>Ga0265797_10006504_pt1 | contig 16448 bp, 13 predicted proteins | sample P2T30metagenome_FD_192433 | JGI IMG/M metagenome (GOLD analysis project Ga0265797, IMG submission 192433) | Plant litter microbial communities from East Loma Ridge, Irvine, California - P2 T30 | ecosystem: Environmental > Terrestrial > Plant litter > Unclassified | place: USA: California... | reverse complement strand
TATGCCGCCAGCGGCGCGCTTGCGATCGAACTGGCCACGCGTGAGCCTTACGACGTGGTGCTGCTCGACCTCAACCTGCCCGACATCGACGGCATAGACGTCTGCCGCGCGATCAAGGCGAACGCGCCGCGCAACGTGCCGGTACTGATGCTGACCGCGCGCGACGCCTTCGAGGACAAGGCACGCGGCTTCCACGGCGGCGCCGACGATTACCTGACCAAGCCCTTCGACCTGCGCGAACTGGCGCTGCGCTGCGAAGCGCTGGCGCGGCGCGGGCAACTGCACCAGGGCCGCGAACTGCAGGCCGGCGACCTGACCCTGCTGGTGCGCGAGCAGCGCGTGCTGGTGCGTGGGGCGCCGGTCGGATTGACCCAGGCCGGATTCACGCTCCTGCTGGCGCTGTGCGAGGCCAGCCCGCGCGCGCTGTCGCGCTCGGCGCTGACGCATGCGCTGTGGGGCGCGCATCCGCCCGACATCGACGCCCTCAAGTCGCACGTGTACGCGCTGCGCAAGGCGCTGGCGCAGGCCGGTGCCGCCGCCACGATCGAGACGGTTTCCCAGCTCGGTTACCGCCTTCAGGCGCCCTCCGGCGGCGACGATGTTTAAGTCGATCCGCCACGGACTGTTCGCGGCACTGGCCGGGTTCACGGTGCTGATCTGCGTCTGCTATACCGGGCTGGCCCTGGTGGTGGCTTACGTGACCGAAGACATGCTGATCGACCGCCTGATGGCGCGCGAAGCTGCCGCCATCGCTGCCCAGGTGCGCGCGGCTGGCGCGGATCGCGCGGGCGGCACGAACCGCGCGATCCGCGCAAGCAGCACGCCCGGCGCGGACCGCGTGGGCGCCAGCGACGGCGTTGGCGGCACCGCCCCGGCGCCGCCGGCCGGCAACTGGATCCGGACCTACCGCGATGCCGCCGCGCTGCCGCCGGCAGTCCGCGCCCAGGTCATGGCCGGCCGCGGACGCGCCGAGGTGTTCGGCGACGGCGGCCACCACTACCATCTGCGCACGCTCGACCTGGCCACGCCGTCCGGCGCGCAGCGCGTCTACCTGGTCGCCGATGCCGGCCCGTTGCTGGTGGTGTCGCAACTGGTGCGCGATGTCGGCGGGGTGCTGCTGGCGGTGGCGCTGGGCCTGACCGGGCTGGCGCTGCTGCTGGCCTGGCTGCTGTCGCGGCGCCTGGTGGCGCCGTTGCTGGCGCTGGCCGAGGCGGTGCGGCGCTTCAAGCCGGGCGACGCTGGTGCCGGTGCCGGTGCCGGTGCCGCTGCCATCGCCTTCGATGCGCGCCGCCGCCGTGACGAAATCGGCTACCTGGCCGACCGTCTCGGCAGCACGCTGTCCGAACTGCATGCGGCGCTGGCGCGCGAACAGGCATTTACGCGCGACGTCGGCCACGAACTGCGCACGCCGCTGACCGTCATGCGCAACACCCTGGCGCTGGCGCCATCCGCGGCCCTCGGCCCGGACGCCGCGGCCCAGCTGCGCAACCAGCTCGACGAGATCGCCGGCACCGTCGATGTGCTGTTCGCACTCGCACGCGCCGGACACGTGGCCCGCGAGAGCTTCGACCTGCGCGCCTGCATCGAGGATGCCTTGCTGCGCCTGCTGGATGCCGGGGCGCTGGACCCGGAACGCCTCACGCTGGATGTGCCGGAACGCCTGCCGGTCAGCGGCAACCGCCACCTGGCCACGCTGCTCGTGAATAACTGCCTGGGCAATGCGCTGTTCCACGGCGGCCCCGGCACGCGCCTGCAGCTGGCGTTCGCGGATGGGGTGCTGGGCATCGTCAACAGCATCGAGCCAAAACGCACCGGAACGACGCAAGGCTTCCTGCACGGCCAGAACCTGCTGCGCCGTGCCGCAGCGGCCATGGGCTGGGAGCTGCGCTTCGACGCCGCAGCGGCACACTACCGGGTCGACATCGTGCCCTCGCTTCCTGAATAAAACCAGGCGGATTTCACCGCGGCTTCACCAGCGCTTTTCCATACTGCCGCTTCCTCCACTTTCCGGGCCTGCCGCATGACATTCCTGATCGCTGTCCTCATCTTCGCCTGCAGTGCCGCGCCGGCACTGGCGCAAGTCAAATCGCTGGTCCACAAGGACGAGAAACGCCGCTACCTGGTGTACACCCCGGCGTCGTATGCCGCGCAGCCGCAGCGGGCGTTGCCACTGGTGTTCAACTTCCACGGCAGCGGCATGACGATGGCCGAGCAGATGCTGTACACGCAGATGAACCGCGCCGCCGACCGCCACGGCTTCATCGTGGTCTACCCGGCCGGCATCAAGCAGGACTGGAATGTCGGCTTCGGCATGTCTTACCTGGAAGGGACCGACGACATCGGCTTTACAAAGGCGCTGCTGGCAAAGCTGAAGCAGGATTACCGCATCGACGGCGAACGGGTATATGCGACGGGGCTGTCGCGTGGCGGCTTCTTTGCGCTGCGTGTCGCCGCCGAGCTGCCGCAGCTGTTCACGGCGGTGGCCTCGGTGGGCGCGCCGATGCCGGATCCGGTGATCCGCCACCATGCGCCGGCCGGCAAGGTGGGCGTGCTGCTGCTGCACGGCACGGCGGACGGGGTGGTGGCTTACGGCGGCAAGGCCGACGATTACCTGTCGGCGCAGGCGAGCTACGACTACTGGCTGAAGCACAACGGCGGTGTGCAAGGACCGGCAAGCCGGCGCAGCATCGATGCCGACGGCGCGGACGGCGCCGCGGTCGACTGGGTCGAGCAGGGCAACGGCCGCCAGAGCGTGGCGCTGGCGACGATCCGCGACGGCGGCCACACCTGGCCCGGCGCCGACCCCTTCAACATCGGCCTGCCGATCGGCAAGACCACGCGCGACATCGATGCCAACGAGGCGATCTGGAATTTTTTCAGCCGGCAGCGCCGCTGAAACCGGCCGCTCAGGCGGGCTTGTTGCCCATCAGCTCGCCCAGGACCACCGAGCGCTCCGGCGCCCAGTCGGCGTTGAAGTCGATGGTGCCCTGCTTGAACAGCATGACGATGGTCGAACCCAGCAGGAAGCGGCCCATTTCCTCGCCCTTTTTCAGGACGATGTTCTGGTCGTCGTAGGTCCACTCGCTGATTTTTTGCGGGCGCTTCGGATTGACCACGCCATGCCACACGGTGGCCATGCTGCCGACGATGGTGGCGCCGACCAGCACCAGCACGAAGGGGCCGACTTCCGGGCTCTCGAACACGCACACCACGCGCTCGTTGCGCGCAAACAGGCCCGGCACGCCGCGCGCCGTGGTCGGGTTGACCGAGAACAGGGCGCCCGGCACGTAGATCATGCGGGTCAGCTTGCCGTCGCAGGGCATGTGCAGGCGGTGGTAATCCTTGGGCGACAGGTACAAATTGGCGAAGCTGCCGTGGCGGAAATGCGCCGCCAGGGTGGCGTCGCCGCCGACCAGCTCGGTGGTGGTGAAACGGTGGCCCTTGGCCTGCAGGATGTGGTGGTCGTCGATGGCGCCGAACTGGCTGATGGCGCCGTCCACCGGGCACACGAAGTCGGCCTGCGCCAGCGGCCGCGCGCCGGCCTTGAGCGGACGGGTGAAGAATTCGTTGAAGCTGCTGTAGCTGGCGATGTCCGGGTTTTCCGCTTCCGCCATGTTGACCCCGTACTTGCCGACGAACCAGCGGATCAGCCGGGTCGTCATCGATCCTCCCTTGGCTCCGGCGACGCGGCCGGCAAAGGTGGTGAGGCGCTGCTTCGGCAGCAGGTATTGGGGCAAGACTTTGAAGCGATCGGACACGGTAACCCTCGTGATGTTGACCAGTCAATTATAACGGGGGCAGTGCCTTGGTGGACAGTGTTGGCTTGTGTAACACCACCCAGGCGATGCAGATCGCCGCCGCCTGCATCGCCGCGCACAGGTAAAAACTGCTGCCCACGCGCCAGTCGGAAGACGGCAGATGGCTTACGGCGCCCAGAATCGCCGTGCCCACCAGCGGCATGATGACCAGCGCCAGGCTGCTGATCGATTGCAGGGAGCCCATCAGCTCGCCCTGTTCGCGCGGCGGCGAGGATTTGGACACGATCCCCTGCAAGGCCGGTCCGGCGGCAAACGACAGCAGGTTGCACAGAATGATCACGTACATCAGCCAGCCCTGCGTCACCAGTCCATACAGCAGGAAGGCCAGCGCGCCCGAGCTCATGCCCAGCAGGGTCAGGCGCACCTCGCCGAAACGGCGGATCAACCAGGCCAGCAGCCCGGCCTGCACCACGATCGAACACAGGCCGACGCAGAACAGCGCCATGCCGTTGTCGGCCGGCCCCCAGCCGAAGCGGAAACTGGTGTACAGGACGAAGGTCGATTGCAGCGTCATCTGGGCGAAGGTGACCAGCGTGAACACCACCACCAGGCCGCGGATGTCGCGCCGGCGCACCAGCCGCATCAGCGCCGCGAACGGATTCAGGCGCGCCAGGCGCAGCGGCGCGCGCTTGTCCGGCGCCAGCGATTCCGGCACCGCCATCCAGCCGTACAGGAAATTCGCGGCCGACAGCGCGGCGGCGACGTAGAACGGCAGGTGCAGCCCGACATTGCCGAGCAGGCCGCCCAGCGCCGGGCCGCAGATGAAGCCGAGGCCGAAGGCGGCGCCGATCTTGCCGAAGCTTTTTGCCCGGTTGTCCGGGGTCGACACATCCGAGGCGTAAGCCGCGGCCACCGCCATGCTGGCGGACGAGGCGCCGCCGATCACGCGTCCGATGAACAGGCAGGCCAGGTTCGGCGCCCAGGCGGTGGTGAGGAAATTGATGCCCATGCCGGCCATCGAGTACAGCAGCACCGGGCGCCGGCCGATGCGGTCGCTCACCATGCCGATGATCGGCATGCACACGAACTGCATCAGGCCGAACACCGCGCCGAGGATGCCGTACCACAGCGCCTGCTGCTCGCGGCCGTTGACGTATTCGCCGACCAGGGCCGGCAGCACCGGCACGATCAGCCCGACGCCGAGCATGTCGATGAAGACGCAGATCAGGACGAAATTCAGGTTGCCGGCCGGGGCCTTGGCGAGCGTTGCGGTGCTGGGCATGGGCGGTCCGTCGTGGATACGGAGGAGCTCCATGGTAGCACCGTTCAGCTTATTTTCCCGACCATTCTTCGGCGAACACGGTACGGAAGTCTTCCAGCAGGGCCAGGCGCTGCTCGGCCAGACGGCGGCCGGCGCCGGTCTGCATCATGCCCGGCAGTTTGGCCAGTTTCACCGGAATATGGTCGAGCGAGTAGGTCTTGTCGTCGAGCGTACGGCCGGTGCCGAGCGGGTCGGTGCCGTGGGCCAGGCTGCTGCCCATGCGGCCGGCAATATAAAACATGCGCGCCAGCCCGACCGCGCCCAGGCCGTCGAGGCGGTCGGCATCCTGCACGATCTTCGCTTCCGGCGTGGTGGCCGGGATCGCTGCCGAAAAGCTGTGCGCTTCGATGGCGTGGGCGACGGTGTCCAGCTTGTCGGCCGGGAAGCCGAGGCGCTGCAGTTCGGTGCGCGCCAGCTCGGCCGACAGGCGCGAGGCCTGCGCGCGGCGCGGGTCGTTCTTGGGAACGTTGACCAGGTCGTGCAGGTAGCAGGCGGCCAGCACGGCCAGCTGGTCGGCGCCCGGCGCATCGGCGCCCGGCGCGGCGGCGCCCGCTTCGCCGGTCATGATCGCCTGGGCGTTGCGCCAGACGCGGTCGAGGTGGCTGGCGTCGTGGGCGCCGTCGTCGTCGGCGATGCTGGCGGCGAGGGCGCGCAGTTGCGCGCGCCAGGTAGTCAATTCTTGCATGATCAGGTTTCGCGTTCCGCGGCGCGCTGCGACAGCGCGTCGGCTTCGAGGTTCTTGTGGCGCGGCACCCAGCGCAGGCTCAGGGCCGGGATGCGTGCGGAAAGTAGATGGACGGCGGCGCGGTAGGCGGCCAGCGACGGCGCGGCAAAGGCGTCCGGGCCGTTGACGTCGTCGATCACGACGCGGCTGTCGCCGTACACGGTCAGTTCGGCGGCGTCGTGTGCGACGGCGGCTTCGAGCACGGCGATCAGGGCGCGGTATTCGGCTTCGCTGCTGTTGCCGTAGCCGGCCGGCTGCGCCAGTTCAATGGCGGCGCCGTCCGGCCCCTTGAGCACGGCGCCGATGCCGCACTGTCCGGGATTCGGGCGTGCCGAGCCGTCGAACCAGGCACGCCAGGCGGTCGGCCGGCCGTCGTGCGCGGCCGCGCGCCTGGCCTTATCGGCCGCACGCTGGGCAGCGCGGGCGGCGTCGCGCTCGTCCTGCGCGGCGCGCTGGGCCAGGCGCGCGGACACCAGGGTCGCCAGCCCGGCCTGGCCGGCGGCCTGTTCCAGCACCTGGCGCAGGGCCTGGTCGTCGCTCAGGCCGTGGGCCAGTGCGAGGCGGCGGCCGGCGGCGCGTTCGCTCTTGTAGGCGAGTCGGTCGAGATCGGGGAGGTCGTTCATGCCGAGAGGATACGAAAAAAAGCCGGTGCCCACAAGGTGAACACCGGCAACTCTTTCAGGAGTTAACTTGTGCGTGCTGACCGGCGATCAGCGGCGCCAGGCATTGTCCGGGCGGCGGTCGTAGCGGTTGGGGACGCCGTCGCCGTCGCGGTCGCGGTCGTAGCGGTTCGGGATGCCGTCGCGGTCCTCGTCGCGGCGCGGGCTGCTGGCGTTGCGGTAATAGCCGCGCTCATTGTCCCGATAGTGGCCACGATCGTAGCCGCGGCGTTCGTAGCGGTCGGGGATGCCGTCGCGGTCGCGGTCCGGGCCGCGGTCGTTGTCGCGATTGCCGCCGCGGTAACTATTGTCGTTTTGCGTCCGGCCACCATTACCGGCGGCCATCGAGGTAAGGGGCGCGCTGGCGGAACCAAGGGCGATCAGGGCGGCGAGGGCGGTGTAGGTGAGGCGTTTCATATTCTGTCTCCAGTCCGGGTATCGGATGGAGGAACTATAGCGCGCACTGCCGTGGTGTTGGAACGGTGGAAAACTATCCTTACAACTGATACAGATTGGCGTCGGTCGGTGCGGCGACTATGCCACAAAGCCTGTAGCTAAAGGGACAACGCGATTTCCGTGATGCTGTTGCGGGATCCGGCGCGATGGCCTTCGCGGCCCGGCCGGATCCTTTGCTGCGCCCCTCATCAGGCACCCTGGCGGGCACGTTCCAGCGCCAGCGACTGCTGCTTCTCGAGCGCCGTCATGCGCCTGGCGCTGACCGTCACCACGGCCATGCTGGACGGGGTGGCAATGCTGTTCGCGGCCTGGGCGGGCACATGGGCCTGGGCCGGCGGCACTGCGTCGATCGCAACGCTGGCCACGCCTGCCACGCTGAGCGAAAAGAGGAAGGCGGCTTCCATGTTCCTGATGATGTTCATTTGCTGCTCCTTTGCGGGTGGGGTGTCGATGGAGTCACTGTAGCCAAAGGCTTTCCGTGTCTCCAGCGGCGTGCGACGGGCTGCATGAAATGCGGGACGAAATGCAGAAACGCCGGCCTGAAAACACGCGCCGGTCAGCCGTTTTCCGGCGCCCTCCGCTACACGGATGAGATACACGGACGAGAGACACGGACGGGATAGCTCGAGGGCAGGGAGAACAGGATGATCGGAGCGGTATTCGAGGTGCTGGCGGCGAACCGGACGCGCTGGCGGCGTGCGCGCAATCTGCGCGTGGGCGGGCGCGCAGCCCGGCGCGCGGTGGCGCATGCCGGCGCGGGTGGCGCTGCGGGTACCGAGGTGAACGCGGGCGCGGCCGGGCATGCCCAGCCCGGGCCGTTTACTGGCCGTTTTGCGCGACTGTCCGTCGGCCGTTTCACCCCGCGCATTGCATGGACGCTGCTGCGTCTGCACATGCCCGGTGCGCTCACCTGGCTGGTGGCGGCCGCGCTGCTGCTGGCTGCCGCCGGCGCCTGGGTCATCGCCACCCATGCACGCTGGCTGGCCGCGGCCGGCCTCGATGCCACCAGCCCGCAGCTGGCCCGGCTGCAACCGGCGCTGGCCGGCGCCGCATTCGAAGTGCCGGCCGCCGCCGGTGCCCAACTCGGCCGCCATGGCGAGGCCGCGCTGCTGATCCTGTCCGGCCTGCGTGCCGAGCCGCTCCAGCGCATCGATCTGTGCGCCCAAATGGCCGACCCGGCGCGCGGACGCCTGCTGCCGGTGCGCGTCGGCTGGGGACTGGATGCGCTGGGGGCGCTGCAGGCCGCCGGCGGCGCCGCGCCACGCAATCCGCTGCTGGCGAGCAGCCCCATGCCGCGCATCGAGATCAAAGGCAGTGCGCTCGACGGTGCGCCGCTGACGCTGCAATGGCAGGGCCGGCAGGCCGGCTGGATCGGCGACGGCAGTGCCGGCCGGCCGCTGTCCGGCGCGCGCGGTGACACGCTGTTCTACCGCCAGGGCTGGCTGCTGTGGGATAACGCTGCCGCACTGCGCGTGCTGCGCCGGCCCAGCAGCGCCTGCCCGGCGGCGGGCGAGCTGGTGCTGCAGCTGTACCACGCGGCGCCGGCGGCAGGCACCGGCACCCAGAGTGCCACACCGACCCGGTCTTCAGGTACGGGAGCCAGCGTGGCCGCACCGGACGCCGGCACGGCGCGCGCGCTGGTAGCCGCCTTTCCCGCCGCCGGCACGCCGGTCGAGCTGCGCCTGGCCCCCGGCCGTTACACGGTGCCGGCAGCGGCCCCGGCATCAATGGAAGACCAGCAGCTGTTCGAGCAGTTGCGCGCTCACGGCCTGGTACGGCTCGGTGCCGGCGGCCTGGCCGAGCTGGCCCCGCCCGACCTGGCCGGCTGGCGCGCGGCCGGGCCCACGTCCTGGGACGGCGCCGTGCTCGACGCCGAAGGCCAGCGCCTGCTGCAGCACCTGTACAGCCGCGCCGACGGCGAGTTCGTGCGCGAGCAGGTACGCATCTTTAATAGCGAACGCCGGCTGCTGGCCTGGCGCCTGCGCATCGCCGACGTGCAGGCCTTGCGCGGCCCGGCCTGGCGCGGCCCGGCCTTAAGCGGCCCGACCGGCCCGAATGCCCTATGGCGGATCGAGACCGGCGGCGTCCCGGCGCCGCTGGCGCAAGACATGCCGGCCGCCATCGCGCGCCTGTTCGCGCGCCTGCCGCAGGGCTGGGCACCGTGGCAACGTGTCGGCGCCTGGCCGGCCGGCGACAGCGCGCGCCTGCGGCTGGCGCTGCCCGCACCGGCACGCGCCGGCGACACGGTGCGGCTGATGCTGGCCGGGCACCTGCTCGGCGTCACCGGCGCCCACCTGGCCGCCGCGCCGCAGCCGGCCTGCAGCGGACGCGCCTGCCGCAGCGCGGACCAGGTCCAGCTGCTCGACCTGCAGTTGACGCCGGGCGTGCGCGAACTGGTGCTGGACGCCGCCCCGCTCGGCATGGATGCGCTGGCCAGCCCGGGCGACGCGCGCTACCGCCACCTGGTGCTGCGCGACGGCGACCTGGCCTGGCAAGCCTTGGCGCCCGGCCCGGGGCGCGCAGCCGGCGCACCGGCGGCGCTGGCCGAAGTACGCCTGGCCGACCGCAACGGCGTGCCGCTGTGGCAGGACGGCACGCCCACGGCCGCGGCCAGCGCCGCCGGCCTCGCCACACTGCTGGGCGTGCGCGCCGAGCAGGCGTCCGGCGTGGCCGGCATGCTGGGCCGCCTGCCTGGCGCCGGCCGCCACGAAGCCCGCCTCACCCTCGATCTGAACTTGCAAAGCGCGGCCCAGGCGGCACTGGATTGCATCGGCATGCGCCGCGGCCAGTTGGTGGATGGAGGCTGTGCCGGCGGCAGCGTTGCCCCCGAGGGCCGCCAGGCCGGCCTGGTGGTGCTCGACACCGAAACCGGCGAGGTGCTGGCCGCCGCCGGCAGCGGCACGCCGCAGGTCGACGCCGCCAACTGGAGCGAGGCGCGCGCCTTCGAACGGGTCGACCCGGCCGCCAGTCCGCTGCGCCTGCCGGCCTTCCAGCATGACGGCGGTGCCCAGCGCAGCCCCGGTTCCACCTTCAAGATCGTCAGCGCCCTCGGGCTGGAACTGGCGGCGCAGCGCGAGCCCGGGCTCGACGCGCTGCTGGACGGCATGCCGCTGGCCGCCATCAACGCCTATGCGGCCGGACGCGGCTGGGATTTCCGCACCGATGCGCCCAGCTATCCCGTGAACGGCCGCGCGCGCATCACGAACTTCCGCGACCAGGGCCTGGACCGCCGCGCCCAGGATGGCCGCCTGGGCCTGGCGCAAGCGCTGACCTACAGCCTGAACACCTGGTTCGCCTGGACCGGCGAGCTGTCCGACCGCATGGCCGGCCATGCTGCCGGAACGGGCACGGGCACGGGCACCGGCCTGACCGATCTGCAGCCGCTCACGGCCGACGGTCTGGACCGCGTGCGGCCGATCGTCGCCATGGCGCACCGGCTCGGTTTCGGCCATGCGCTGCGCCTCGACGGCGGCCTGCTGCCCCAGGATTATCCGTGGTCGGCCTGGGATGCGCTGCAGGCGACGCCGGCCGGGATCGACCCGGTACACACCCGCCATGAGCTGCGCCAGATGGCGATCGGGCTGCGCATGCAGGCCACGCCGCTGCAGATGGCGCTGGTGGCGGGCGCGGTCGGGCAGGGCAGCGTGGTCAATCCGCGCCTGCTGGCCCAGCTGGATGGCAAGGCGGCTGTGGCGGCGCCGCCACAGCCGCTGGGCGTGCGCCTGGACCGCATCCGCGCCGGCATGAAGGGCGTGGTCGACTCCGGCACCGCCGCCGGCGCCTTCCGCGGTGCCGAGTTGGCCGGGGTACGGCGTGGCCTGTCCGGCAAGACCGGCACCGCCCCGGTCGGCGACGGTGAGCGCGCCACCGTCTGGTTCACCGGCTGGCTCGAGCCGCACAGCCTGCCGGGCCAGGCGCACCGGCTGGCGCTGGCGGTGTTCGTCAGCCAGTCCGAGGGCACCGGCGGCGAGCATGCGGCGCCGGTGGCGGCGGCCGTGCTGCGTCACCTGGCCGGCCAGGTGCCCGGCGCAGCGTTAAAAGGTCGATAAGAGCCGTAAATAAACCTCTCCAGCGCGCCTCGACTGTATGTTTGTATGGCATTATTTGCTACGGCCAGGCATTGCCCGGCCGTCCACACGTCGAAAGGGAAGTAATGCGTCTGCCGGGAACCCGGTACCAGGAACCTGGTTGGGAAGAAGTGCGCAAGCTGCTGGGACAGTGCTCGCTGCCGCTGCTGCGCGCCGGCACGGTGCAGCTGGAAGACTATGTCGACGCCATGGCGCACCGGCTGCGCGCGACGCGCCACAGTCCGCGTGCGGAGGCCGCCGGCAACAGCTACGGCGACACCGTGCTCGAGCTGGCGCTGGCGCTGGTCTACGAGCTGCGCGCCCGCCGCGCCGACTGGGACGCCCTGTGCGCGGTGCTGGCCGGCGCGGAAGCGGGCCTGGAAGATGCCTTGTTGCGCAAGAAGGCCAACGACATGTACGCTGTTTTGCGCGACAAGGTCGACGCCGACAATTACCAGGCCGCTTGCGGCCGCCCCTGCAGCCCGAACCGCATCTACGCCTATCGCATGCTCGACACCGCCTACGGCGAGATTGCGCGCCTGTTCGCCAACTGGGAACAGCACCGCGCCCAGGTCGGCGACATCCTCGGCCGTGAGATCGCCGGCGGGGTGCCGATCGAGGTGCGTCAGTTGCGCTCGATCGGCGACTGCCGCTCCGAATGGCTGCTGCGCTGGAGCGAAACGCTGGAGCGCCACAGCGGCGCGGCCGGCCCGCTGCACACGCGCTCGAAGCGCTTCGCCAGCCTGAAGACCAGCCCGGACAAGATCGGCGCCATGCTGCGCGAGATCGGCGACTACGAAGCCCTGTCGGCCAACCGCGACAACGATTGGCAGCAAGACCTGGACGACGCCGGCGAATGGATGGAAGATTACTGGCGCGTGCTGCAGGATGCCTCGGACGCGGCCACGCCGGGTCCGGACCGCATCCTCGAGATGCGCGAGGACGAGCTGGCGGCAGCCGACGACGAAGCCCTTGGTGAAGCAATCCCGGACGCCATGCCGGACGGCTTGGCCGATGCGCGCCTGCAAACCATCGCCGCCGCGGTTTCCCTGCCCCTCGGCTACATGCTGGCAGCGGCGCGGGCCGAGGACCGGCAGGGCTGGGCCGCGCGCGCGATGGCCGGCGACGGCTTGCCGGTGCGGCTGGCCGTGTATGCGCGCGTGCTCGGCCCGGCCGACGACAGCTATCCGGATGCCTGGCGCGATCCGGCCAGCGGCGAATTGCCGACCATGCAGCAGCTGGCGGCGCTGGCCGAGGTATCGCTGCCGACGCTGCGCAAGCGGCGCGACGCGGCGATCGCGCGTCTGGGCGAGTGCGGCCCGGCGACATTGAATAAAGGCGGATGACGATGATGAACGCAAAACCGATGGACCGGCGGCTGCACGAGCAGGCGCTGCTCGGGCGGCGGGTCGAAGGCGACCGCCTGGTGCTGGACGACGCCACCCTGCTGGCGGCGCTGGACGGCAGCCGGCCGCTGCGCAGCGCCGAAAGCGCGGCCCTGCAAGGATCGCCGCTGACCGCGCGCCGGCTGCGCCAGCTGGCGCTGGAACGGCGCACTGCTGCACGCACCGGCAATGGCCCAGGTACCGGCACCGGTAGAAGCACGGGCGCAGGCACTGTCGCGGGCATCGGCAGCGGCGCGGGGGCAAGCGGCGGCGCAGGCGCAGGTACAAGCACCGGGCCAGCATCGGCCCCGGCCTGGCGCGGCAGCCGCGGCATGCTGCGCGCGGCCAGCAGCGGCGGCGCCCCGGCGCCGATCAGGACCGACGACGGCTGCTGGACCCTGCATTTCATCGAAGCCGCGGACGGCTGGCGCACCATCCTGCAACTTGCGCCGGACGCGCCGTTTGCGGCGCCGCTGCTGGCCGCACGCGCGCCGCTGCAGGTGCGCGACGGCGCCGGCCGCACGCTGCTCGAGGGCCGGCTCGACGCCGACGGCGAATGCGAGGCGGCCTGGCCGCTGGCCGCGGCACCTGGCGCCCACCTGCAGGCCCACGGCGCCGCCTTCACGGTGACGCCGGTCGCGGGAGACGCATCATGTTAGGTCTGTTCAAGCGCGCGACCCCGGTCGCCGATGCCTGCGAGCTGGGCAACAGCGCGGTGGCTCTGCCGGTACGCAGCGGCTGCACGGTGCCCCCAAGCTATCCGGTGGTGATCGTCGACGCGCGCGGCAGCACCCGCCGTGCCGGTGCCGCGGCCGCCAAGCGCATGGAACTGCGCGACGGCGAAGCGGCCTACGCCTTTCACCCCGGTCCCTACACGGTCGACCTGCTGCCCTTTGCCGGCGCACCCGAGATCGGCCTGCGCACCCGTTTCACCATCGACGCCGCCGAGCCGCACGCGGCCCACCAGCGCTTCGATCTGTACCTGGCGAGCGAAGTGGCGGGCCGGCTCGGGCTGGACGCGTTCACCGCGGTCATGGAGGGCGCGCTGCAGCGCGAACTGCAGGACGGCGGCCTCGATCTGCCGCCGTGCACCTCGATCGAGGAGTGGAACGCCTTCCGCCTCGGCCTGAACGAGCTGCTGTACATGCGCTGCGGCGTCACCGTCGACGATTGCGTGCCGGTCGACCTGGCCGGCAGCCGCGATTATGCGGCGATGCTGGCGGCGCGCGCGCTGCGCGGCGACAGCGAGGCGCCGCTGCTGGCACCGGTCGCGGTGCCGGCGGCGCCGGCCTGCGGCGTGGTCGAACCGGCGATTGCCGACGCCCGCGCACTGCGCCGTCTGTTCCTCGAGCTGCCCTGCCTGATGTGCGGGCTGCGCCTGGCCGCGCTGCCGGCCACGCCGGACCAGTTCCGCCAGCAGCAGGCCTTGCTGCAGCGGCTGGATTTGCTCAGCGTCGGCGCCAACGCGATGCCGGCGCTGGGCCTGGCGGCGCCGGGCCAGGCGCTCGGCGCGGCCGAGCAGGGGCGGCGCGCGCACCACAGCCGCCGCGCCACGGTGTCGCTCGACGAAGCCTGGGCGCTGCTGGCGCGCCTGAAGAGCGCCACCCCGGCCTCCCTGGCGCCGCTGTACGACGAGGCCGAGCGCATCGTCGCCAACCTCGAAGCCGACTGCGAAGGCCGCCGCCGCACCCACGCGGCGCGGGGCGAAAGCGAGGCGGCATGAGCGCGCTGCCTGGCGGACTGGCTGCAAGCGGCTCGACTGTGAGCGCCTTGCCCGCGAGCGCCGAGTGCCGCAGCCTGCTGGCCGACGGCAGCGTGCTCACGGTCAGCGCCACGCGCCGTCCGCGCGCCGGCCGCGCCGACGTCAAGTGCACCGTCCCCGGCGACGCCCGCCTGGCCGAGCGCATGCAGGAAGTGGTGCGCCTGGCGCGCCACACCGAACAGCGCTTCGACAGCCGCGACCAGGTGGTGATCGGCATCGACCGCGTCCCTGCCGCACATGAACGCGACTGGGAACTGGCCGCGGTGCTGGCCGACCGCATGGTGCGCGGCCTGTGGACGCCGCGCGGGCAGGTAGCGGCCAACGGCTGGTCGGATGCCTGGCACCTGGGGCGCGTCGATGGCCATGCGCTTGACGTACCTGCGGAGGTGGTATCCGCAGCAGGGATGCCGGTTACCTTGCTGGGCGGTCCCGGCGGCCTGGCCCATCTCGGCCAGCTGTCCGGCCATCCGGATCCGGGCGCCGCGGTGTCGGTGGCGCGTGCCTGGTTCCCGCTGCATGCCGGCGGCAGCGGCGACAGCCTGTGCTGGGTCGAAGTCGGCGTCTATCCTGTGCAGTCCGCGGCTGATGCGCTCGATGAGGAACAAGCCATCGCCGTGCCGGGCCAGGATGCGGCGCGCCAGCTGGCGGTGCGCCAGGCATTGTCCGGGGCGCGCCACTTCGACGGTCGAAGTGGGGCTGCGCGCTGGCGCACCACGGTGCGTTTCGGCCAGCCGCAGTTCCAGGGACGTTCGTTCGAGCTGGCGCTGGTGCTGGCCGACCGCATCGCGCGCGGACGCGAATTTGTGCCGCGCGGGCGCCTGATCGCGTCCGGGCAATCGGATGCCTGGCATACCGGGCGGGTCGACACGGTCGAGGGCCTGGCGCCGAAATGCGCGCTGCTGCTGCGCGAAGCGGCGCCCGGCGACCGCATCCTGCTGCCGCACGCCTGGCAGGATGCCTTGCCCGATGGGTTTGATGCAGGGCTGCGCGCGCTCGGCGCCAGCCTGGCCTGCGTGGAACGCATCGGTATTATTTAGAAGGCTGGCGGCGGGGCTGACGGCAGGGTCCGGGGCTGCGCACGCTTGTCGCAAAAGAAACAGGATTTGCCTGCCGCTGCTAGAATCCGCTCGAAAACAGGAGTCACCATGTTCAATCTGTTCGCGACGGCCGACTCGGCCGCTTTGCGCAAGTCGCCGGTGCTGATCGATAATCGCTGGATGCCGGAGGCGGACGAGCTGGCCGTGTTCTTTGGCGTGAAGGCCTTGTCCGGCATCTTCGTGAAAACCCTGCGCGTGCCGGCCACCGCGCGCACCTATATTTTGCAGGGCAGCCAGGCCACCGAAGTGCCGCAGGGCGAATACGAGATCGAAGGTTTCTTCACGCGCCTGAACCACCTGCTGCGCGACCAGCATGCCGAGATCCTGGTCACGCGCAGCGGCGCGATGCCGGTCGATTTCGCCCTCGACGGCCTGGCCACGGCCGAGCAGCTCGCCGTATCGGCGCGTCTTGCGCTGTCGGTGCGGATCGAGAACGTGCCGGCCTTCGCGCGCCATTTCATGACCGCGCCCGGCACCATCGCCGCGGCCCAGCTGCGCGAACTGCTGCTGCCGCCTGTGCGCCAGCTGGCCGCCGAATTCGTGGCGGCGCGCTCGCTGCGTGACATGGCCGCCGGCACGCGCCTGCGCGAGGAGCTCGACCAGCACCTGCAGGGCGGCATCGCCATGCTGCTGGCGCAGTACGGCCTGGCCGTGGTGCGGGTCGATACGCTCGAGGTGCGCCACGATAAATTCGACGCCAACCGCGCCCGCATCGGCAGCCTGTGGCTGGCCGCGGACGAGCGCCATGTGGAGGTCGCGCACGCGAAACAGCTCGACGATTTATATAGCGAAGAGGAATGGCAGCGCATCCGGCGCCAGGAACAGGAAGCGCGCCTGGCCTACCGGCGCGCCGAGCTGGCCCAGGACGGCAGCCTGGAACGCGCCGAACTCTCGCAGAAGAACGCCGAACGCGCGCACGCGGTCCGCGCCCGCGAGATCGAGCTGTATGGCCGCATCGTCGAGGCGCGCACGCGCAAGCAGGCGATCGAGCGCGGTGCCATCGACGCCGTCAAGGAACTCGAACACGAGCTGGCCGCCAAGCGCGGTGCGCGCCTGGACGAGGCCGGGCAGTGGGAACACTTGCGCGAACTGGCGGCGATCCGCATGCGCACCGAGCTCGAAGTGGCGCGCCAGGATGCGGCCGAGGCACGTACCGTGGCCCAGCAGCGTTTTACCCATCAACTGCTGCAGCAGCAGATCCGCAACAAGATCGAGCAGG
>Ga0265797_10006503_pt1 | contig 16448 bp, 15 predicted proteins | sample P2T30metagenome_FD_192433 | JGI IMG/M metagenome (GOLD analysis project Ga0265797, IMG submission 192433) | Plant litter microbial communities from East Loma Ridge, Irvine, California - P2 T30 | ecosystem: Environmental > Terrestrial > Plant litter > Unclassified | place: USA: California... | reverse complement strand
TTGGAGCAGTTGCTTCAGGGTCTCCCTGAGAAGCGCGCATCGAGACTGCATAACCTCGCTCAAGTAACTTTGAGTAGTTTTAGAGACGCCAAAGTGCGAGCGCTGGCCGAAGGAGTGGGGGTGCAATTCATGTCTGTGGATCGAAAGGGAGCGTTCAACAATTGGCCCTGCTTCTCGACGGTGCAGGAATATTCTGATCTGTTCAAGGCCGCTGCCAAAGCATCCAACGATGCAGATACCAGACCCAAGCCTGTTGCAGTCAGACGTGGACGGAGCACTGTATGGGTATATCCAGAATCGTAATGAACGAAATAGCTCTGGTCTATGACAGACAGTAATGGTGATGAAGATGATGAGCATAATGATATTGTCAGAGTTAGCACAATGGCCCCTAGTAGCTTTGAGAATAGAAATACATGGACATAAGAACCTCGACCCAATCACGTCAATCACATTAAATGTAGGAAACCTTGACTCCCATACCTACGGTGCGTCTCACCTTGTCCCACGCATTCCGTATGATGCGGAGTATCCTCTCTCGGAGGTCCCGTCTGCCAAAAGCTAAGCCAAACGCGAGTAAGAAAAGCAAGGTACGGAAAAAAGCCATGGGATTTGCAGTCATCTGATGTGCCGTGTTGGATATCATGGTCTGTATATTGCCAAACATTGTGGACGCTCGGTTGTAGAAGCCGGGCGGCGGAGTTGTGGGTTTCTTGCCGGGTGTGCGGGAGATTCGGGACTGCGACGGGGTGGGCTGAGGAGTTGGCTGGGGTTTGCGAAAGCGCTCGTCTGAACCGCGGGGCTGCCGCCTGTTTTCCTCTTCGCGTTTCCGACGTTCGTCCTCTGCGCGGGATTGCTCGAGGCGCTTGGCTTCGGTCTCTCTACGGCGCTCCTCCATTTGCTCTTGTTGCTGCTGGCGAAGCTTCTCCTCCCGGGCTTCTGTGTCTTCCTTATCTTCCTTGAGAGAGTGCAGCGCTAGCAGGAATGCTTCCTTGCGCTCTTCGTCGAGCATTTCGGACATGGTGATGAACTCGCGGGCGTAGTCCCATTCCTCGTTTCTAGGCAAGACATGCAGGGTATACAGCTCAAGCAGCTTGATGCGCTTCTCTAGGTCGCGAGGCGTGTCTGTGCCGGTATTTTGCCTGCGGTGGCCTGGGCGCTTCTCGAGGTATGCTGGAGATGACATGTGCGAGGAGACATCGAGGGTTGGGTTGGCGGTGGCGGAGAGGTACGTCTCCAGCTTCTGCTGGTTGAGCCGCTGGGAGGGCGCATGGGTGAGGAGGAGGGTGGCCCTTCATGGACGTTAGGATTCAGTATCTCAGCAAGTCAGCGGGGTGCTCACAGGTTGATGACCACGTCGGCATCCACGTCTCCCTCGACGCCCGCATAGCCGTCCCGTACCACGTTGTCCCAGATGCTGCCGTCGCGGCACTGTGACACCAATTGCTTCCATCTCGTGCTGCCAAAGGCGTGCTTTCCCTCCTCGGCGCCCAGCTCTATGACGGCATTGAGGAAGGTGAGGTAGAAGCTCCACACCTTCACCCGGGTCCCTCGTGACGCGGTTGCGACCGGGGCGTGGCCCACGAGGTCGCCCTTGTCGCCGGTGGTCTCATCGACGGGCGGCGGCGTGATGATGGGTTCGATGGTCGACAGAGCCTCCGGCAGACGTCGCGTCAGGAACAGTTGGGCGGCCTGTCGGTAGGCTTTGGCGATCTGCGACGATTGTTGCCGCGATGTTGACAGCGACGAGATGGACGACGACAGGTAGCGCGACCCATTGATGTCATCGTACAAGGTCGCCATGGTTCGGTAGGATGCGATAGTCGCTCGCGATGTTCGGTGAGCTCAACAAGCCCCTGGCGGTGAGGGACGGAACTCGGTGTTGTGCCTGTCTCTCCGCGTTGGTTGTCAACATTTCCAACCTCGGCAGACCAGCTCACGTCACCCGGAACCGCCTTGGCGCGTCACCTGCCGACGAGACGACCCCCAGCCTTCTGCGCGCTGCAATCTCCCGCCTCACCTCCTGCATCACATGGCAGGCACGTGAAGGCGCCCTCAAGACGCGTGCAGTGACACTCTGCACTCGCAATTGACACGCTTGACAAACGCTTGTTCGCGACAAGCTCTGCGTCAAGAGCTAGACAACGGCTTTGTCGCTTGATCCATCGCTACTGACCTCATTACTCACTCGAGACCACACAGCTTGCCACTTGCACTTACTTTTGACTGACATTGCATCATTCATCGCTGCCCACACTTGTTGACACAGCGCTTGCGACCTTGCCCTCAGATCGCCAACAGCACATGAATACGCGCCTTTCTTGTCGTCTTCGTCGTTATCTACAAAATGGAGGTCGACGCAGAAACATTCCCCTACCACTTGTTGGGCATGTTCATCCATATATCCGAGGCTGAATTTGTGTCTTTCGATCTCGAACTATCGGGCATTCCTTCGCGGATTCAAGATAAGCCTGCCCATGGTCCAGGACGCTTCACCATGGAGGAGCGCTATGCCGAAACCAAGATGGGCGCCGATCGTTATCAGATTCTACAGGTAGGTATTACATGCGCCAGGTTCGACTACATCGCGAACAAATATGTCCTGAGACCATACAATATCAACATCAGCCCACTTTTCGACGAGCGTATGGACTTTGAGCGCGAGATCAGATTCCAGAGTGGCGCATGTACTTTTCTCCTCGGCTGCGGTTTCGACCTCGGCGCACCATTTACCAAGGGCGTACAGTACCTTTCCCGAGAAGAGGCTGAGAGGGCGAGACAGATGGCCTGGGATCGGCTGGAGAACAAGAATCCGATACCGGACTTGCAGCTCAAGGAGGGCGACGTTGAGTCTCTTGATTTCATGCGCCGCGTGAGGGAAGCTATCAAGAAATGGAAGACTAGCACGTCCTCCTCCCTGGACATCACAACTCACACTGGACTTTCTGGCGCGCCATCGATACCGGTAATAACACGATTTGAGAAGCGTCTTGTGCACCAACTCGTCCGTGCGGAATTTCCAGAACTGGTATCCATAGGTCGCAATGAATGTGTTCGCATTGTTGACTTGGACCCGGTCCGCGAAGCCGACAACATGCGCAGGATCAAGAACCGTGTTAAAGATTCTATCATACGGCAAACGGGTTTCCGGTGGATCTTCGAGGCTCTGGTCAAGGGCGGAGATATCAATCGCACAGGTCCACTTTACGCCGCCCGGACTACAGGCATGCTCTCCACAGCCGACGCCCATGATATACGGGATCGTTATGATAGAGCCATAGAGAGATTGAAGACCAAGCAACCGGTTCTTGTTGGGCACAACATGTTCACTGATATCGTTTACTTCTACCGCACTTTTGTGGGCGAGCTACCAGTACGTGAAAAGTTTGATGATTTGTAGGCAATACTAACTTCGGCCAGGATACCCTACAAGGTTTCCAGGATGCAATACACGAGTTGTTCCCCAAGATCATCGACACCAAGTATCTAGCTACTTATGCTGAGGGCGACCTCAACGCATCGCCGTCGCTGCAAGATATTGCACAAAGCTTAAGCAGACAGCCATTACCCGAGATCATTACCCATGCCGACCATCCCAAATATCAAGAAACCGAGAGATTCCACGAAGCAGGCTATGACAGTCTTCTGACTGCCACCATTATGATCAAGCTAGCCGCCAAGCTTGGTGCAGAACGAGGAGAAAAGGTCACAGCACCGTTATTCAGCCATCCTCTCACCCTCAACAAAGCAAACGGCATATTACAGAGTGAAGACGTTCCGGATTTTGTCAAAGATGGACGCGAGAAGGTTGAGGAACCGGTTCCCTTACCTCCCGTGGAACAACCCAAATCCAGAAAGACGAAGAAGCAAAAGGCAAAAGCCAAGAAAAAGGCAGCAAAGGAACGAAAATTCGAGACTAAGAATTTGTTTGATACACTCAAGACGCTGGATCCGGAGACCGAAACATCCTCCACTGAAGAAGACGATGATGCCAAACTTGCCCAAAACGGCGTATCTATCGAATGGGATGAAGAGCTTCAGGAAAGCGCTGGGTCATGGGAAGATGCTGTCCATGTTCAAGATAAGACGGGATGGGTGCCGTTGGAGCAGATGAAGCGACGGTCGATGGAGCTGATACCGGCCTTCAACTCCAAGTTCTGGGATGAGTTTGGAAATACGTTGCGAGTCTTTGGCACTGAAGAAGCCATCCTGCACATCGCAGACTGGGAGGCTTGAGCATTACGCAGTGTCAAATGTACGAATGTAGGCTGATGAAGAGATGGGGTTGTCAGGATGCTCTTCGGAACTATGTATTACTATGCGAAAGCTGGAGTTATGACATGAGCGACGTCAGAAGAACCTTTTCCACATACAAAGTATATTCTTTTGTCGAGACCTGGTAAGCAAGTCACTAGCTTTGTATACATCGTCTTTGCGTCTCGTCATCACCAAGCCCGCCCTGCAAAAGAACAAGATCCTCGATCAACGCTCGCTTTCACAAGGTCAATGATTTGCAACAAGTACAAGAGCTAGATGGGTATAAACAACAAAGAATCTCTTAGTCTCTGGACTGGACTCACGTCCAACCCATCAGGTCAGATCGGAACCCACGATGTCCACTGAAAAGATCTACTACCACCTCCAATGGCCCGACTCAAGTTGAAAATCCGACACCACTCCGGCTGTTCTCCACGGCTACACGAACAATGAAGTTCTAGCCGAACGCACCAAAGTGTTTGGGCGGATGGATCATCGTTACAACGTTGTGCGTCTAATCGATCCTAATGAAGCAAGGTACGAGCAAAGAAAGAAGGACTTCCCGGAACGTGGTAAGTGTCAGTTTTGAGTGGGACTGGAGAAGAGGGCTAGGGTGTTTGAGTAGCGAAGTTCAGAGTGGTTGTACCTTTGTCTTCGTCTACATTCCAGGTACAGATGCATCTAACTGTAAGATAAAGTGGATATGCAAACTTCTAGCAACCTCAGAGTCTATCGAAGACAGGTTGCTACATCCCTCTTCGCAATGTATGTGTTCCGACACATATGCTCAGTAGCGGTTAGTGAATGCCTTCTGCCCTGAACTTTTCTCAGATGTGCTTGCAAGGCATATGGCACACCGCACGGAGCGTCGGGTACGCAACGCCGCTATAATCCTATGCGCTACTAGAATGCCCTTGGCAAACTTGGTCAAGTTTCGATACATGGACGTTTGGCTTAGCAGCCAGAATGCACCACAGGATCGTCATGAGTATTCGTTGAACCCATTACGGTAGAAGGAGTAAGGACGGGTAATTACAGGGAGAGTATGAGCGTTACGAACGGAGAATAGCTGCGCCGTTGCTGCACTGTTGGCGCCTGGCCGCTCAGGTATGCGTCTAGTCAAGCCACAATCATGATTGCTTTTCCCATCTCCGCCTACGTCCGGATCTGCGGTTACAGTACTCGTCTAGATATTGCCGGGCCAGCGATTTGACAAGCATGCTTGCCCTCACACCGAGCAGATTCGGCACCGTGTTGCGGGGCGTATCCAGGTAAAGCGAGCGCTACAATCCCTGCTTCCTGACGCACCCTGTCTGCAGATAGTCGTGCATCCGCTCTTGTGCCTGCTTCAACTTGTAGGCAACTGTCCGCCCACCACCCATCACCTTGCCCTCCCCTTCCTCAGCCAGTCAGAAGAAAACACTCCCCACTTCTAGGTATCCTTGCAACGGTAAAGCTCAAACCTGGCCCCACCGTGGTTGATCTCATAACGTGGGTTCCCCTTCCAGGTGTTGATAGTCTCTTGGGGCGTTCCGCCAACGTCGCCTCGCCTCGCGTGCGTCCTGCCCTGCGGGCCTTTGCGCGAAACCCTGTCTCTCGCACTGAACCCTGTCTGTCGCGCGGAGTCCTGCCCTTCACACGCATCCTGCCCTTTTCGCGCGTCCTGCCCTGCGAACTTGCGTGCAACCTTGTCACCTTCTTTATGGCAATCCGGACCTCGTGCGTACCGGAAATTTGCTGTCAGAAGTTTCTGGAGGATGCACCGCAGCCGGCTGATCCAATACCAGGTTGTGTCCCAGCTCTATGCAGCATTCCGGGTGGTCTACCGTAACATTTGGTGACGGAAGAACCATCATTAACACAACTCCATGCCTGCTCTAACTGATCTTATGAACTGTCTGGATCGTGTCTCTTCTTCGTCCGGCCCATGAAGACGGTGCGTCCTCTGTCTGCGAGAGAAACCTCCAAGTATCAAGTCCAGTCAACTCGTCTCCACTCCAATCATGACAGTTGACATGCGGTTGCGCCCCTGAGTTGGCGGATCTGCGCCTACTGTACACTAGAGGAGATGACGCGGGCAAGCATGGCGGGCGTCAGGTGGTATGCATGACACTCGCCAGGCGACGCGGATGCGGCCATGAACTAGGTCTACGTTGGTCAGTCAGGTAGCCGTGCGGCGTTTCATGGCGAGGGAAAACCGTCGATGCGCACAGACCGCACCAGCCGTTTACCCTGTAGTTCCTCGAGACGCAACCGTAAGTGGAAATCCACGTCAAACAAGAGGAAAGCGGGGCGAAATGATACGCCCGCGTACCTCCACCCGCAACTCTCTTTACACACTGGACCGGCACCCTGGTTGCGCCTCTGCTGTGTGGGCAAGCTGGTGCTGTCTGTGCTTTGCATCCAGCGTCTTCCGCGTGCTCGTGGCAATAGAATGGGAAAGCTTTAGTCGATGGTATGGCGCGAGAGTTTTGTAGTGAGAGTGAGTCCTTCAGACGTGTGCATGTTTAAATAGAGGACGGCGGTGGCCTCCTTGTACATTATCTTCATTCTATAGCCAAGAGCTCATAAACTTCCCCAACCTCTATCAACCGGCGAGTCAGCAATTATGCCTTACATCATCGATGCACAGACACAACACGGCACCCAGTTGCGACCTACCACTGTTGTTCATGAGCCGGATGTTCGATCGTAAGCGTGGTACCTTTTCATGTATTATGCCTTCCTAACGCATGTTTAGGACATTGGCGAACTGCTCGTGCTCCAATGCCTCGAATGGCCAAGTAAAGCATGACTGTACAGCTGTCTCCTATGTCCCTCAGGCTGCGGTAGCGCCTCGAACAGATCCCGCCGGACGTATCATCGACCTGACGTGTATGGGCTCGCAATTCGATGGACACTGAGAGATACGTTGATGGGGATGGATAGTTGTGAAAGGAACATGGTATTGGATAAAAGATCGGACATGGCGTTTGGTGCAGGGCGCTCGTAGGGCGGACGTCGCATTGTAGACACCTTACCTAGGTATGGTTGGATGATATAGACGCTCGGTCCAGCATTGCTTCATGGGATGGACCAGAAGGCATCGGCGCGAAGGCGTTACAGTCAAAAAGAATCCAACCCTTTTTTTTTCCACAATCTTCTGCTGGCCGACTCTCCTCACATCGTATGTCGATGATGTTCAACGGTGTGCAGGCCCAGCAATGTCTGTAGGCTCAACAGGCTCAACATTCACATCCACATCCTTTGTATATGTCGTGATCGATGCGGGCACTTCTCGGGGATCTTCTTCGTCCGGTTCAGTAATCTCGTTCTCTTGCGGTAGTGGCTCGAAATGCGCGTTGTTGACCCTTTTGCGATCGATACGCCGTCTCCAAGGCTTGTACAACAAAACACTGAGACCACCAAACACGATGAATGTGCCACATATCGCTCCACCTACATGCTTTTAGTACAGAGCCTCCTTGACCTGACTGATCAACTTACCAACTATGTCCCAAGCGTCACCCAGCTTTTCGACGCCATCCCAGAATTTGCCGTGTGGCTCAGCAACGTTAAGTACTAGATTGAGGAACTGTACTGTCCCGATGATGGTCGCGACAATAACAGTGATGACTGTGAGTACAATGCTGTAGTAGCAAATGGCAATGGGGTCGCGCGCTAGTTGTGTGCTGGTATACAGACTCATCATCAGCGCGCCATCTGTCGTGTCGAGAAGGCACATGCCGGCAGTGAAGAGCAGTGGGAAGATCAGGATCAGCCAGATGGAGGTTCCTTTCGTTGCTTGAATCGAGCTAATGCCCAGAATAGCGATCTCAGAGGAAGTGTCGAATCCAAGACCGAAGAGCACACCAAGAGGGTACATTTTCCAGGGTCGATCGACCAACTTGAAGAGCTTCTGCAGGATTGGAAAGAGGCATCCCCCGCCCTGAATCTTGAACTCCTCGTGCTCACTTCCGGGATCACTCGCGATCATCTTTCGCATCTGAACGATGAGTTTATACAGAATGTAGATGTTCATGAGACCAAGGAGTAGCAGGAAAGCAGCAGATACAGAAGTTCCGATGATACCACCAACGCGCTCAAAATTGCCAAACTTGTCTGAAACGGCTGCTGCAGTGCCTGCGACTACGAGTGACGTGATGATGACAATGGTAGAGTGTCCAAGACTGAAGAACATTCCAACTGTCACTGGACGCTGGCCTGCTGCAATAAGACGGCGAGTCATGAGATCGATAGCCGAGATGTGATCTGCGTCCAGGGCATGACGCAATCCGAGAGTATAAGAGAGAATTGCGGTCGATATCAGAGGCGTGTGCCAATGCTATGTATGATCAGCTTACCCAGTCAACACGACTCAGACTAGACTTCTCTACGTACCAGAACGATACCTACTGCCGCCCAAACTAGAAGGTTCACTACGATGAGCGTGATGATGATTGCGATCACGGGAAATGGAAGCCTCCTTAGGTATGGTATCTGCGCATGGTATGTAGATGCTTTGTTCGACGCGTTGCGGAAGAATGATGGTTTGGCTTCCGCATCGCTACCCGCGATTGACGAGGGGCGGGAAGTCGCCATTCTACTTGAGCACGCTCCCCACAGTGATACAGAGAGGAAGGAAGGCGACACTAGGTCCGATGGAAGGAAAAGGGAGTTTGAAAGAATCGAGACGACGAAACTTGTAAGACAAATATTGAGGATGCGGCTCCTGCCGAAGCACCGTGGGATGCAGATGACGCGAAGTGGGGCTAGCAGCTGTTATCGCGACCCTGGCGGGGTAATTAGCATCGTGATGTACTAATGATCGCGACTTTACAAAGCCTCGGCATTAGATGTGACAATCAACAGCTTTTACAGTGGATATTATGATAGGACCCTTTTCTCAAATCTTACGAAAGCAAAGGGATGCGTTGGTGCCACCAAAACCGAAGCTGTTTGAGAGCGCGACGTTGACGCTGTGTTGCTGAGCAGCATTGGCGACGTAATTGCAATTGAATTCATCCGCTGGATCGCCTGGGTTTTGAAGATTCAGAGTCGGAGGTAGAGTGTTCTAGTCATTGTCAGTCATTGTGCCACGCATATTAGCACGCCTGACTTACATGATGCATCCCGAGAATCGTGAATATAGACTCTACGCTACCTGCAGCGCCGAGAAGGTGCCCGATTGCACCTTTCGTACTGCTCACGTTGATTTTAGAAGCGGCTTCCTTTCCATCTTCGCCCAGCAATAGCTCTTTGATGGCTCGATTCTCCGCAGCATCACCCAGTGGGGTACTTGTAGCATGCGCGTTAACGTAATCGACAGCACTAGGCTTGATACCAGCGTGCCGCAGTGCGTGCTTCATAGCAAGACGTGGTCCTTGACCATCTTCGCGAGGTGCCGTCATGTGGTATGCGTCGCTAGATAGTCCGTAGCCCGCGACCTCAGCATAGATATTCGCACCTCGTTTCTTCGCGTGTTCGAATTCCTACAATTTGTCAGATAAAACAAATCTGCAGAGGGTGATCGCGTACTTCAAGTATCACAACTCCAGCTCCTTCTCCTATGACAAATCCATCCCGTTCTCGATCGAAGGGCCGACTTGATTCTAATGGTCGATCATTGAACTCGGTGGCCAAACTCCTGGCTCTAGAGAACCCCGAGATGGCCAGAGGATGGATGCATGATTCAGCTCCGCCAGCGATCATCACATCAGCGTCACCAAACTGGATCAGTCGTGAAGCGTCTCCGATGCTGTGTGCTCCAGTCGTGCACGCTGTGGTTGCCGCGTGGTTTGGCCCCTATCATAGTCAGCATTGATGATAGTGTACAGGACAGGGTTCAGGCACCTTGAAGCCATACCGCATAGAGATGTGGCCCGCAGCGAGATTGATTAACAGGCGTGGAACAAAGAGTGGAGATACCTTTCGGTAGCCCTGATATTTCTTAGTCGACAATCAGATAAGGCAGCTGCAACAACGTACGCCTTTCTCATAAGCAACTGTGGTATCGTACACGTCATCTAGGCTGCCAATGCCAGATCCCATGTATACTCCCTGGTAAAGTGTTAGTAAGATGTAAGCTCAGGTCTGGTTGAATTTTCCCACTGTGGCCTCAAGATCGTTTTCTTTCTTCGGAAACCAGCTAGCATCATTCAAAGCCTCCTCAGATGCAACCATGGCATATTGTGCGAAGCGCGCCATGCGACGTTCATCCTACAATATGATTAGGATTAACCAGAAGATGGCTAGATGTTGGCAATTACAGTAGGACTCAAATGCTCCTTCGTGTTCCATTTGCCATCGCTTTTGCTGCCTTGAGGAACTAAGCCAGCCACCTGACTAGGTAGTAATGCGAATTCTGAGCTTCTATCTTTGATGGAAATGATGCCGCATTGGCCGTCGATCAAACGCTTCCATGTTTGTCGAACACCTGTCTCATTTAGCTGGAAAGTCTCGGGGAAAGATCTACATGATTTCACCTAATCCGAGAGGGGTTACAAGCCCTAAGCCTGTCACTACTACCCGTCTCATCGCATGTCAATGATGATGGTTGATATTGGTGTAAGGACGCGTTCGGGTGAGCAGGAAGAGCTAGTGCCACGCGCAAACTACATGTGGCGCGTGTTAGCGTAAGGTGCGTGCGTTTTTGGCGTCATCGTTCAGCTCCTTCCATTTCTCATATCCTGAATCGTCTTCTTCTCACGAATAGGTGCCACTGTCAGATGCACATGGTGAAGGCCAGAAAATTCTTCTTTTGTAAAATTATGGTCTCGTAATGAACTAAATCAGCCCAATTGTGGTATGCGCATCATTATCTAGTACTCTTGCGCCAGCCGTGGGACGCCGCTTTGATCTGTTCTGTTTTAAGCTGTGGGCAATCCTCTTCGGGTCGATTCACAAGTTCGCTGCAGAATTCAACGAGCCCACCAAATTGACAGTCCCGAACGATCAGCGCCTCCAGACTACCTGTCGGATTTATGGCAATGTATAGTGGTAGCATTGCAATCATACCAACTCATCGCTAATGCGTCTACTTCGCCACCCATACTGAGCTCTTCTACGCTGGACGGAGGTACCAAATCGTCGTCAGCCTGCAATTCGCTCATATGAGGAGTACCTGCCCGGTCTTCACGAATGTACTCCCGATCCTCTTCCTTGACAAAAGTGATTTGTTTGCGTTCAGGACCGATGACCTCAGGAATGGTTTGCTCCTCTGTTTTGAACAAATAGTTGCTCATCTCGATGTTGAGCACGCGTCCTCGTTTTCGATCTCTTTCGTGTTGCACGCGCGCTTTCAGCCAGCCCATCTCTCGACGAACATCGCGCGCCATTGTGGGAGACATAACGAAGGCGTTGATGGCCTGAGCACAGCTTGATGTTGGTGACCGCAGTAGTCCTCCTCGCTTGCGTTGTGCTTTGTTGAACCTCGAACCATCGACTGAATTATGTGTTCTCTCTAGGCTCGTCCACTTGATAGTCTCAAATTGTCTTGAGTCGATTGCTAATAAGGGGTGCTCCCTGTACCATGGTGTTTCCGTCATATCGGGTGTTGCTGTTTCCTCTAAGCCATGTTGGCAATGCTGATCGGATCTTGGGACTTGAGTGAACAGTTGGGGATGGAGATCCAAGGCCTTGGAAGTGAAGATCAAGCTCTGGCCTCGGCTGGACAAAAGAGGTGCCATTTTCGACCATAGGTTAGTCGCTTCACAACTCATTATCCGAGCGTCCTATGATGGGCCACTGATAGATATATGCTCCCTCATGACGCCGTCTCGAACCTTATATGATTTCCCAGTGTTGGCTGTAGGTTTGCATCTCACGTGTAGCACGTAGAGTTGGTTACTGTGGTGTGTAGGACGATTGATCACAATCGCACCATTTGTTTGACGGTCTTGACGCTTTCGGGAAAAAGATGATGATTGTGTCGTCGAACACGTGGAGCTAAGCGCCGAGTATATGGCTTAAGTTTGTGGTGCTGACATGATCTCTTGGAAGTCAGTGTAGTAGTGTCGTCAAACAAAGTTCCGTCGAACTTCGATCAATCAAAAGCCTGAATCTTGGACTGGGCATGGCAAGGGGTACTGAAGCGACAAGACAGAATGTGGGCACTAGCAAACATCTCTACAGGTCAGTCTAGCATAGAGTTCTGGCTGATCGTTGGTGACACAGACAGCGATTACGCCGACACTTCGTGGAATAGCTGGAGTATTTTTTAACGCGCTTGGACATGAACGACGGACCGGAAAAGCTTGGACATTTTGTGGAGCTTGGGGTGGCGAGGTTTCTTCTTGGGGAATTGAAACAAAAGAGTGTTGATTGAAGTTCGGTCCGTCAAGAGAATCCTCCTGTAGGGGAAGCTACGCGAATTGCCGAAAGCACGTCATCGTCTTGGCGAGCCTCGTCTAGCGGCAATGCGCGAGCATCACTCAACACCAGAGAGATGACTCCCCGCCATGTGATAAACACGCCCCACTTCCTGCGACGCAGGCCTCAGATTTCTCTACTTGAACGTATTCAATATCGCCATCATGGATTCTCAAGGGCTAGGCGCTGAAACCGCCAATGGATCCAAGAAATACAGTGAGTATCCTTTGAACTTTTTTTTACCGTCGCAATCCTTCCGAGGTAGTCGTGACACGGTGCAATCGGAGTGTCTCGTGTATGGTGATATCGTCACACGCAAACATAGCAAATGGCTGCTGCTTGCCGTGACTTGCTTCGGGCGATGATGCCGACTCCAAAGACAGCTTTTCTCGTCGCGTTCTGGTCCTGATCATCCAAACTAACATGCTACAGGGACGGTGTCGTCGCAACCTGAGAACCCGTTCGCCAACCTCATTCCCGATCAAACCTTCGCTGTCATACCGCAAGTCACGCTCGAATCTGGCGTCGTATTACAGAATGTCAGCGTTGCATACAAGACGTACGGTACCCTCGCGCCCAGCGGAGACAATGCCATGGTGATATGCCATGCGCTCACAGGAAGCGCTGATGTTGGCGATTGGTGGGGTCCGTTGCTAGGAGGACCTGGAAAGGCTTTCGACATCTCGCGTTTCTTCGTGGTATGTATGAACAGTCTCGGCAGTCCATACGGCAGTGCAAGTCCCGTCACAGCAAAGGACGGCGACGCGTCGCTGGGCCCATACGGTCCCGAGTTCCCACTGACAACTGTGAGAGACGATGTCAAGTGAGTCAAACATGCTCCGAGCCCTATGCTTGGACAGCGCTGACAGGCGTAGTGTCTTCAAGCTGATCTTGGATGATCTCGGTGTGAAGCAGATCGCTGCAGTTATTGGAGGATCCATGGGCGGTATGCTTGTTCTCGAGTTTGCATACTTTGGAAAAGACTATGTCAGAACCATCATCCCGATAGCCACGTCGGCTCGCTACAGCGCATGGGGTATCAGCTGGGGCGAGGCGCAACGGCAGAGCATCTACAGCGATCCCAAATATGACGATGGCTATTATTCATACGAAGACCCTCCGTCGACTGGGCTTGGAGCAGCACGTATGTCGGCCCTGTTGACCTACCGGAGCCGCGACTCGTTCGAATCGAGATTTGGGCGCAACACGCCAGACCTGTCCAAGAAACAGAGCATCAATACTGTACCGCGCCCGACGACCCCATCAAATCCTTCGCACGAACATTGGGCTATACATAATCATGGCCACAAGAATGCTGGGTCGCCGCGTCTTATGTCACGATCAAACAGCAGTACCGCCATACCTGGCTCTGCAGCGGCACAGGCTGATCTCGAATTCCACGATGCGTCGGGCCCTGGGACGCCGAACTTGCAACGGACAAGCTCGACAAGTAGTAACGGCGCGTTCCCTCGCTCCTCGAAACCCTTAGCCCCTCACTATTTCTCAGCACAATCATACCTCCGTTACCAAGCCGACAAGTTCATCAAGCGCTTCGACGCCAACTGCTACATCGCTATTACTAGAAAGCTGGACACACACGACGTATCTCGTTACCGTTATCCTGAGGGCGAGACCCCCGACACGCTGGACCCAGTATCGGCCCTTCATCATGCGCTCTCTTTGATCGAACAGCCCACCCTTGTTTTGGGTATACAATCAGATGGCCTTTTCACATTTGCCGAACAGAAGGAGCTGGCCGCTTGTATTCCGAAAGCCACGCTCAAGACCATCGACTCCCCGGACGGTCATGACGCTTTCCTTCTAGAATTTGAGCAGGTAAACAAACACCTGCTGGGCTTTTTGAATACTGAGCTCCCAGAAATCATGAACAGAACGCCAAATGTAGAAACCGTCAAGAGCGATACTGGTATGACTGCTACTAAGACCAGTACATTTGGTGAGGCTGAAGTTGAGGATATCACTGCATGGTAAGGAGGACGACAATGTGAAATTTAGCATGGCGTTTTAGGTTTAGGAGAGGACTGCATTGGTCGGCGTACAGTTTTCGGCATATGCTTGAAAGAAGGCTGTATGATTATGATATGCTCTAAGGCGAGAAGAGCTGAGGTTCAACCCCTCGTAAATACCAGACACTGCAGTGGGAAAGCAGCAACAACATCAACAATCATCGAAGAAAATCTAACTTGCAGTTTCTTGAGGTATTGCGAACCGCCATATAACAGAGGCTCAATCTTATTCGATTAGTTTCGCGTTTGTACCCCGCCTTGGACGCTAACTCCTAACTCTTTCCGCGACTCCACTGTCTTCAGTCCCCCTCAACCTCGGTTCTTGCATTCTGCGGATTTTCTCCGCAGGCTGCGAAATAAACGTGCGTTATCCGATCTTCCCTCCCGAATTGCGATGCCGCGTTATCACGAGAACTTAATCACGATGTACAATTAGTTGCAAGCGCATAAGCCTAGCCACGATGGAATGATCGTCGTATTTTGAGTCGAAAGCGCTTATGCATTCGAAACTCAGATGGGTCAATTTAAGCTATCCGTACGAAGGCCAAGGAAAGGGCGCGTTGCTTCTGAACCCCGCACATAGGCACTGGATGTCGGGTCCTTGTGGTCGTATACGTATTCCCCGTCTTCCATTATATATGTCCCTTCGTCTCGCTTTCTGAACCTTGCTACTCAAACCGTCTTCTCGTTAAGTCACATTTTCTTCATCTCAACCGTCATCGTCGGGACGAAGTCACAATGCAATTACCCAAAACACAAAAGGCCGCTATCAAGCAAGGCACTGGTGATAGCGCGACAACCACCATCAAGGAGATTCCCGTTCCAGAACCATCCCCCGATCAGATCCTCGTCAAGATCAACTACACCGGCCTATGTGCTTCTGACAAGTCCCTGCTTCACGATGAATGGGACTTCAAGATGGCAGAATGTACAAACGGTATTGCGGGTCACGAAGGCGCTGGCACTGTCGTAGCCGTTGGCTCTAACGTGCAAGATCTTTGGCAGATTGGCAATCGTGCTGGTATCAAGTGGATCGCGTCCGTATGCCGGAAGTGCGAGTTCTGTACCAACGGCCAAGATGAATGTCATTGCCCAAAGCAATTGAATAGTGGTTTCACTATTGCTGGAACGTTCCAAGAGTACGCCTTGACAGATGCGAGGTATGCGACGAGATTGCCTGATGGCGTCAAGGATGAAGAGGCGGGTCCAATCATGTGTGGCGGTGTAACAGCGTATGTGGCGTGTAAGAGGAGTAAGGTGCTTCCTGGGCAGTGGCTTGTTATTCCTGGAGCTGGTGGTGGTAAGTAAACACATGCTTCTTTGCTGTATTCGAAAAAGAAGACAGAGGCGCATCCAGTCTCCAGAGACACTGACATAACTCAGGCCTCGGTCACTTCGGCGTCCAATACGCCAAACATATGGGCATGCGCGTCATTGCAATTGACGGCGGAGACGCCAAACGCGAGCTCTGCCTCTCTCTCGGCGCAGAAAAGTTTATCGACTACACGACGTGCTCAGACATCACATCTGAAATCATGAAGATCACTACCTACGGTGCTCACGGAGTCATCGTCTTTGCCGCCACGAGAGCAGGATACGAGCAAGCACCACATCTGCTGAGGCCGAACGGTACGATGGTATGTGTGGGTCTGCCGAAGGACAATACTATTGTCGCAGGTGCTAGCCCCATCGTAATGTGTTTGAAAAAGTTGAATGTTGTGGGAAGTGTAGTGGGTACATTGAAGGATGTTGAAGAAGTAAGTGTCGTGTTGTGATTGGATATGCTGAAAGTGCTGGCTAACGAGAATCTAGGCG
>Ga0265797_10006502_pt1 | contig 16453 bp, 14 predicted proteins | sample P2T30metagenome_FD_192433 | JGI IMG/M metagenome (GOLD analysis project Ga0265797, IMG submission 192433) | Plant litter microbial communities from East Loma Ridge, Irvine, California - P2 T30 | ecosystem: Environmental > Terrestrial > Plant litter > Unclassified | place: USA: California... | reverse complement strand
TGGGACCGAACACGATCCTTGGCGTGAGCTGTTCTGGGACTTTGGGATCTTGTTTCCTCGGAGGGTGATCAAGCCCAGCGACATGGACGAAGACGTACTTTTCAGAAGGCAAGCGTACAAGGGGCGCTCCGACAAGGACCATTGGTGGAAGACATTTGGTAAACGCTTCTGTTATCGGGCATGTAATCCGCGCGTCATCGAGGAGGTTTGAATACTGTTTGCTTCTTCTGCTTGTTGCGGTTGCGTTGTGTGTGGCTGCCGACGACCTCTTTCTTAACACAGGCAGCTACCAGGCTATCTTGATAGTCATGTACTGCGGCTGTAACTAGATACCATGTTCGCAGACTAATGCACTCCACCGTTTCAGGATCTGTTGGGTTCAAGATCATAGTCTCAAAGTTAAATGCATCTGTATATGCTAGCAGTAGTGGTATCTAGAAAAACAAAAGCAAGCTATGCAAAAAGCAACACTCTATATAAATTCAACAATCCATGCGGAAACCCTTCTAACGCCATACAATGCCATGCTATCCCTCTCTTTAAATGGTCTTGCCGTGCGAATAATCCCTCACCTTTCCTGCGACACCATTCGGGCTCACCTCCAGCACCCCTCTCGCCTCTCTGTCCATATCCTTCAACTGCATCTCGTACGGTCCCAGCGTATCCTCGTGCATCTCAGGTTTATCGACTTTCGATTCGCCCTCCCAAACCCACTTAGCCGGCTTCATGACACCATCCGGCACACCGTGAGGCACCTCGTGGTCGGCGTGTCCGTCCGCTAGCTTCCAGCGGTTCAGCGGACCCTTCTTCCTGTCCGGAAGGTACGTCGGTGTTCGTGTGTTCGGTGATATTTTGCGGCCAAGCCACTGGAAGTAAGGCTGGAAGCTGAGACCACGTGGGAATGCTTTGTCCCAGTTGGACTCCAGCGGCGTGCCGCCGACATCGATGCGATAGCGCACAGAAGCGTGAACGTACTCGTGAGTGTTACGCATGAGTTCGGTAGTCAAGACACCAGTGTCGTAGTCGGCGCGACAGTAGCGACCTGGTGCGCGCACACGCTGGCCAGCAAGGGACTGAGGGAAGGTGAGAGAGTCGTAGACGCGGCCTTTGGCCCAGCCACGGTAGGAAGGTGCTGGCTTGTCGGACTGTTGATATTGCTCAACCTGGAGGTGACGGAAGTTCCTGATGTAGTTGTCGTCAAATTGGATCCAGTCGAGAGCTGAGTACTCCTTGTCTGCTGGTCGCGTGTGCCCGGCAAGTTGGTCCATCATCCAGACGAGTGTTATATCGGCCATTCCTTGGTCTGCGTATGAGCCGCCGACATTGCTATGGGCGCCGGCGAACCAGACTTGCTTCAGATTTGTTCGACATCCATCGGGACGCTCCCACACTGCTGGTGAATACGGGAAACGTCTTTCATCGAGGCCCAATGCTTGGAAGGCATTCTCAACGTGGTCGTCGATAGTCGTGTCAAACCAGCGGTATTCCCTGATGAATGATGGAAGGAAGGGTATCATGCGCTGCAAGATTGGGTTGATTGGAATGCCTAGAGCACCGACCGTATCCCAAACTCCGATACACTTGACATTGACCTCTTGAGTCAAGTTGAGTGATAGGAGGATCTCACGATAGGACTGCATGTACTCGTTGATCTTGTCTCTCTTACCAATGAACTCAGGCGGTGGGAGAACCTTCTCGAGCTCTGGGTTGAGTTTGTAGTAGGTGTCGAAGAAAGTAGGCGGACGCTTTGCATTGCCCGCATTCGCCCAGTCCTGGAATATCTGGTAGAAGAATGGCATCGCAACCTTCTTCAGGATACCAATAGCTCCAATAAAACCACCAATGGAGCGAGCAGTGAACGCTCCACGGGAGAATCCCAGCAGGAAAATCGAGTCAGGATGCTTAAGTTTGTCGTGCTCAGAGTAATTGCTTACGAGGAAAGCGTAGGCTTCGCGAATATTTTCAGAAAGGCCTGCACCAGTTCCGCCACCCATGATGTGGTCATACAAGCCAATCCCCGTACCAATGCCGGCTTGATAGTAGACAATCTGTTGGTGGTGTGCATCATCCTGGTCCTTCATCGCACGAGCAATCCGGGTCACGTTCGAGGGAGTCTGAGGGTGGCCAGAAGATCCTCGTTTGCCTTTGACCCAGCCGCTATCAGCATCCATCCAGGTGCCATCGCAGCAGACGATGAGCTTTTTGGGTAGGCCCAGGGCGACCGCCGACACAGAGCTGTGCCGCGAGTGGTGGCCATTGATGCCAAGATTGTCACCCATAATTCTTATGTGCTTTGAAGGCGCAAAGCGGTAGTTGTTGTGGCCAAGTGGTGTCGTATGCGGTCTAAACAATTTCAGGTAGATGGAGGGTATCACAGTTGACCGTGGTGGCATCTAAGATGTGGGAACAAAGGGGAGCAGTCTTTAGTAGTGAAAAAGCTGATTCACACGCCAGGACGGTGTGTCACCCAGTTATATGCTGCAGCCATAAGGCATCACAGCTTCCAGGCGGATGCAACAGCTGAGCATCAGGTGCTATACACGGTGGCAGTAGTTGCCTTAGTCCTTTGTTGTCGCTCCTTTCAGGCAGGGGCTGAGTGCTAGGGCGAAAGACTCAGCCCACACGGCCTTGCAAGCGGCCAAGGCGCTCTGCATATAGCGCCATCGCTTATGTTTCGCGAGTCTATTGGCAGCGTGTTGCCGTCCGCCATTGGAGGATCGAAGGTGTAAAGCGCCTTGTTGCGTCTGTTGCCTTCAGGATTGGCTCGGGGCTGAGGAGAATGAAAGGTGATGGCTCCACGTTGGTGGTCAGATCCAAGATCCCGTGGGCCGGCTGCGCCGCGCGCCGCCCTCGCTTTCCGTCGCCTTGTTGCCAACACGTGCAGCGCATCTTTCTGAGCATTCCTTCGTCGTGGACAAAGTCATCCATACGAACTCTCTCTTTGGCCTACCCGTGACCTCTTCGGTATTGCTATATCTGCCCTGCCAAGTGCTTGTTAGGCCGCAGGACTGTTCGAACCGCCCCAAAACGATCACCGATCCTCTCGCTTTGGCCCACCAAGGCCAGTCCGGATAGAACATCCGTAGGCTGCACGACCGGTGTGAGCGGTATGCCGATCATCAGGTGGCTGCGAGTTAGCAGTCATCTCATGACACCGACTCTCTCAGAGTTCATATGTGTGCAATTTCTGATTTCATCGAAGGAGGTACCGACGTCCAAGAACTCGTCATGCATCCAGCCGAACTGAGGCTGAAGTTAGACCAATCGTCACAGCCTTGCGCGGCTGTCCAATCGTGCAGTAGTGCCCGACAATTGGGTGCTAGAAATATGATCCTTGCATCTCCTCTCTCCAAAATTATCCTCAGCTGAACTGCAGCCGATATACTCGTAGCCACTTGGCTGATAGAGCGTCCTATCAGCCTCAAGAGTAAGGTAGACTAGAGCTGGTGCATATGTTTGTATGAGAAATATATACAATATCAGATCGTGTCATTTGACGACTTCTTGGAAGCGAGGAGATGGAAACGAGAAGCCTAGTACGGGAACCCCGAAGCCGAAATGAAGAAGAGGAAAGCTGAAAGGTCAAAGATTGCCAAACCGGACATAATGGTAGCTATGAGAAGATATGCGCCGACATGGATTCTCATAGATCCGCAGTGTTTCTCATATTACAGGACATCGAACCAATCATACTCGAGCAAAGCATTTGCCGTCGGCCTATCCCTTGGGTCCAGCTGCATAACATCACAGAGAAATACCTTGTCCTCTAGTGTTATCTCCTTGTGTTCAACTTGTGAGAACAGCTTGCGAATGCCGCGCTCTTCTGTGTAGGTGTGAATCGCTGCCAGAATCCTTTCTTGTTCTTCGTCTAAGAATGCCTTGTAATTCAATGGAAAGGGCCCGAAATACCTGGCTTGTTGGATTAAGACGTTCACAGGAAACTCGGGGTCATCTGCTAATACATCCACAGGCTTGAAGATGTGAAAGCCTCGCCCCCAGATCAAGCTCATGAGCTACGATATGTTAGCAAGGTCGGACCATGATGGGATCCACTCAAAGCACTTGCCGTGGCGCCGAAAGACCATATGTCTGTTGCGGTCGACCATCTCAAGCCTAATAAAGCTTCTGGGCTTCGGAGGATAGCAGCGCCTATAGCGTGCGCTGTACCGCGAGGATCGGTGCCGAAACCGACATTGCATGCATCACCTGGTAGATGCGGTGTAAGCAATACTGGAATGCCATCAATGCGATAAGCTGCTTGGGCTTACCACAATCGGCTAACTTAGCTTCCACGACTCTCGCACCACTGGTTTCGAGGTTGATGAGGATGTTGTCCGGTTTGATATCTTCACACATGGACACTTAGCAGTCTTGTTCAGCGACATAGAAATCTGATAGCGTTACCTGTATGAGCAATACCTTTTGCATGCAAAGACCCCAGCGCAGACAGGATGCTGCGAGCGATGAGTCTGGTGTCCTGCTTCGAAAGCCGTGCTTTCCGAGACAACCGCAGCGCATCAGAGTCGAGGTGCTCTAGAACCAGGAAAGGAGAGTCTTTGCCGTGGTCGATCAGCTGTCTGATGTACGCGTCACCCTCAAACTGCCGCAAGATCTCCTTCTCGCGCCGCAGAAGGACTTCGGGCGCATGCTTAATCACAACTCGTTCGTTTGCCGTCGTACTGTACACTTGATCGGTGAGTGTAGATTTTGAATGTGGGAGCATGTGACTATATCAACCTGGCGCTCCAAACCAAGTCGTGAAGCTTCCGCGCAACAACATACGCGTCTTTCGCGCCCTTTACCGCCTGGCCAATCCGTACAGGCGAAGCCATGGCAGCCACTCCAAAATCTTGCACATACGCCGGGTAAGGACAAAGAAGTAATGTCGCGTCGTGGAGGAAAGAAAATCATTGTTCGGAGAATCCAAACAAACGCCCCGCCAAAACATGCTTCGATCCAATCAGGGGCACATCTTCGCCACAGCTCACATACGCCGAGACGCATGCCTGCCAGACGACAGGGCCCATGAAGCACATTGGATGACAGAAACAAGATACAGACCTTGCAATCTGCTGGCTTTCGCTACTTCGTTTGCTCCCAGAAGAACTGCACGTTCTCGCGGCATGGCATGATGGAACAGCCTTTGCACTCCAAGTCGAGCGTTTAATTCTTATACAGAAAGTCGAGTCAGTCAACAGGTCCACAATAGAGACTTTGCGGTGATGCAACTCTTCTCCATTAAAGCATAATCAGAGCTAAGAGACCGTACACCATGTGCATCAGATAAACCTGCTCTTCAACTAAGCGATGATCCAAGTCAGCTCTGCAGCTTCGCTGTCACTTCGAGCACGCGAAAAGTAAGTCCCTCCTTTCCCTTTGAAGTGTTGATTCCTAATCCTTCAATCAGTGGAAGATCCAATGAGTGCCTACCGCCACTGGAAGAGCTTCAATGCCAACGAGTCCAACTTCAACCGCTTGTGCCGCTACTACGAGGCACGAGCAGAAGACCGGTGCAGGATCGACTTCCGATTCCGCCAAACCGGCATGATCATCCACATCTTCATACACCGCCAAGTCCCAGTACGGAAGTTCAAGGTCCTGCTCGCACGATTCTTCAGAACGAAAAGCCACCAGAGCGTATTCGGTGACGCAAACATCGAGATACAAGTCTGTGGCCTCGAAGGAGACACCCGCCTCGACCCGCGCAACATGCATCCCGATTACAAGATCCTCAACGCCAACGAGACTAACTTCAAGCGCCTCTGCTGCTACTACAACGCACGAGCAGAGGACTAATCATGGATCTTCTTCCAGTTCCGCCCGACTCGCATGACAGTCTTCATTATCGTACACAAGCGAGTCCCGCTCCAAGAGTTCCAATCGCTGCTTGAGAAGTTCTACCAACAAATATTGGAGGAGGACGTTGTCGGCGACGAGAACGTCGAGTTCCGGATTCGTGACCGTGGGGATCCTGACCAGGATCATCTGGGCGACTGGTCAATCGACAACAGCCAAGATGCAGGCGACGAGGCTGTAAAAGTAGACCATAGGTAGAAGCTGTAGTTATTGAATCGCGCTGGAGTACGGAGGCGAGCTCACGCCAACAACATACCATAGCCCAACGATCTTCAGGAGCAAGAAATGAATGATTGTCGCACAGCGCTAGAAAAGGGTCACAGAATCCGCCATTTGACGCTGTTCCAGCGGAGCACGATAGAATACCTCCAGTTCTAACAGCATGCCCCAGGGACTCCTCAGGAGTTTTATCTGGCATGCACCTCTATAGAAAGACTTATCGGCAACGCCACTGTTCGAAAAAGTGTCATTGCCCAGCTCGCCCGGCGAAGGATTCGCGGCACATTTGATGAAGAGAGCAGATCGCGACGATCAAATATATGCCGGACCACAAAAGATCGGCGAAGCATAAGTGGAGAACCGTTCCCACGCCGAAGTGGTGCGAAAGGGTGATGAGCATGGTAGTGGGTGATCAGAGGCCGTGACGACAGACCGAGCATGCGTGTCTATGTAAGGGACAGAGGTTATCGTTCACCGTGACGAATCAGCCGTGACAGGAGTTTTGTAATGTCAGGATATTTTGATCATGTGAAGGAGATAAATAGGATCAAAATATGAAGTAGTTTCCAATGAATTAAATTTCAAGAAATCTATCGTTCTTCTCTATGGAGGTCGATGATGAACGAGATCTAAAACGGCGCAATCGCTATGCTTTACAGTGTTAAGACAATGACAAGAGAAGAAGCGAAGAAGGAAACATGAGGAGACTGTAGAGAAAGAGAAAGAAAATCCGTTATACCCATGTAGCGGCGACGCTCCCAGCTCTTGATAGCGGCGCACAAACTTCTACTTTTAATAAGAGAAAGCCTCTTCGATGAAATCCACAGAACCCTCGTCAATGACCTCGCGCACGGCTTTGCGGACGCTGTCTGAGAAAGCGCCAGGGCCGCAGACGGTGACGCCCACGGCGCCGATACGCTCGGGCATCTCCTTCGCCATGATGGTGGAAGGGTTGCAGCGACCGGGGAACATCTGCACAGAGCCGGTGTTCGACACGACTTCGCCTCTGTGGCGAGGCTTTGTGACGTACAGCTGGATGCGCAGGACGTCGCGTCTGTGCTCCATGCGCAGGATCTGGTCCATCCATGAGCGCACCCATTCGAGGGATTCTGTGTTCGGCACTGACCAGACGAGGAGGATCTTTTGCGTGGCGCAGGTGCCTTGGCCGTACTGTGTGAGAAGGTGGTGGACGTAGCCCACGCAGTGTGTGATGCCGACACCTCCAGCAAAGAGAATGACAGTGCCGTAAGACTCGAATGTCTCGTGGCCGCCGTAGGGGCCTTCGATGGCACCCCAGGTGTTGAAAGTCTTGTTTGGCATGGCGTCTGCTTTCTCGTATAGCTTCCTAGTCATGCCAAACTGCTTCCTCATGATGAGCGAAATAGTAGTGACATTCGCCTCGCGTGGTATGCAGGTGTTGGGAGCTTTGCCTGTTGGGACCTCTGCCACGGTTGCTAATGGCTCTTTGCCATAAGTGGACATGCGTGGCGCAAGGCTTGGGCGACGGTGCTGAAGGCCAAGAATCTGGCTTGGGTTGTTTGAAGATAGCTTCTCAAGTTCCCTCATCTCCGTCTCTGGTGTGCTCGTGCGGTTCTCTGCCCATGCGATTGAGAAAGGGTGGCTGGACCATAGCGCAATCGTCGGAAGATATGCGTGGACGTGGCAGCCGGGTGTGTATTTCCAGGGCCTCCTAAGCTCGAACGTAACGCGGCAGGCATCGCCAGGCAACGCCTCAACCTTGATCTTGGTGACACCGCGTTTGCGGCTGACATTCAAGTAGAAAATCCTTGCAAGTCTCCAGAAGAGCTCACCTCCCCACATGGTGAAAGTGAGCTGCATGTAAGGCAGTTGAGGAAGGTTAGCAGCGTCAAGGTGAACGTAGACGCCAACCAGGCCGAATAGTACAAGCAGACGGTGTCCGTTGAGGAAGGTTTCGTAGAAAGCGTGGCGGATAGGCGCGGGAGAGACCACAAAGATAGTGCCGAACATCACCGTACCAACCATACCCCAGGCGAAGCTCTTGCTGGTGGCGAGAGACAGCGCAATCTGGCCTGGGCCGGAGGCACGGTGGACGTTGACTGCCCAAGCAATCACGTGAAGCACACTCTCGATGACCATGATGCGTGCGCACCATCTGTGAAGCAGGTTGAAACAGTCGTAGCTGACGCCAGTCATCCACAGCAGGGGGTTGTTGCGCAGTGCGAAGAGCACTGTGGGAATGATGTTCAGGATAGCAAGCTGGCCAGTGCGACCACGCAACTCAGCGATCACGGCATCGGGCTCGAGATGTGTCCAGTCGAGAGCCAAGCAGTATCCGAGGTTGGTGGTGAGAAGGACAACCAGCAAGAAAGTGTGGAATCTAGATGGCAACGTGCCCATGCCAGCTTTTGCGTTCTTGAGATATGGGATGCGGAACTCTTGGTTGTGACGCACTGAACCTAGAGGGGCGTACAGAACGCTCTTCTTTATCCTTGCCCATGTCGTGTGGTGGTTGTACATCCAGTATCTCTGGTCCGTTTCCCTTCCCATTGCCATGAGTTTCCGGATATGTGAATGTCCCATGAGCGTCCATCGGTAGAAGAATGTGAGTGCCAGTGTGATGAAAAGCATTGCAACCAAGGCATTGGTGAGGAGATAGTTCAAGTATTGGTTCACGCCTGTCAAGCCATGGAAGTACGATGACTCTGCGAAGGTGGCGTTCAAGAATTCACCGAAATCGCCTACGCCCTCTGCGGGCACAGGGTATGGGTATGGGTCTCGCGGCATGATGTTGACATGTCCAGGAGCAGCGTGGTCTGGCAAAGGCGCAAGGCCAGCGTGGTGGTGTAATTGAGCATGTTGGTGGGAGGAGTGCATCGTGACCGGCACGACGTTGGTGGCCGTCGGGAGTTCGAACAAAGAGCGTGTGGAATGCAAGAGGATTTCCGGGTCCGGTGGCGCGAGCGTTGGCGGAATGAGAATGCGAACAAAGACTTGTGTGCCGTGTCTCGCGTAGATGTCAGATCGTGGTGTTCGTGTGTTGTTTTGTGCGCCTGGCACAATGGATTGGTGAAAGATGCGATAGCGAAGCGAGTGTCGGGAAAGCAAAAAGTTCTTGCGAAAAGGCCGTGTGAATGTTGAGCCAGGGGAATGTCGGCTTTATGACTGACAATAGCTGAACAATAGCAGTAGACAATGGCGTTCTTTCTAGTCCTCCACACGTGGCTCAGAGACAAAGCACAATGTAATGAGTGATATCGGCAATGACTGTCATTGTTCCATGGCTGACTCGCGTGTGAGAAGGATCCTGTCGTAGTGCAAGTTGTTGAGGCGTGTTTTGCCTATGTGGTAGTAAAGAGTGTAGGCCGGTGGAGTCTGTCGGTGCCAGTCCAGTCCAGAGAGAGTGTATGTTGCCAGGAGGTGGTAGTATGCACGGTAATATCCAGAGCAGGAAACAAACAGCCAGTCAACAGTGAAGAGAAAGACGAATGCAACACGCGAAGCGAGCGAGGTGAGGTGTGAGCACGGTGATACGTCAGGGAGGCAGAACGGGGCGGGTATGGAGGATATGTAGGAGAAAGAGAGTTCGGTGGTGCTTTGGCAGTGCGATCTTCGCGTAGGCCGGCGCCTGCCGCATGCTCATCAACGGCGCGGCGAGCAGGTCGAATGGCAGAAGCGAGTCGCGAATAGATAGGAGGCCAAGGTCGAGTAAGTGGGCCACAGACCACCGCGGTGGAGTCTGCCGTGGGTACTGCTAGACTAATGCTAGACCAACGCTCTCGGCGGCTAATGGGAGAAGAGCCTTGGGAGAGGGCCTTCAGCGCCCCCCGGAGAGACGGACGCGCCGCACCGTTTCTCTCTCAGCCACACAATCCCTTCCACCGCCATGCCTGCGAGACAAATAGACTGCTCTTGTTTCACACTGCTACCGCCTACGCGCGCGTAGCCAGGATGTCATTCACACAACAATACCAGCCAACCATCCTGCAGTCAGCTGTACTCTCTGCGGTGGCGGCAACAACAACCCCAAAGCATTTTCTATTTCTTCACGGCTCACTTGCCAATACGCGCTACGCTACGCGACATAACATTGCACTATCCATCAATACCCGTTTGCCCTAGAATTAGCAGAAGACAACGCGCCGCTAATAGCAGGCCGACCGTGAAAGTGGCGCCCTCCGTCCAGGAGTCTTGCCGCGATGCGGACATATCTTATCGCACAGCCTTGCGCCATCATGATCCGCGGCCTACCCAGATGGCTGGACTCGACTCTGCCCTGGGTCGCATCCACTCGTTCATCTCCCGCCAGCTCCCAGAACCTCACAGGCCGCTCGGTACGAGCTGCCGAGCAATCATCATCCCTGGGCAAGCCCTCAACGCGCCCACTCGTAAGGCCTGCCCCTAACCGCTTTGGACCAGCGCGTTGCGGACCCGAGCCTGTCATCGAACAATGCGAATCACTCCCCACCGGAGCGAGGTCCTCGTCGAGCTCTTCTGAAGCCTCGTGGAAGAGGCTTTGCCAGGCACCACCTGCCTGCGCCGCCTGACAAGTATATAAAATGCACCCGCACCCTGGTCTTCTTCAGCGGGGCGCGCCTTCCTAGGCTGCAGCCATCTCGTCTACTCGCACGATATTCACCGCACGGATGCTGTTTCTATTACGGCCTCACTATATATGATAATCGCCATGGCCGCCAGTGCAGGCTGAGCAGCGATCCAAGGCTCCATCTATACACGACACTACTACTGGCCCCGGCGCAGCTCGCCAGTTCTCCGCTTCATATTGAAGCCCACGTTTCAGAGCCACGCGACACGCTTGGAGTCTCTCATCGGCCTGTCCTCGCTTACATCGCGTTTTCTCATGCTGCTGGCCAAATCTGGTGTGCTCCGTTATGACAGACTGCACGAATCGACCTGCTGTCACGAAGCGTATAGAAGATTCTGACCACCCAGTATCCACATGAAGCAGATCATGAAACGCTATCTGATTAGGCGAGCGTCAGTGGCTCTGCTCACGATCGCTTGTCAACCACTCGAACACCCCGGGTAAACATGCTCCCAACCGGGATCTCTCGCTTAGCAAGATGATTTACAATGGCCACTGCTCTTTCACGTGGGATCTACGACCGGTCTTGCTGTCAAAATCTTCTCCCTGGCGGAGCCTGCACTTTGTGAACTGATGAACTGATCGTACTATCGATTCGCCGTGCTGGAACCTCTGTATTCGCCAAGTCGGCTTTTCTCAAAGATGTTCCCCGGGGCTTGCCGAACCAAGACCGCCTGGAATGGTCCATTTGTGTTGAATTGATTGTAAGGACGTCTTGCAGGATTGTTCGCTTTACAAAACCATCATGTCTGCCCATGTTCGCATGTGAGTCTCAAGCAAGAATCAACGTCACAGGCTCTGCTATTCACCAATAGTTGTGCAAGCGACCACGCGAGGTCATCATGCTTCGCTAGTTGTGAAGCAAAAAAGTGAGTTTCTGGAGAGTTCGGCGTGGCATCATGATCCGCTCGTATAAGCCCAACTTTGAACTTCAGGCGTCCACGGCTTCTGCATAAACCACACAAATTCAAAATGGCGACACATAACTTACACGGCAGTGCCCTGGCACTTCACTCTCTGTCTACAGGTACATGTCATGTCCGACTCTCGAAACGAGTTGCACACTATGTTCACCAGGTAATACTTGCGAGCAGGCGCGGAGCTTGTCTAATACTTGTAGATATCGAAAACCGAATTGCACCGAGCACCTGACTAATAACACCGGAGACACCTTCCATGCGTATATGGACTCACTCGTTACCTGTGGGAAATTGCCGGTGCAAAGGACTTGTTGTTGTTGCACTCCTCCCATTTCGATCAGGATTTGTCACGCAGCTGTGGATGGTTGTATCGCTTCCATGTTTTGTACTGCGCTGGTATCGTCCTGGCTTTTGGAGAGATATATGGACATGTCCAACCTACAATTCCAGCCGTACGGTCGTCGCTGATCAAATTTTGGAGATACATGTCGAGGCTCGACAGCTTAAAGCAATAGATTTTGGATGCAGTCAGCACAGGAATTGCACGCAGACTCGTTGACCTGTTGGTTCACCGGACTTAATAGTGACTGCTTCAGAGGACAATGAGTGTCCTCATCAGCCTTGAGATATGTGTCTTTATCAAGCGCCTGGTTCTCGAGAGAAGTGCGTGCCCACCAAATGAGCAGCTTCGCGCCAATATATCGATCGTTCCAACAGTCCAAGTAGTCAGCACTCTCTTTTGTCCTCATCATACATGTCGACCGATTAACCAGCCAACATGCCTGTCACGACAGCACCCGTGGACCAAATCTCCTCGATCAACGGCCGCCCAGTAATCACCCCATAGTCCAATGCCAACACCAACACCGCCACCACCACCACCAAGAAGCCAACCCACAAGAGCCCCAAAACCACGATCGCGCCCAGCACCCGCCGCGCCAAACAACACCACTGCCGCGCCTCGCAACTGACCCCCCAGCTCGCCCTCGTCACTCCCGGCTCCCCCGTAGCCTTCGACTGCGAAGGCATCGAACTCATCCAAGCAATCGGCAATCGCCGCAGCGGCGTTGACCGCCTCAGCATCTTCAACATTGGCGGCCAAGTCGTCTACGATACTTTTGTTTATTTCTCAGCGAACGTCTCGCACCGCCCTCCGCTGAAGCGTCTCAAGCTCGGCATCAGAGACAAGGGCATCATGCCTTAAAGGGGCGCGCAGCCGTGGCAGAGATGGGAGTGGCTGTCGAAGAATAAGCAGCTTATATTTCGTCTCCAATCGACAAAGCACGAGCTTGGTCATGTACGTACACCAACGCTATAATACCCTTGCATCCAAAAAAAAGAAAAAGTTCCTATGCCATGTAGTCACCTCAAATCCCAAGAACCCCACCCCTCCTTTGTACACCGCCAAACCCCAACCTCCCACACCACCCCTCCCCCCGCCTCCACACCAACCCCCAAACCAAACGCCTCTCCCTCACCGTCCCCGCTCCCACACTCCTCCTAGACTCCCCACCCCGTTGCTTCCCGCCATAAGCACCGCTGCTCTACAGCTCCTTCTTCCAAAAGTGCTCCGGCGCATGGCTCGTCTCGTAGTCGATGTGGACGTACGCGCGCTCGACGTCCGGCAGCGACTCGATCTTGATCTGCAGCGCTTCGGCGCAGTCGTGCGATTCCTTGACGGTTTGGTGCTGGTCGAGCACGATGTCGACTTCGACGATGAGGCGCGGGCCGGAGTGCCAGGCGCGGACGGTGTCGAGGGAGAGGATCATGGGGTCGTGGGTCATTGCTGCGGAGAGAGTGGGATATTTAGCTTGGAGATTGGGCAGGTTAGATGATGGGAATAGGTGAGGCTTACCGATATATGTCAAGTGTTGCAGCATGGGGGTGTCCGCGGTGACGCCAATGAGGAGCTGGAACTCGTGATACGCGGTCCTGAGCCATAGGCACACGATAAGAACGGACAGCAGGATGGCGCCCATGGGATCGATCCACCAGCGGACTTTGGCGCCGAGAACAGCACATGCCAGACCTGGTCCGTTGATGAAGAGATCGTTCCGGTGGTCTTCCCAGAGGATGCGGATCTGGCTGTACGTGTTGCGGAGCGCAAAGCAGTACAGGAAGAGGCAGAATTTGGTGGTGAAGGCGATGGCGACGACGATGGTCGATGCAAGCTGAACTTATTGTCAGCAAGATACTTGACATTCCCAGCATATATCAACCGCAATTCTTACATGGAACTCGGTCGTCGGTAGTCCACCATTTCCGTCAGTCAGTGTCTTGATCGACATAACAATGAGAATCAACGAGACGGATATCATCAAAAAGCAAAACGAGATGTTGCCAGCATTCTCAATGCGAGCCTTGCCAGAAGGGAATCGTCTGGGGTCTACGCGATTAACGGCCCGGTTACACAGGATGAGTGTCAGGTTGCTCAGCGGATCAAAGATGGAATCCGCCATCGTGGTGAAGAGCGCCAGCGAGCCAGAAGCAACGGCTCCATAGACCTGGAGGATAGCCAAGCAGCAGTTGGCCTACACGATGAGCACCAATCAGAATTACATATTACTGGGTGGCGACGGAAGCGCAAGAGCTCAATCACGGAGGACATACGATGAACGATCCATGCACGGCAATCTTGTACTGCAAGCTCTCACTCTCTTGCTTCTCTTTCGCTTCCCTGACGTGGTCGTCAACCGGCTTGAGCAAGCGCTCGATGTTCTCGTTTTGAGTCTCGTAGAAGGCCTTCAGTTGGCGGTTCTTGGCGTTCTTGTCCACTGCATTGGGGAGGCAGATGCTACTGCGGCGTTTGCGGGAGGTGTTGGCGCGGACCTGGTCGAGCTCGTCGACGGACTTGAGGCCATGGCGTAGGCTATACGGGTCATTGGCCTCGTTGTAGCCAGGCGGGCCTAATGATTGGAGCTCGACATCTGCGTTGCTGTGCTCGCCGCTGCTGCGACGATGGGTGAATGCGGGGCGAGGTCTAAGGGATGGTGCTTTGTGGAGATCTGGCTCGGTCATAGTTTAGATGTTCTTTCTTGTATGGAGGGTTAGAAAGAATAGAGGAGTAGTGGTCGTCGTATATGACTGATTGATAAAGGAGAGAGATTGATAAAAAGGAAGCGAGGAGGCGACGGCAATCGCGTTGAGGGCAATGCGACGAGTGCTTGCCTAAAAGCTTGAGGATGCTGCGCCACGCTCTGGGTGATGCTTTGATTGTAGATCATGCGGAGAATGCTTGTCCGAGAGATTTAATCCTCCGATGTAACTAAGTAGCGGTGACCTGCACGTCAGAAGAGGTGACTTGCAGGTGGATGCGAACGGCGAAACACGTGCTCAACTTACAACATTCCTGTCGACTAGGAGGCATGCCCAGCCAAGACTCCAGCGCCCTGCTCAACCTGCCCGCAGAGCTGCGAAACACCATCTACGAGCATCACCTCCCTCACGCCCTCGATACATACGCAGACACTCTCCGCCCGCCAGCGCTCCTCCTAGTCTCCCGCCAGATCCAACGCGAATTCGCCAGCGTCTTCTACAGTAGCGAGAGCCTCAAGCTCGACGTCTACTACAGCAGCACCGATTCCTGGTGTCCGCTCGTGGAAGCGTGCGCCAAACGAGCTGTGCTGGAACGTCAAGAGATAGAGCTGAAAGATCTGGCGGACTTCTGGGGCTTAGCAAGCGCGAGGCGGCATTGCCAACATATGGGTGGAGATAGGCAAAGGGGCATAATGACTGTGATGACAACGGCCGGGTTCAGGCGGTGGAGGTGGTCTGAAGTTCTCTGATGTCGCAGGGGCTCCATACCTGTTTCGTCCGATTTGGAATCTGTATGCTCGAGGCACTTGTTCCTGGCACACGATCCTTCTCCGCACCTGCTCCTCTCAAGGTCATTGAAGTAGTAAGAACTTGGGTATGTGTAGAGACCTCGAGTCTCAGATAATATGGATCGTGTGACGGAGGGGCTTCGACCCACATTGAGATACATGATATTGAGCAGAACATTTCATCCTCAACTGACGATAATCATCGTTATTTCTGAACACAGTAAAATGATTCAACAAAAATCGCCGAAAGGACTCGAGCAAGTTGAGGTCAAGGTCAATGGTCAATGTTTCTCGCACACAAGTTTGTATACGCTTCCAGAAAGAAAGGAAGGAAGGAAGAAAGGAAGAAAGACAGAAACTGGCGAACCACTACCGTCGAGTACACAGGCAAGAAATTAAGAAGCTCGCCTCTCTGAGAACAACCTATGCTTCCAGTGATCGGCGAACCACTACCATTGAGGACAGACGCAAAAGAATTGAGAAGCTCACCTATAAGATAAAATTATCCTTCCAGCGGCCAGTGAACCACTACCTTCGAGTAAGTGTGCAAGCAGCGAAGAGGCTCACCTCTGGAAGCCACCTTGTGACGCTTGTCTGTCGATGTATAGCACGGAGATATCGCTAGCCACATTGACGAAGGTGCGTGTGCTGCCAAAGAGGCAGTTGCGCGCAAACCTGCGACAAGTCACTTCAGCAATTGCAATCCATCCCATGACGCCACCACTTACTGAGGAGAAGTGAAATCCAGCGCCTGTTGCGCGACGCTGCTTCACTTATCGAGGCTGTTATGACGCACATGCGACCTGCTCCTCACGCTGGGACTGTCTCCTTTCGACTTTCGCTTGCTTCTTAAGACTCGACGTCCACCCCCGACACACCTACGAAGCGCCTGCAACGAAGACACTCCGGCTTCCTACGCATATCATCATGTCAGGTCACAGCCCCCTGGGTAAGAGAAAATGTCCCCTCACTTCCAATACTATTACTGACAGAGATACAGACTCAGACATGACGGCAAAGGCTCCAGAGAAGCAGGTCCTGGAGAACCC
>Ga0265797_10006501_pt1 | contig 16457 bp, 14 predicted proteins | sample P2T30metagenome_FD_192433 | JGI IMG/M metagenome (GOLD analysis project Ga0265797, IMG submission 192433) | Plant litter microbial communities from East Loma Ridge, Irvine, California - P2 T30 | ecosystem: Environmental > Terrestrial > Plant litter > Unclassified | place: USA: California... | reverse complement strand
CTCCATTTCTATCTCTGTAGTCCTTCTACCAACTTGCCTCCGCAGCAATCGTGTCGTACGATACCGGCAAACGGGCTTTTTCAACATCTTATGCCCATTCATCCCCTCGCTATTTTACACTGATCCCTGCTCGTCTTTCCGATTCCAGCATTAAGTAAGCCATCTTTGGAACTTCCCACAGTCGTGCTCGTCGTTTTCATTCTCGCGATCATCATCCTTACGGGCATCATGTTCATGGCCATCCTCTGATTCGTTGTCGAAGATCTCCTTGTGGTCGTTCTCACGGTTGTTTTCGTCGAAGTTCTCCTCTTAATGATCGTCATCTTCTTCCTCTCCGAAGATAAAGTCTCCTTTACTCTCAGCGATCTGTAATCTTTGACGTTGGACCAAATCTTTCATACTTCGGAGAGAGGTGACAGGAGGTTTTGTGCCTCTCCGGATTATTTGCTATTCAGGACTTGTTCAGAAATCCCTCTTGCTTAATTGCTGCCCAAAGCAAAGCATCTCTCACTGCTATCTTCATTGTTACCCCACCAATGTGGCATCAGCACAACCTTGCCGGCTCCAAAGAAAAGGAAAACAAGCAGCATGTTGAAATTGAAGCCGGCGTCGAAAGCTGCAGCTAGTATGAAGTTCCATCTTGCCCATAGAGTGTAGCGGTAACGATATGCCCAGAACATGACCACGAAGCCGCCGATGAGACTGCTTAAATAGCCGGAGCTGATGTTTCCGTAAAAGTGCGACATGGTGCTAAAGAAGATGGTCGTGTTCCATAGCTGAAATTTGGCGCGCGGGAAGAGGCGGTGGAGGAAATAGATCAATATCGGAGCGGTGGCGCCTAGTAGGAAACCTAGGGGCAGGAAGCGGTAGATGTGTTGCTGAAACAAACGTTGGGGTCCCTGGAGGTGGGCTCAGTAAGGATTTGATCCTCAGAACGAATAAACGAAAGATACTTACGATCATAACGTATTGAACAGCCATCGTCAAATTGGAGACAAGCTCCTGACCAGTCCACTGATGGGAGGGATCCACCGCCTTGCCGGTGAGATAATCCGCTTTCGTGTCGAGTACCCATCGGATGACAGCGTAGTTTATAGGGATTCCGAGGAAAGAGCCAAATACTTGCGAGAAGAATACGTCCCTGGGCGGGATGTGCATGTAGTGACCAATTTTCATGTCCTGAAGGTTGTACTGAGCACGATACCAAGCATTACCAGCAATGGAGCCGTACACAGAGGCTCCCACCGGGTTTTTGTGGCCGCTAACAGAATTGGCCATCAGACCGTAGAGCAGCTCGTTGACAGTCCCAATCGGCAGTTGAAAGTTGGACAGAGCGTAAAGCCATCCGAGAGGTACGACTAGAACCGCGCCGGTGCCGATCGCCACAAAGTAGGTCCAAATCGGAATGTAGAGTTGGCCTAGAGCGATAATGGTGACGAGAGAGACGAAGGATGCTCCGAAGAGCAATCCGAACCACCAGGCGGGAACCTCCTTGTAGGACCGCTGAAGAATGCTCAACTGGTCACCGTACTGTTCACTGATCTTAGCTCCTTTGTTTGACATGCGCTCTCGGATTTTGACCCAGCTATCGTAGGCTTGCTTCCGGCCGAAGCAGATCATCCAGAAAATTCCAGAAGTGTAAGCTGCGTAGTCAAAGAACATCCCATAGAGGACGGGCGTTCCAACGTATGGGGCTCCCAGCTCTGCATAAGCAGTTTCGTTGAGTGTAACTTGCGGCGTGAGAAGTTGTGTGATCGGGTAGGATGTACCGTTTTCTTGAGACAGTAAGTTTCATAAACCACACGAATAGGAGCAGACTGACTTACCAAGAAACAGTCTGTTCGACATTAAATGGTGACTCCACTCGCCCAAATGACCGAATTTGGCCGCGGGCAGCAGGACCCAGCAGCTGCAAGCAAATCCGAAAAAGATGATACATTGCGTCCACCATGGGGTAAGGAAAAGACTTGCTTGAGAGGAGATGTTGGACCAGTCAAAAGACAGATTGAGGAACCCCATGCCACCGAAGCCCGCGCCAACGAAGTTTGCGACATGATTGTGCGGCGCTACCCAACATAGCAACGCGAGCGATCCCAGCATGGGGAAGACGTATTCGGGTAAGAACTGCCAAAGCGTCATTCCAAACAGAGCGAGCCAGAATACCCTTGTCTGTTTGCGGGACTCTGGTGTTGGGTTTTGTCTCTGCTTCTTTTGGGTCTCAAACAGTGCTGTTTGACAGAGTCTGAACCGCAGAAACGTTAGCACAGCACAGCGGAGTCGACTACTTTGGTGACTTACGCTGTGAACCATGGAAACTGTGGGTCATAGATGAGAAATTGTCTGGCAATCGCTGCAAAGCTGTAACCTGTCCAAACGATAGCCCACATGAAGACAATAGCGACCAGCGGATGCATCTTGGAGCCAAAATATAGCTCGACTTCCTTCTGATTAGCGTGTGCATGCAAGTTGGTACCTGGTATGATCTTCTGGTCTGGAGATGTGCTTCAAGAGGTAACTCACTTAGGCTAATTGGCGTGTATCCCAGGTTGTAGGTAGCTCCAGATGCGGCAGTGATAGTGATCAAGACGTGTTCTTTTACACTAAACGGTCCAGGATTCAACGAGAAGTTCCAGCTCGTAAAAGGAACGCGGATGGTCCATGCGGGAAGGACCTTTGCCAGCCACGCACCGACGTAGCTCGATGCGATTTGTACGAAAAATATTGAGTAGGGCGCGTAAGTCGTTCGGTAATGGCTCATCATGCTCAGGAAAGCTCCGGGCACTACGAACACGATCGATAGCAGGAAGTATCGGAAGGTGAGTGTTGGCAATGTAGGATCGTCGGAATAGCTGACAATCCGCCGAACATACGGTGGTATGTCTTTGACACGGGGGTCGTTGTCGTCGAAGCCATCTTCAGATCCGCCGCTTTTTTCAGTCGTGTAGAGGAAAGGCGGTTTCTCGAAGTCTTGTGTGTCTGGAATCTTCTGGTCTTCTGTTCGCAATTGTGCTGGAATTCCGTGAGGTTGAGAAGAGGCTCCAAGGTCCGAAGATTCGGATGCTGTGGAAAGCATGGCCGTTTTCTGATCACGCAGGAATGGGGCAAAGAAGTCTGTCGAGCAGAAACCCGAAAGATATCTGAACTCGAACTAAATACAAAGCCTGAATCGTGAGCCATGCGGACAGCACGAGATACCACCTCGCGATGATGTTATCCCAATATGAGAAATGCCACCAATCGCGGGGCATCGCAAGGAACAGAGACTCCATTCTCATACTTTCCACACCAATCCAGGTTGTGCAATAATGTAATAGAGGCACAAAGGGTGGGGTCCGCGGCAGGCCAGAATGGTCAAGCTTCACGGCCCTTTTCACTTTAACGAGCTTAAGGTCTTGCCTAGCGAAAAGCTTGGGCAGCCGTGTTACCGTAGCTTGATGTCGTGATCGCGTCGCTATCACGCTGAACGTAAAAGATATGCCAAAATCAAGCTCGAGGTGTCAGTAGTCACTGTAACATCAGGAAGAGTCACAAACGGCTACGTTCCCTGTTGGGGGCCCAGATCGACCATCGACCAGGACAGATTCGGGCGGCGTTGGCAGTAGCTTGTCCTGAGTGATCAGTCTGCACATGATTAAGAGGTCGAAGATTCGTGACGGAAATGTAATGGAGACTGCTTTGCCCGTAACTCGCGAGCAAGTGAGCCGTTTGCTTTCTCCTTTTCAAGTGAAGGAGTCTTACGGCCTGACAGCGGTAGGCTCGCACTAGGGTTAGTGTTCCCCCGCGTTTCGTCATTTGGCGGGACCTTCGTTAACTGCCTAGACGTAGCTCACGAACAACTGAACCCATCATCACGCAACCCACACCAAAGTGTCAACAGCATACACCACACACCGCGAGCATGTCCTCGTCAGCAGGCGTGCCGCCTAATCCGACCTCCCATCATGTCGCCTCACTCCTTCCCAAGCTTAACGACCCCGACCCTGACATCCGCTACATGACTCTAAACGATCTTCATAGCATGCTAGAGACTGGTGCTCCTACCTTCCTCGCACATGACTACACAACCTGCGCGAGGGTCGTCGACGGCCTCATCCACACACTCAACGACGGCAACGGCGATGTCCAGAACATGGCGATCAACTGTCTGGGCCCGTTCGTCAACAGGGCCCCCGAGAGCATCCTCTGTCCCACCATCGAGAAAGTCAGCAACATCAAGACCGATAACACAATCGATACGACCGTGCCTGCTTTGGCGGTGAGGGCAATTGTCGTCGCGCTTCCTCACCCTGTGCCTGGCGGCCCGAGGGGTGGCAAGGTTCAAGAGGCATACAGCGCTATTTCAAGAGCCTTGATTCCTCGCCTGGTTGGCAAAGTCCTGTTGCCACTAGCGGGTGGCAAGAACAACCCTCCTCCGCCTAAAGGCATGCTACAGGACGATCTGGAAAAAGCGAATGACAGCAACAGCTTGGACCTGCTGGCCGAGGTCGCAAAGTGCTTTGGTCCCATGCTACAAGAGGTCGAGGTACAAGCACTCGAGCAGATTGCCATGCAGATCTTGCAGGATAGCAGGTGTGGAAGTGTCATGAAGAAGAAGGCGGTCGCCGCGCTGGCTGCACTGGGGCCCTACTTTAGCGATGCACTGCTCGCTAGCCACATCAGCTACACGATCGAGCAACTCCGCCAACCACACCTCACAAACCAGCAACGAAAGATCTTCATCACAATCTACGGAAGCATGGCCAAGTCTGTGCCTCAGAAGTTTGGTCCATACCTCAAGACCATTGCGCCTTTCGTGTTGTCTCCGCTGAGCCAAGTGGAGCTGGACCAGCAAAGGGAACAGGAGGCTGAATCGGACGGCGAGCGTGACACCGAGATTGAAGAGGTGCGAGAGGCCGCGCTTGTCGCAATTGAGAACTTCTTGCAAGCCTGTGCAACCGATCTGAAGGCTCACCTGGGAGACGTGATCTCTGCATCCATGCGTTTCCTCAAGTATGACCCGGCGCTTGCTGATGATGAAGATGAAGAGATGGAAGAGGAACAAGACGATGATGAGTTTGACGCAGACGAGGACTTTGAGGAGGAGACTGGCTTCGAGGACGAGGATGATGTAAGCTGGAAGGTCAGGAGATGCAGCGCGAAAGTCCTGCATGCTTTGATCGCCACTTTGAACCCACCATTCATCCAAGATGTTGCACCAGCATTGATCGCCCGCTTCAAGGAACGCGAGGAGAGCGTCCGAAACGAAGTCATTGCCACGCTTGCCTTCCTCATCTTGAAAAACGGTCCGACCAACATGCCTAAAACTTCGCTCGCCGAGGCAAATGGTCTCCCGCAGAGCAGGAAAAGGAGACGAGGGGGTAGCGATGCCGTGCTATCCGATATTCATGCCCAGCGGGTCTTGATGAACGGCTACGCATCGCCTTCGACTCCTCCGCCTATGGACAAGGCAAGCGAAATATTGGCCAGTCTCAATCCTCTTGTGGTTAAAGAGGCCGCAAAGTTGTTGAAGACCTCGACACTGTCGACTAAGCTTGCCGTTATGTCGCTTCTCAAGGTCATGGTCTCCGTACAACGTGGCGGCCTTTCCGATCACTCGGATCTTGTGATAGAGCCGGTGGTTGAATCTATGAAGACTGATGCTGGCAGCGCCTCTGGAAATGCACTACGAATCGAAGCCCTCGCGCTTCTCCGCGTTATTGGAGAGAACCACTCGAGCAAAATCTTACAGGCTCATCTGGATAAGATCATTCCAGCGTTGGTCGCGGCGGCTAAGGATCGCTACGCCAAGGTGGCAAGCGAGGCTTTCTCGACGATAGAGGTTTTTGTCAAGGCCTTGACGCCGCCTCGCTCGGCCGCCAACAAAGCTCAGAACCGTGAGTTCTTGGGTAGGCTCTACGAAGTCATCAAGGATCGTATCCTTGCACAGGACACAGATACGGAGGTGCGACAAAAAGCCGTGCATGCTCTCGGTCTCCTCGTCGGTCGCGCTTCTGGATCCACCGGCGCAAACTTGCTCAGCGAACAGGACCGCTTCGCTGGACAAGATCTGATCGCAGAGCGCATGAGAAACGAACTTACTCGCTTGGCTAGTGTTCGTGCTGTTGACACGATTGCTGTACTCGCACAGAACACTCAGGATTTCAAGCCTGGCTTTGTTGGTGCTGTCGCTGTCGAACTGGGCGCACAGCTTCGCAAATCCAGCCGTTCACTCAGAGGCGCGAGCTTGAGTGCCCTCCGTATGCTCGCTGTTAACCAGGCTTCTCGACAATCGCTCGACGATGGCACCATCTCTCGCATCGTCGAACTTCTACTCCCACTCATCAAGGCGGACGACTTGCACATGCTTGGACCAGCCCTTGCTATCCTTGGCAGCTTTGCTAAGGAGAAGCCCTTCTTGGTCACTTCACCAGCTGTCATTGCCGCAATCTGCGATGTCACATCGGCTTCTCTTCATGGGAATGCTCTGGAGGCACTCGTGTCCTGCGTAGAAGTCATTGGGCAATCCGGGGCTGGCAAGGATCTCATGGCTTCGTTGCTGAATCAGGGAGTGCAAGCCAACACCGACGTTTCCGGTCGTGTCATCGGCACACTTCTTGTCTCCAGCGGCAGTGACATTGGTGTGCAACTCGAAGACTTCCTAAAGGAACTCAACTCACAGTCTGATGAAGGCAAGAAGTGCTTGGCACTATCTGTCCTTGGAGAGGCAGGCCTTCGCCAAGGCACTGCCTGCTCTCTCAAGCCTGAAAACTTCACTCCCTACTTTGAGGTGGACTCAGAGAAAGTCAAGCTCGCCGCTGCCGTGGCTCTCGGTCGCGCGGGTGCTGGCAATGTGAAATCATACCTGCCTCAAATTCTCGATGCCATGGCCAAAGGTAGGCAATACCTTCTGCTGCACTCGGTGAAGGAATTATTACAGCACAGTGCCGCGGAAGAGGACATCAGGCCGTACACCTCTAGTCTATGGGAGCACATCATCAGCTCTGGCCAAGCCGAAGACAACAAGGTCGTCAGCGCAGAGTGCATTGGAAGACTTGCGACGATCGACCCGGCCGCATATCTACCTCAACTACAGACGTACTTGGAAAACTCGAACCCCACCGTCCGGGGTATGGTCATCACCGCGCTCCGCTACATCTTCTCCGACACAGACGACAGCTACAACGTCTATCTGCAGTCTTCGATCATTCAGATGTTGACAACCATGCTGGCTGACAGTGATCTTGAAAACCAGCGTCTGTCGCTCTCGGCCTTTAACTCAGCATTCCACAACAAGCCGGACTTGGTCACGCCGCATTTGTCCGAGCTACTGCCGTACGCAATGCAGGCGACTGTGATCCGCCCCGACCTCGTTCGCGAAGTTGCCATGGGTCCGTTCAAGCACAAGGTAGACGACGGTCTTGAAATTCGCAAGTCCGCATTTGAGACCCTGTATGCGCTTCTTGACGAGCCCGCCTCCCGCCAACGTCTTGATCTTTCGAGCTTCTATGATCGCATCATCGCCGGTGTGGGCGACGAGCACGAGATCAAGATACTCTGCTGTCTCGTCCTTAGCAAACTCATAACTATCGCTCCCTCCGAGTCGGCGCGACGTCTGGAAAGTCTGGCTCAACAATTCCGAGCTGTACTTGCTTTCAAGCCAAAGGACAATGCCGTCAAACAAGAGTTGGAGAAGCTTGCTGAGCACAACAAGGCCATCATCCGCGTGTCAGTCAGCTTTAACAAGGCTTTCGGCGGAGCGGAGGAGAGTCGTGCTTGGAAGGACTACTTCGAGTGGGTGAGGAAGGAGAACCCGCAGATGCTCAAGGCTGCGGAAGAGGATCTCAAGAGGGACTAGAGGTCCTTTGGTCAGTTCGACCTTCGTGTGGTCGATTCGAGGCAACTTTCCGGGGACAGTGCCTGATTCTACATGCGCTGAAACGTCAAGCTAAAGATGACCGGCCAAGGCTGCCATCAAGGTCATTAGAACGATAGAAGACTTCAAGGAAAGCTTTGCTACTTCACAGAACTCCCATAGCATCAAATAGCATCGTTTCACTTCGTTTCATTGCTCATCAAACTACATATCCAGATTCTACATTCCAGAGTCGGCACCGGCCTCCAAGTCATGACATCTCCCTGTGACACCATCCAAGCGAGGCCTCTCCTTACCCTCGTACAAACATACACAATTTGTGATCCCACCATATGCACTTTGCCCACTGATCCTCGCGAACTTGACAAAAGAGCATGAAGCAGAGGGCGACTACCAGCACAAAATTGGCTTGATGGTCGTACCCTCGTGCATCTCATGCAACGCCTTCTCGAACTCGTCCGCGGGCATCAGCTTCATCATCGAGTCGACAGGGAACTTGCCCTCTTCGCGCCACTGCACCATCTTTGGCACGAAATCAGGCGGATGAGCTTGCCCTTCAACAGCACCAATATACTGCAACCCGCGCACCATAAACTCAAACACGCTCAACTCGAGCTTGAAGTCAAACGGCGCACTGCCCACTTGCACGATCTTTCCGCGGTTACGCGCGAACTCGACCGCCGCTTTGATCAGGGCCGGCACGCCCGTCGTATCGACTGTGATGGTCGGGCCAAGGCCGTCAGACACCTCGCGCACAGCGTCGGCGAGAGTCTTGCCTTCGGGCAGCTTGGAGGAGTCGATGACGTGGGTCGCGCCCATCTTCTTGGCGAGTTCCATGCGTGAGCCCACGCGGTCTACGCCGATGATGGTTTTGGCGTTCTGGATTTTGGCGCCCATGATGGCGCTCAGGCCGACGCCGCCCAGGCCCAGCACGCATACGGCATCGTTCTCGCCTGCGTGGGCGGCGTTGATGACGGTGCCTGCACCGGTCTGGACACCGCAGCCTAGTGGCGAGAGCAGTTGGAGCTCTTCCTTGGACGAGACGAGTGAGGAGGCATTGACGACCGAGCACTCGCGGACGATGGAAAGGGAGGCAAAAGATGACTGGCCGAAGAAGGCGCCTGGGATGGTTGGGTTGGAGGGGTCGTCTTTGGCGCCGAAGACGGCAGGCTGTGGACCGAAGTTCAAGTCATTGAAGCCGTTGCAGTGCGAGTGGTGGCCGCTCTTGCAGACTTCACACGAGCTGCAGAAGGCGAAGGAGAGCAGGACTGGGTCGCCGACTTTGGCCACTGTTACGCCGGATCCGACTTCGCGAACATACCCAGAGCCTTCGTGGCCTAGGACTCGTGGGTAGAAGGCGATCGGTGCCGCACCATTGGGGAGACCGCCGACGAGGACGTCCGTGTGGCATACGCCCTGAGGGGTTGTTAGTGATACGGTTTTTATTCACGGTCTGGAAAGGAGCTTCTTGACTTACCGACGCGACCATCTCGATCAGCAACTCTCCATCACCTGGCTTCCTCACACTCACATCCTCCATCTTCCATCCACCATTAGCTAGCGTGTCACGACAGACGATTGCCCTTGCGTTGGACGACATATTGCAGCAAGGGTATTATGTATCAAGAAGGAATGTGAATAATAATGATCCAGGGAGGATTCTTTTATAACCAAGCGTTCAAGACCCGCTGGTGTTGTCGAGAACAGTGCCGATGGTTCTGCCGTGGGCGGAAACTACAGCTAGGCTGCTGTGCTGAGTCTAATGAGGGGTCCGCTCTTTCGCTCGGTCAGGACGAAAGGGTTCACGCTATTAAAAGGTGACAGCTTGCGCAAGCGACAATTCCCACATCTCCACCGAAGCACTTTGAACGATTGCTGGCCTGATCGTCAGACCGTATGAAAGATCGCTTACCCACACGAGACGGTCCATACAGAACCTCGCTTCCCACGCCGTGGGCTGCTTACAGTGAGCTGACTGCTTGTCGCGTATCCTAAGATGCCCACAGTCGATGGCTTGGCTTTCTCGTAACCGCTGAAGTCGAACAGATCAACCGGAGCATGACCGGGCGAGTGGGGAACTCACATGCGGGGACTCCAAGAAAGGGTCCCTAGGTCTCGTCTACACTGTCGATGATCCTGGTTCCTTTCTCAGGCATCAGTGTTGCGAGCCACGAGTAGAAGTCAAGATAGGTAAGCAGCGGAGCCAAATTGTAAGAACAGCCATTTATTTTTCAAAGTTAAGACCTCACTCGTGCCTGTTGACTCCTCGTCTATGTAACCTTGTGTGATGGGCGAACTCGTCTCAACTTCGTAAAGAGTCGCCCAGGCGTTGAAGGCACGTCTCTTCACTCACTTAAAGTCACCGCCTCCTCAAGTCTGCGCAGGCGTTGAATCGCATTTGCACTAAATGCGAAATGCGTAGCCGCTCGTTCTTGTCAGTGTAATTGATTCCCTTAAAGTTCGCTACAAGTGATGAGCGACTTGACAAGATGTCATTTGCGAGACGTGTAGCGGAAGTATTCCAGCCGAGGCGATGGGGTTGTGATACCTTAGACGGCCCGCCCTCTCTAGTCTGATCGTCACGATAGACCAGTCGACTGGCCGCCGTTACTATCCCCGTGGAGCGGGAAGTCTGACTTTGTACCATAGCACCAAGACGCTCATCTGAGGATCATGATCACCATTCTTCGTTCCGCCCCGTGTCATCACCGAGCCGAAAGATATGCCGAGTGTTTCTTCGCGACCGAAATCCATTGCCATGGCGTGCATAGATCCCTGTATAACCCGACTGATAGTCTCGCACCGATATAAGTCCTAGCGCCGCCCTGCAAGTGGCCAAGCCAAGGATTCATCAGATACCAGCAGCGCGAGAAGCGTTCGCCGCGCAGCCGGAAGGAGTGGAGTCTCGGCCAAGGTCCTTCGAAAGATAACATCACCTCGAAAACAAATGGCCTGCGCGGCTCCTGGCGCTGACGCCTGGCAAAGACTCGCAAAAGCAGAGGCAGAAGCGGCATCATGTCCAAACTCCAAGGTGGCGAAGACGGCGCAGGAACAACAGCCCAACATGTTGCAACGCCTCCGCAACAAGATCCACAAACACAAGGCGCCACCGCCGCCGCAACTCCCACCAACCCAAGCAAGCGCCCGGAGTGGCTCGACATCATCATCACGACCTTGCAAGATCAATGGTTCCTCGTCGGAATCGGCGTCGTCATATTGATCGCCTCTCAGGTCCAGGTCCCAAGCGAACACCAGAAAATCAAGGAAACATTGACGACATATCTCAGTGTCTCGATCATCTTCTTTATCACTGGTTGCACGCTCGATACTCGCGTGCTGATACAGAATTACTCTCGCTGGAAAGTGCACCTCTTCGTGCAAGGGCAGTGCTTTCTAATGACGAGTGCGATCTCATTTGGGGTCGTCTCAGCTACAGCTACAAATAAAGACTTTGTGGATCCGGGCTTACTGGTGGGATTGATCTTCTTCGGCTGTGTGGCAACAACCATGAGCAGCAACGTGGTCATGACAAGACAGGCGCATGGCAATTCAGCGTTGACGGTCGTGCAGACCACACTGGGAAATTTCCTCGGAGTAAGTGCTGCAAAGTGCTATCTTACATGTCCGCGCGGGTTTCTCCTCGCAGCACTGTTGATAGATGCCCGCATGTCTTCGAGACGTAGGTTCGCTATATTCGTACTGATACAGAGGTAGGTCTTCGTTTCGCCGGCTCTTGTCATCATGTTTACATCCGTGGACACTTGGTACAACAGCGTTCTGCCGCCAAGTACCGGTCAATTCGCAGCCATCTATGAACGAGTGCTAAAGCAGCTTGGTCTCTCTATCTATGTGCCTATGGCCGTGGGGCAGCTGACCCGGTATTTCTTCGAGCCGGCTTGTAGGAAAGTCTTCTTCGACTGGAAAGTGTTGAAATTCGGACCACTGTGCATGCTGGCGATCATCTGGCAGACGTATGATTCCGCTTTTGCTAGTGGTGCATTCGACTCGGTCCCTGGCAGAGATATGATTTTCATAGTCTTTATCTGCCTAGGCATGTTCGTGGTTTGGCTATGCGTGGCCTTCTTTACCGCCGTGGTTTGGTTGCCTAAAGGGGATGTTATAGCTGTCTGCTACACTGTCCCGGCTAAAGGTCTAGCTGTTGCTGTGCCATTGTCCGTCACCGTGTTTGCAGGCATGGATCCCGTTCTTCAGAGTAAAATCCAGGTCAGTCGAGATACTACGCCTTTCAATCGTTTTCTCAGTAGTGATCTGACTCCTCGTCCCCAGGTTCCAATGGTCATATACCAGGGCTTGCAGGTAGCTTGTGGTAGCCTACTGATAGGCGTCTTCCGCAGGTGGATCGCCGCTGAAGAAGCTCGCAAAGCTGCATGCAGCGAGCCAAGGGGCGATGTCGAGATGAGAGCAGAAGGCCATGAGGCTGAACACAATCGCCAGTCTGTAGAATCAAAGTCCAAATGAGCTTTGCGTTGCTCTGATTCTTGCCATGTCCTTGCACTTTCGCTTCTTCATCCACCGCCCGCCTTGATCGCCTCATCCCTTTCCACCACACTCTCTTTGAACCTCAGCAGAAAGATCGTCTTCCCGGGCCACATCTCATCACCCTCGCCAGCCCAATGCGCACTCACGCCTTCGGTCCCAAACCCAGCCGCATCGCACATGCCCTCGATGATACCCGCCACGAACGCAGCGCAGTTCAACTGACTCATCTCTTTCGGGATACTGATGAAAGTATTCACCACCGGCTCGTTGTCGACAATCATGTACTCGTTCTTCTTGCTCGTGCTCTGCTCCAGCGCATCCGCTGCCCGGTTGAACAAGCTACGCCACAGCGTGCCATGCACAAATTGCAGCAGTTCCAGTAGTCTCGTCGGTCTCTGAGCTCTTCGCACTTCTTGTCGGTACAACAGTAGGTCAAGCAGTTTGATGCCAATCGGGTAGCCTGCGCGGTTTAGGCGAGTCTCGAGATCGGATACTGAGGGCGACCGCGATTGGTGGTAGGTGATTAGGCTGTTAAAGAGGTAAGAGAAGCTGGCCAGTGAGATCTCGGAGGTCTTAGTGCGATTGAGGTTACGGTCGTATATTGTCTTGCGGTTTGATGGGTATTTGAGGGACGGGACATGAGGTTGCTTGGGCGGTAAGGGTGTTATGGTGAGCTCTTTCTGGGGTGTAGCGAGCGGCGGGTCATTTGGGCTAGGCATTGTGCTGGTGCGATGGGACGGCCGTTTGTTACTTGTAGCTCATGTAATGTATGTTTAGTCCAGTGACATGCGTGGATGTTGTAGGTGTCGTCCTTCCGAAGTAAGTCCGATGTATAACAGCAACCGCGTTCTTCTCCTCACAGCTAGTTACCTTGACCTCTCTACAGCAAGCCACATGACTTAAGACTACGAGCGGCGTTTACCATGCAGCTTGTGAAACCCAAGCGATGGACCTATTCCTGCTTGTGGCTGGGTACCTCAACTCATCTTTGAGATCGTGATTAGCCGGCACCGTTCTCTTGGCATGAGAGACAATTGACTTCCTCCACATCCGGGCCAAGGATCTCGAACCACAATAGCACTACCCCATCGACAGCATGCAGTGGAGTTTTCTGCCACGTGCTTCCAATTGGCAAGAAACAACACCGGCTGAGTTGACGTGAGAGAGACTCTTGCGGGACGCTTCCTGCGGCCGACTCTTATCTTGAACCTCGAGATAGGCCTGCAGACCTGCAGGCGTCTCTGCCGCCCACTTGCCTAGCATGGTCTATACTATGCAGTATAGTTCTTGACGGGGAGTTTTAGTATCAACTTTATCGTCTGCCAAGTACCGCACCGATTGTTGAGCGTAACATCGTCCACCGAGCAGGTCCAATATACCTCCCACCTTGCCCGGTAGCGCGAAATGCGTCTGGTTGATACATTATGCCAAGGCGTTCGAAAGACCGTATAAAACAACCATGATCCAGCTAATATCACGAGTCGTTTTGCCAGCCCAGGCCATCGCCAGCATGAGCATGCTCAGTCCTTCTTTAGTCGTTCTGGTTGTTGCTAGCCTTATCCAGGCCAGACCTATCGCAAGAGACGACCCAGTGCAACACTTGTCTACGATCGAACATGGCGACATAGTCTTCTCCTTGGGCGACATCCCCTACCTGGCCTTGACTACAACACCCTCTGCTGAAAGCTCTGGATTCGACGGCGCGGGCAACTTGCCTTTTACAGTCGTCAAATTCGACCAATGCTCAGTCACAGCCGACATCGTCGATGGTCTGATCAACAAATATCTTACAGAAGACGATGTCATCTCGGAATCCTTCCTTCAATCTGTGTACATTTCGACGAGTTGCGAGGGTCATGCCAGTGTGGACAGCAGCGCCCTTGACTATCTTTCGTCGATGGGAGCCAAAAATATCTTTACCAGCTCCAGCCTAACCTGCGAAGGGGCTGTAACCGTTAAGGGACTAGATCATCTCGAGCCTGGCCCGTATGTCGCTAGCATCAGTGATGGCGTTGCCAGTTTCTCTTCAGTCTACCGCCTCTACGAAGATCGATATCGCACGTTTATCTTTGGCTCTGTTCCTTCGTCGAACGACAGTTTCAACCCGTTTTCCGTCAACATCGCAAGATACCAGGACCCCTTGATTCCGGTGCCCTCAAGAATATACAGTTGGTCGGACGAACGGCCTTTCGCTGGCCTACGAATTGCAGTCAAGGATCTTTACGACATGAAGGGGCTTCAAACCGCAGGCGGCAGCCGAGCTTGGGCGACTATCACTCCTGTTGCAAACGAGACTGCTCCTGCCATCCAACGACTTATCGACCTTGGAGCACACCTTGTTGGCAAGCAGAAGACGGCACAATTTGCTTCCGGGGCTAATCCGTGGGATTGGTATGATGTTCAGTACCCTTTCAACCCTCGAGGTGATGAATGGTTGACATGCTCTGCGTCTTCTGCTGGTGCTAGCTGTTCAATAGCAGCTTATGACTGGCTGGATCATGCCATTGGCTCGGATACAGGGTCTTCTGTCAGAAGACCTGCTGCTGTCAGCGGCACGTACGGCAATCGTCCTAGCCAGGGTATGATTTCACTCGAGAGTGTTCAGCCCCTGGGTGCAGCTCAAGACACGGCTGGGTTATTCGCGCGTGATCCGTATGCCTTTGCGTACTTCGCCAGACACTGGTACACCTCAGATCTACATCAAGATACTAGTGTCACTGGCCTTGAAAGACTTACTGTGCCTAAGAGCGACGTCCAATTACCACGCACTGTTTATTATACGCCGGAGTACCTGCCTGTCCGCAACCCTGCCGCCGATGCACTCGTCAAGGACTTCTACAATAATCTCACAACTCTGCTCGGCATGACCCAGAAAACGCTAAACTTGACCTCCATTCTGCTGAAAAACGAGGCTCAAGGTCAGACCAACACAACGAATGGCAATCACACCATTCTTCCTTCTCTCGAGAATGAGTTGCCAGTTACAGTGAATATCTCTACCTGGAACAATGCCACCTCTCTGTTGAATACATACACCCAGTGGGTCGAGGTTGCTCGTCCGCTGATAGACGCATGGAGCTCTTTATACGACGGTCGCTTCCCACCTATCGATCCTGCTCGCCGCCCAGGCTGGGTCGCGCGTCTGAGAGACAACACCACATCTGGCGAATATGACGCTGCGCTAGCCACAAAACGCACCTTCAGCGAATGGTTCAACACCGAATTCCTCGGGCAAGGATTCGAGTCCATCGAGGGGCCCGAAACAACCACAGCCGAAGAATGTGGCGAGTCTGCCCTTTGGATTTATGATATCGGGACCGGCGGGTTGCCGAGCTACCGCGAGCGCGGATTGATCGAAGGCAACGAGTTTGCCACGTATTTGAACTACACGCCTCCGGTAACATTGACTTCTGGTGTCAACTTCTGTTCCACGGGCGGATGTGCTGACTTCACGGTGCCGATCGGCCAAGTGCCATACTTTAGCAATGTCACCCGGGTTGAAGAGATGGTACCTGTGACCCTGAGTCTGGTTATGCGGAGAGGTTGTGACTATTCGCTATTTGGTTTGATTGAGAAGATGGCCGATGTTGGCATGTTGACGAGTGTCAAGACGGGCAGGACTGCGTTTTGAATTGATCATTTCTAAAACTTCTCGTCGCATATGCAGTATCATCTCATACATCGTCGTCGAAAGATGTGATGCGCTGGATTGGTGGGTCATCGGATCAGTGATTAAGTTACTCAATCGGTGAAGCACTTCGCCGTGCCGAAACTGCTGATCGTATGCCTCAGCAACGTTTCAAGGCTAATCTCAATACTAGCAGTAGGTGACTGCAGTAACCACCCTATTCTTTTTTTCCAAAATTTGAAGCGGTTTGATTTCGGGTTGTAACTAATGTACTACGATGGCGCAGAACCGTCCCGTTGCAGGTTGTGTTGTTCATGAGGGTTGTCGATCCCAACCCTAACCCTGGATATAGCCGTATGAGTACTTGTAGCTGAGTGGTAGGATGAAGGATATAATTACCACTCACATTTTCGCTGCCAGATCGCAATCTAAAGCTCCAACGCACGAGCAACGGAGGAAGGACAATCTTATAGCTAA
>Ga0265797_10006500_pt1 | contig 16459 bp, 20 predicted proteins | sample P2T30metagenome_FD_192433 | JGI IMG/M metagenome (GOLD analysis project Ga0265797, IMG submission 192433) | Plant litter microbial communities from East Loma Ridge, Irvine, California - P2 T30 | ecosystem: Environmental > Terrestrial > Plant litter > Unclassified | place: USA: California... | reverse complement strand
TTCGCGGGTTTCCCAAGACGGGGAAATGTGCTAGCATAGCAGCTGGGATCTGCCGCACCTGGTGTGGCTGCACATCCATTGTCCAGGCAGTACTTCCTTCCTCAACTCGCCAGAAACGTCGGTGATTGATTCTCCGACGCTCAGAAAATCAATGCTAGAGTGCTTCAATAAATTGATGGGCGTCGTACCTGCATCAGCCGCATGCTACACGTGACAGTGCTGCATAGTCGTGAGTTGAGGATTGGTGGATTCTGCGCAAACCGCCTTGGCTCTATGCGGGGCGTTTCTTGGTATCTTGGGGTCTCCATGGGGAAGTCGTTCGTCAGTTGTGGTTGTGGCCGAGGTGAAGGAGATGAAGAACTTTGTGGCACAGGAAAATTGATTGTCTCGAGGTTGTGTGGCTTTACTTCATGCGAGATCTCTATATGGTATCTGTGTATACGCGTGAATTGGGCTAGCAGCATATCAGGTCTCGCTTGCACCGAGCAAAATCGAGCGCAGATACTGTGCCAGCCGAAGGACCGCTTCTGTTGACTACACTGCCTGACACTCTGCCCAATTTTGTCCTTGACTCCGTTCCTCAGGATCATGAGCTTGTTCTCGGTGGCTCAAACCTTGGCACGAAGTCTTCTCATTCTTTTGAAAGTGCCGTTCCGTGGTCGCAGTCGATACCCTCACCATACCGCCCTCGCCACCCAGGCTACGTTAGTGGTTGTCATAACTCGGTTTTAACTGCTCGCAATGATCCGCCAGATCACGAAATGTGGCGGAGACGGAAATATCGTCCAGCCCTGTTGATGCCCCTCGCAGCCTAATTTTCCAAGCGACCCGCTACTGCATCTACCGAGTTATTGCACAGGGCTGGATCGCATCGCGATATCCTGTGCGCATTGGCGACTCCGTTCGTGTAACCGAGATGGCCTAGTGGGACGTTCTCGTCTTGCTCTATTTCTCTTGCGCAGCTCAGATGTATTTCTTGTCAGGGTCGAGCTGGTCCAGCAGTTCCATGGTCTTCTCATACATGGTGAACACGATGCCACCACTGAAGATGAGTCTGCCTAACCTGGGAACAGCTCCACTCCAAAGCTTGAAAACACCTTCGTCCTTGAAAATTTTCACTGCACAATCAATGCTGTTCTTGTAAAGTCCCTTGGCGTCCAGACTTTGCATGCGCGTCTTAACGGTATCGATGGGCTGTGTCGCGTAGACGGTAATGACACCTGCCGCACCTCCGATGGCGAAAGTTGATAGAGTACCCAGCTTCTCGCCAGGCGCGACATATGACTGCGCAGCTTGCTTGAGCGATGTGTATGCACTGAAGCGAACGGCCGAGTTCGCTGCCTGGCGAGCAGTAGTAGGCACAAAGCCCTTGAAGAAGCCCTTGATGCCCTGCTCTCTTGCGATGAGCTTAGAGCCGTGTAAAAATCCCTTCATCCTTGGGTTTGCCTGTTTGCGATCATCGATCAACTGTGTCTTGATGCTCTCGAATGGTGTCACGGCGAGCAAGCTCTCTGTCGCGCCTGCAAGGAAGCCTGACACAACAGTCATGGGCCCACTGATTGTGCCATCCTCATTACCGAGTATGCGCTTGTACTGATCGAAAGCCACAAATCTGACACCAGCCTTAATGCTGTTTCCAATAATCAAAGTCGTGCATCCGGCGTACCACTGCTTGCCGAATGGAGGGAACGGAATCTTTTGGCCAGCTGCGAGGCGCGAGTTCAGTTGAGTGCGGGTTTTGGCGAACTCGGCTGGGTAGGTGATGGCGATCTCAACAGCACCTGCACTGGAACCGGCGATAATACTGCGTAGTGGGTTCGGCTTCTCTTTCTTCGAGGGTGGTTGTGTCTTGACGCCGATGTTCGGCACGGAAACGGCGGTTGTTGATGCCATCGTTGGCGAGGTGTTTGACAGCACAAAGTGTGTCGCAGTCGTCGCAAGTGCTATAGAGAGTCGAGGGTATGGTACGCAAACACTTTATCGAGAGTGTTGGTGTTTGTAGATGTTCCAGTGGTGCTATGGTATGGCCTCGATGCCTGAGTCAATTGGTTTTGCCGCAAGTGCCAAGTTAGGACCTCCGAAGTCAGGGTTTCTCCTCGCATGGAGGTTATGTCACTGTGAAAACATCTCCATCGTCCATCGACAACAAGCACCACCAACTGCTCTACCCATTCAACTCTTTGTATTATCAAATCCGAACTCCCTTAATATATCACCCACCAGCACATTCATATAATCAACCGCCGCCATGCACTCCTTCCGCGCCCTTGCCCGCGCTGCGCCTAGAGCGACTGCCCGCCTCACAGCTTCCTCCACCCGCGCATCGATCCGCCCAGCATTCACCAGCTCCATCAGGACGCAAACTCCTCGCGCTCTCACCGCCGCCTTCAGCACATCCCGCCCTGCCTTCGATGCCTCTGCTCAGGAGCTTGCAGCCAAGCTCACCTCCGAGCTCCAGCTCGAGAGCGAGAACGCCGATTCATCCCAGACCGCATCCGACAGCAACGTCCAGAACTTCCTCTCAAGGACCGACTGGCAACTGCACGATGTCGATGGCGAGCAGATCGTCAAGCTCAGCCGCAAGTTCGAGGATGAGCTGATCGAGGTTCGCTTCACCATCGCCGACTTCAACAACCCTTACCCCGAGCACGAGGATGCCGACGATGCTCTTATGGACGACGAGATGGACTTCCCCGAGGGCCAGAGCGGTGGTGCCCACACCAAGGGCGCCATCAACCAGGGCAACAGCCGTGATGGCAACTTCAAGGTCGCACCTGAGGACAACATTGCGCCTGCTGACCGCGAGGGTCTCAGAGACGAGGAGGTAAGACTATCGAAGAGGGAAATGGTTTTGAAACGCAGACGCTAACTTCACATCCAGGACAACTCCGAGCCTGCATTCCCCGCCAACGTCAACGTCCTGATCTCGCGCCCCAGCAAAAAGAACTCTGGTGCCCTCCGCATCAACCTCGTGTCTGACAGTGGCGCATTCCAGGTCCAATCCGTGACCCACCTGCCCTCCGCCGACCTTCCCGAGGCCCAGATCGCCGACGAGCCCCTCTCATCCGAGAAGATGTACTCTGGCCCTCCCTTCCCTCAACTCGACGAGGACCTGCAGGCTCTCCTTGAGACCTACCTCAATGAGAGGGGTGTTGACACCGATCTCGCCATCTTCATTCCCGAGTACATTGATGTCAAGGAGCAGAAGGAGTACCTTGGCTGGTTGAAGAAGGTCAAGGACTTTGTCGAGTAAAGCAGTTATTTGCTTGTCTCTAGAATTGCAATGGTGGAAATGGCCTGGACATTGCTCAGGCCGAGAACTGAAAAAATTATTCCCAAATGTGGATGCGGTGGTAAGGTCCTTGATGGATCGTTGCCGGGGCCGATTGTATCATAAAACCATGTAACATTGCTCAACTTTTACGAATCTGAATATAAGCTGGGCGGCGTCGAGGAACGGCGCTGTGGCTATATCTACTGTCAAACTATGTCCACCCTAATCCCAAGTTGCCGTCAACCATTACGCTTTCTCTTGTCCAAGACTCATTGCGACTCTAGACGCCTGTCTGGCGGGTGAGAGTCCTAGGCTGAGTCCTGAATGTACCTGATTGGCGAGTATCAGGTTCGTTATGATGAAGGGAGCACTGTTTACTGAGAACATCGATGGCGCGGAGATACAACATCATCTCGCACGCCGACATTTGTTGCTCGTGGCTCTGTCCGGTTTAGCACTGCATCTATGCAACGGTGAAGCTCAAAGCGGCACACAGCTTCATGTGCTGCAGCACACCTACCTGGTAAGGTGATACAGCAGGCGCTGCTGCCAACCGCGATTGTTTGCTCCCCAAGGTATCAATCGCTTAGCAACGGCACTGGTGGAATCACATGCCTTCCTTACCGATGATGAGCTTAGTGAGTGACTGCCAGATGTGAGCTTCACGTGCTTTCCTTCACCAACCAATGATGACGAAAGCTCGACGTACGCCTGCCTGGACATGTGCCTCTGTGACTGCCTACCTGCGCGCCAGCACTTGCATAAAGCCTTTTCCTTTCTCGTGATCTTCTCCTCTTCCTCTCTTCCACATCACACCACCAACCACATCCGAAGCATTCCTCTGCAAACAAACAACTGCACTCACTCCTGCAAACAACTCATCAACCAACCACGCAAGAAACACCTACCACTCCGTCAACATGTCTGACGCCAACCGCAAGGATCTCCACGACAGTATGTTCCACGGCTGATCCTTGAGGCATACATCTTCATACTGATACCGTCCACAGAGGTCGCTGACCACGTCACCCCCGACAATTCCAAGTCCACCACCGAAAAGGTCAAGGACACCGTCACCAGTACCACCGACAAGATCCAGCGGTATGCCATTCTCATACGCACCTCTTCATCCATCGACACCAAGCTGACTGTATTTCCTCGCAGTGACGTGGTTCCGGACTCTCACAAGTCCACCACCCAGTCGGCCACCGACAAGCTCTCTCGCGAGAAGGACGCCCACTCCTCCAGCACCACCGGTACTACCACCGGAACCACCGACGAGTCTCTGCTTGACAAGGCCAAGCACCTGGTCGGTGCGGACAAGAAGTAGAACCTCCCTGGTCACGCCGACCAGCATACCGAGCACCACGAACATCACAGCTTGTTCTCTCACCACCATCACCACCATGACGACAAGGCTCCTGTTCCCGTTGACGACAAACACGACAAGCCCGCTGACAAGCCTTTCGACAAACCTGCTGACAAGCCCGCCGATACTCCAGCTGCTGACTGCAAGAAGTGATTGTTGTCTTTGACTTGTTGTCTCTTCCTGATGATGGTTCTTTTGGGTTGCGTTGCTGATGGGCTTCATTCTTGCTCGGTGGGGCTTTGGAGCTGATTCTCTTCACCCTCCTACGGGACAGACAGGAGTTCTCCTTTTTCCTTTTGTTGATGGTTGCTTTACCTGATTAGCTTCCTATGATACCATGAATGCAATGAGAACAGCCGTTATTTGACCTGATTGCCTGACTTCTGCTCTTTCCTGTGACATGTGTTTTCACAAAGAATCAAAGTCAAGCCTGCGGCGATAGCGGCGTTCAGGATGAGTGGTGCCGTCGCACAGGTCATGTCAGATTGCTTTCGTATGTGTGCCTACGTCTAAATGAGCAGAGATCTATCATAGCTATACATCCATTCACATCATCATTCATCCGGATCCTCACCTGCCCTTGAACATAGGCTTTCTCTTCTCGCCAAAGGCCGTCAAAGCCTCTGTGCGATCGGCGGTCGGCAGAACCATCTCATAGGCCTTGTTCTCACCCTCCTCGCCCGATTGCCAGCCGTTGACAGCTTGCAACGCCGCTCTGATGGCGACAGGACCGCCTTCGCAGATATCATTCGCCAGAGCGACGGCTTGGCCCAGCACTTTCCCACGCGCCACACCGGGTGTCTGGGCTTCTTCTTCGGTCACTTCGACGAGACGGTCGGTCAGGCCCAGGAAGTAGGCTTCAGGACCAGAGACGCGGCGGCCAGTGAGGATCAGATCGCGGGCGCGGGCGGGGCCGATGAGAGCTGGGAGACGGTAGGTTCCACCTAGGAGTTGTCAGTTGCTGACATGGCATGCGAAGTCAGAGGATGATGAGTCTTACCAGCACCAGGGATGATGGCAAGACGCGTCTCTGGCAAAGCGACGACGGCTGTCGAGGCCAAGACGCGGAAATCAGTGCACAAGGCTAGCTCAAGGCCGCCTCCAAAGGCCGAGCTGGCTACGGCTGAGATGGTCGGGATGGGGAGCGTCGAAAGGCGGGTGAAGGTGCTTCGAAGCTTTGTGAGGAAAGCTGCGACTCTGTAGCATGCTAATCAGCATTGTTCCACGTTACGCGAGGCATACGATATCTTACTCATCTGGGGACATGCCCAAGCGCTCCTTCAGGTCGGCACCGGCACAGAAGGCATTGTCGCACTCGCTTGAGAGAATCAACGCTCGTGTGCTACCTTCCCCCTTCTCCTTGTGCAAACCCTCAACAACACCGTTCAATTCACTCAACAGCTGCTGCGAGATAGCATTGCGAGCCTTGGGACGGTCAAGCGACAGCACCGTGATAGTACCCGCGTGTGGAGCCGGGATGCTCGAGATCTTGAGAGCAGCGCCTAGCGAGGAGGCATAGGAGCGCTGCTGGCAGACGGCAGCTTTCAGCCATTGCCTGTTGGCGGCGACGACACTGCGGCGGGAGAAGTGGCCGAACATGATTGCAGCATGGTGGACACCAGCGATAGAGAGACACGCTCGCTCGGACAAGGCGACGTGCAAGTCGGCGAATCAATGCATTGCTTGGACCTCGGCAGCGCCACCGCGCCGATGGTGAGCCGTCGCGCTCTCGTTACGTGCGCCAATGGCAAGATAAGCACCAGGCACATGTCTTAGCTGGGAGTGTCGACCTGATGATCATCACGCTCTCCCGGCCACATGACTGCTATCACTGGCCAGAGTCATATTAACCTCCTGCTGTAGTCCGTCCCGTCGTTGCACCTACAACCTCATCTCTTCCACCTACCTTCCCTTCTCGTCGTGGTACCTCCGACGGCGCCCTGCATTAGCTCGTTTGGCCCTGAACGATCGCAGTCCACTCCAACCCTATCAATCAACAATCGTCCATTTCAACACCGTCTATTTCCTAGCGACAATGGCCTGGGTGGCAAGAATAAAAGACGCGCCTGCTCCCCAACAATCATCCTCTGTCTTGGAATCTGTAGCAGACAACATGCCTTCCCTTCGTTCTTTGTCCAAATACGCCATCTCGGCCTTCGGAGCCTCCCAGTCTGTCCTTGCTGGCAGCTCCAGCATGAACATGAACATGAATTCCCTAGCCCTAGACACTTTCGCGTCTTGCCCTTCTCCCGAACTCTCTTGCCACAACACCACCGCCCAGTCCAACCTCTGCTGCTTCAACTCCCCTGGTGGCTCTCTGCTCCTAACCCAGTTTTGGGACACTTCGCCACCCACAGGCCCGGACGATTCATGGACTCTTCATGGTCTTTGGCCTGATAACTGCGACGGCACGTACGAGGCGAACTGCGATCCTAAACGCGCCTACACCAACATCACTGAGATCCTACAAGCCGCCGGCGCCGACGATACTCTGAGCTACATGCAAAAGTACTGGAAAGACTACAAGGGCGACGACGAATCCTTCTGGGAGCACGAATGGAGCAAGCACGGCACCTGCATTTCCACTCTCAACCCGTCTTGCTATGGTCCCGACTATCAGCCCACACAAGAAGTTCCTGACTTCTTCAACCGCACAGTCTCCCTCTTCAAGTCTCTGCCGTCCTATGAGCTTCTTTCCGACGCAGGCATTGTGCCATCGACCAGTAAGACCTACACTTCCGCCGAAATTCAGGCTGCGCTGGGCAAGGGCCACGATGGCATGGAAGTCTACCTGGGCTGCTCGAGCGGCGCCCTCAACGAGATCTGGTACTTCTTCAACGTCCGTGGCACGGTGCAGGATGGTACTTTTGAGGCCTCCGCTCCTCTCGCGAAGTCCAAGTGCTCGGCTACCGGCGTCAAATACCTCCCCAAGGGCGCCAGCAACCCAGCGCCTACGGGTACCGCCACACGTACGACCAGCGGCGCAGCACCGACTTCCACCAGCGGTCCCTTCAGCGGCAAGGGCTACCTCAACGTGCGTGTCTCAGGCGCAAGCAAGGGCTGTCTGATCTCCAGCGGAAAGTGGTACGTTTCCGGTACCTGCGCGACGTACACCGCCGAAGCTGTCAGTGGCAACGCTCCGCGTGCAGCGGACGACTCGGCCAGCTTCACGTTGAAGTCGTCGAAGGGGGACTGCGGTCTTGTTGATGGCGCGTTTGCTTGTGGCTCTGGCGTTGAGAAGGGCGTGTTTGGCGCTGATGGTGGTCAATTGCTGTACTCTGGCAGTACGAACTTTACCGCCGATGGCGTGCCGGCTGGCACCAAGCAGGTTTCTGTGTTCGCTGATAACAGCCATACGGTAGTTCTGGATGTGCAGTGGCAGGGTGTCTGATTGGTTTCTTCATTGGTGATTGCATAGAATGCATTGCATACCTGGTAGACGCATTTGCATAGCATGAGGTGGAACATTTTGTAGTTATATCGATAAATTGAAACTGATTAGAACGTAAGCTGTGTTTGCACAGTTGTGTATTATCAAAAGGGCCTCTTCATTCCGTGATCGCAGGACAAGATACACAGATAAACAAAAAATAATTAAACGTTCAAAAAATCGAGGCACAAGATAATCATTTGTGCTTCAGAGGCTGACACAGTGCGGTTCAGCATTTCTCCTTTTTCGGTCCGCTCGTATGTAGAAGCCTTAGCCACTACCATCGTTGAGGTCCTCCCAGCTTCCACCGTGAGAACACCGCACCATTCGCTCACAGAGCCACGCCCTGCGATCTCCTTCTACGCCACACTTTTACGCCGACGACACCAGTGCCAATGAGCAGCACCATCACCAGCAGCGTTCCAAGCGTAACGCCGACAATTTCCTTCTTGTACAGCGTCGGCCCGCCCACGATCTTAAAGGATTTCGACCTCGCGTCGGCTCCGACTTCGTGCAAGTAGTCGCGATGGTCGGGAGCGCCGGCTCCGGTGTTGTCGACGCCGTGGATCCAGAGGTGGTAAAGGCTGAACGGCCACGATCATTCGTCAGCGTGGATATTTCTGTGCGCATTGCAGGACCGCGTCATGGGGGTTGTGATATTATGCAAATGAATCGGAAAACGCACCCGTTGTCTTTGACCGTGGGGACTTTCCACCACATTTCGTGCGAGCCGGCGGTGTAGTTGATTGTGTGGTCGACGACGCGGACCATCCTTTCCCAGTCGCCGTTGTCTTCTTCGTGCGTGAGGTAGAAGTCCCACAGGCGCTGTCCGATATGTTAGCACTAGGCTTCGCTAGGACTGGTAGTCGACCCGTGTTGCACTCACGTAATCGCGGTCTTGAGTCCATTTGATGTAATACTCGGAGCCGGCTCTCAGTTCTGATGGGATGTCTTCCAGAGTAATCGTTGCAAGGCCAAATGCCCAGAAGAGTGTGGTCAGGGCGAGGCTAGTGAGTCTCATGGTTGCGGTCGGTGTGCAGTTGATGAGAACCAGATCAGATACGGTGGTGAGGTATTCTTGATGAATGTTGGGGTGAGTGCAAACGGATGTCTTTAGTGTGTTGATGTATGGATCAAGGCAGTCTGGCGGCTACTTATATGGAAAGTATAATGCTGTCGCCTACAACACTGCTATACATGCCTTAGCGTACGAGCCACGGAAATTGTGGAGCATCTCAGCTGCACTGGGCGAGGAGTTGTCTTGTGGGCAGCGTGCGGCGATTCAATTCTGTTGCCTACAGTGCTTATGCATACATGTAGCTTTACGTGCAGCTCCGGAGTTTCCAGCGCTGGTGTCTCACTCGCAGATGTAATCAAATCCAGACCTGTGTTTAGTAGCACTAGCGTGCTAAGAACTAATAAGATATTATACTCTGCGCTCTGAGTTTCTCAGCAGTGCTCCTTGTACATACCCGTCCATACCACCCTAGTAGCTGCTGAGATCGCTGTATGTAGGCTCATGCGTAGCGACTGCTACCGAGTGCGGCATTGGTTTGGCTAACGTCTGGGCACGGAAACAGGATTTCACCATGAAGTAATCTTAGGCATGCACCTTGTGGTATCTTGGACATTGGAAGATTTCCCCCGAATCCAGGAATCGCACTTGTCGTCGTGTTGAGTAACGTTAGCGTTGTCTTGTCTTACTGGGTTTTCTTTTTTTAGACATGGTTGATCATCAAACGGCTTGCTCGAAAGTCGGACAGCTGATCGGCTAACGGGGCTCGCACACATCATATGAGCCACAATTCAGCGTCGGTAATGGCTAGGCCCGGGGTAGATGCTGCTGCATCTGGTCACGAATAGTATTCGGCAACGTCGACCACCGAGCGAAGGATGGACAGCAAGAATTCTGCTGCCTGGAAAGTGGAAGAGGAAGAGGAGGCGGGGCTAGAGATGTGGCATAGCTGGGATATGGCAGAAAGAGCGTCCACTGCGAGCATGCACCAAGTCCGTATTGGTATATTATGCGTAATACAGAAGTCAGAATGTCTTCGAAATACTGTATACAAATGAAGAGATGGCGAAACTCCAGACAACGACATCAAGGTGTCAAAACGGAAGCCTCGGACCGCGCCCTCCCGGCCGAACCCTAAGCTCCGTTTCGTCCAATGATGTAAGGGTGTGTCTGGGTGGAAAATCGTCGACAAGTGACACGCGCGCTCACCAAGGGCTCACTTCTTTCACGTCGACATCATCCCGTACACCTCCCACCTCGCCTCTCCTGCGCGCTCCAGCTGCCTGCCTTTTGCTGCCAATCCGCATCCGCCGTCGATTTGACTATCTGACGGTTCCCGAGCGAAACCAGCCATCTGCCTGGTCCCACCCATCAATCCACCCATCCAGTCACCCCCCAGCGCGCACCACCGCCCAAATCCCCCAGACCGCTATTGTCACCGGCGTACTCCTTGCTTTGTCTCGAAAGTTGCAAGAACACCCAGAAACCACACAGTCGCGCAATCATGGCCCAGCCTACCCAGCTTGCCTGTAAGCCTCGTTCCACACCCCTCCACCACATCCCCTGCTGACATCTATCGCAGACCGCACTTCTAAGCACATTGGAATCCTCGATGCTGCTCCCGTCTACCAGAACCTTCCTGCTTTCCAGCGTCCCGAGGGCAATCTCCGATGCTGCAAGTACTCGCCTGATGGCCGCTTCTTCGCCTACGCCTCGATCGAGAACGTGACTGTCGTGGACGCTTCCACTGGCCACGTCGTAACCACCTTGCCTACCGACAACGTCTACGAACTCGGCTTCTCTCCCGCCGGCACATACATCATCACCTGGCAGAGGCCCACCAAGGACGAGAATGGAGATGCGACCAAGAACTTGAAGGTGTGGCGCACTATCGACGAGGCTGCGGACGGAGAGAGACAAGTTGTCGGCAAGTTCGTGCAGAAGGCTCAGACCGGCTGGAACTTGCAGTACACCCACGACGAACAGTACTGTGCTCGCACCGTGACCAACGAGGTCCAATTCTACAAGAGCGATAACCTTGGAAGCGTATGGAACAAGCTCCGTGTCGAGGGAGTCGCGGACTTCGCCTTGTCTCCCAGTGACCACGCCAGCGTTGCAGTCTTCATTCCTGAGCGCAAGGGCCAGCCCGCTGCCGTCAAGGTCTTCAACGTACCGCAATTCAACTCGCCTGTTTCCCAGAAGACTTTCTTCAAGGGCGACAAAGTTCAGCTCAACTGGAACAACCAGGGCACAAGCTTGATTGTGCTCGCCCAGACTGAAGTTGACAAGAGCAACAAGAGTTACTACGGCGAGACCAACTTGTACATCTTGAGCGCCAATGGCGGTTTCGACTCGAGGATTCAGCTTGACAAGGAGGGACCCATTCACGACGTTACATGGTCTCCTAACGGCAAGGAATTCGGTGTAGTGTACGGGTACATGCCTGCGAAGACTACCATCTTCAACCAGCGTGCCGTGGCTCAGCACAGCTTCAACCTGGCCCCACGTAACACCATTATTTTCTCTCCCCATGGACGATTCGTTATTGTTGCCGGCTTTGGAAACTTAGCTGGCCAGATGGACATCTATGATTTGGAGAAGAACTACAACAAGATCACTACAATCGAGGCGAGCAACACGAGTGTTTGCGAGTGGAGCCCCGATGGAAGACACATTCTTACTGCTACTACCAGCCCGCGTCTTCGTGTTGACAATGGCCTCAAGATCTACCATGTGCTTGGCGGTGTCATGTACAATGAGGAGATGCATGAGCTGTACCACGTTACTTGGCGCCCGCAGTCGACCACACAGCACCCGCTTGAGTCACCGATCAATCCTGCACCTGCCCCTCACGCATCGGCACTGGAGTACCTTGGTCGGATTAAGACTCCGTCCAAGCCTGCAGGCGCATACCGCCCACCAGGTGCTCGTGGTGCCGCAACCCCTCTATCCTTCAAACGTGAAGACCAGGGTGGTGCCGCTTTCATTCGTGAGGCCATGTCTGGCAAGGAGGAGATGCCCACTAACGGCTTTGGCAAACCCAGGAGACGTGAAGTTCCTGGTGCCGAGACCACTGATGGACCTGCACCTCCCGGCGCCGCTCCTGGTGGCGGCGTGAGCCTTGAGGACGAGAACCTGAGCAAGGCCGCTTTGAAGAACAAGAAGAAGAGAGAGGCAAAGAAGGCCAAGGAGGCTGAAGCGAAGACCGGTGGTCTCGCACCGACGACCAACGGCAACAGCAACGGCACCCAGTCACCTCGTACTGACCGCCCACGTAGCCGTTCCAAGGCTGGCCAGGATGCGCCTCGTGCTCCTTCACGAAGGAGGGATGGCGAGCGTCCCCGTGGACCTCCCATCAACACCAACTCTCCTGCCCCTAAGGCTGCTGCCGCCCCTGCGGCTCCTGCGCCTGAGCTCACCGTCACCAGCCCAATTGCTGGTTCCCCTGCGGAGAAGAAGGTCCGCTCGCTGCTCAAGAAGCTGCGTGCCATCGACGACCTGAAGATGCGCCAGGCGGGAGGAGAGAAGCTTGAGGGCACCCAGGTGCTCAAGATCGGCACGGAGGAGCAGGTTCGCAAGGAGCTGGCTAGCAACGGCTACACCGAGTAAACGTGCTCGGATCGTTGATTCGAAATTGTATTAGATAAAAGTAACCCAACAAAAACAATCCAAATGATTTAGTCGTTTCCATGTCACGTCGGCTTTACGCTTTGTCCATGTGGGACTTGTTAAAGGTGAGGTTAAGAGAAGCGAGCAGTACACAAGTAGAACTAACACTAACCAATATCGTTCCTTTGCAGAGATTCTTTCAATACCACGATAGCGTATCGAGCGTCGACAGTGTCCACTGTTTGACTGCGATGTTCCCGCATAAGCTTGTATAACTAAGTACATGTAGTTCAAGATGGATTTAGATCGTGCTAGTCTAGTATCGTTAGTTGTGGGAACGAATTTATTAATACATGCACACGTCCCGCCGACGTGTTGTTTGCATCACAAGCTCCAGCGCAGCAACTGTAACTATACACGAGTATGACGAGGCGTAAAGATGTGGACTGCATGCGGGCTACACCGGGGACCTCCAGAAAACAAGCCGGCTGTCGGACAACAATCACCACCGACAATCTTTAACCAAGAGACTGCATCACCTTGGCACCCCGGCGCATGTCGCCGCAATACCGCCTTTGTCAATGTCCTAGTACCAACAAGCTTTGAGGGAATGCTAATACCCCAAATATGATGCTGGCACGACAATTCAGCCTCACGTAGCGGCGTGGCGTGACCCATTCGCTGTGTGCACCCGCCACTCACCTGATGCAGACACGGCGGTCCATACACCTCCGGGCGAATCTAGCAGCCTGGCGCGGGTTTTTTTGTTGCTCGGATGTGATACGACTCGGTTGCCTGGTACGTGAAACCTCTTCGTCTTCGGAGGTTGGTATATGAACAGAGGACGGCACTGCTTGCATCTGGACAAAACGCTCTTATACACATTAATCCATCTCCTGGAGTAGCTTGCTGCCCGCCATGTTCGCCACTTTGATTTCACCCGAGGGCTCTATTCTGGATATCCTTGTCTATGGTATCACTAGAGGTGCTGCCGGCGTCACTGTCTTGGTTGCAGCACCGATTGTGACGCTCCTCGTCGTGGCCGTGCCGCTGCAGCTGCACCGCATTTCCTTTGCGCCAAAGGATGTGCCTTGGGTTGGCCAGAGAGATTACACATGGTTCTCAAAGTTGAGGTCGACCCTCGTGGCGCTAAAATACGAACGCTGCAACCTGGAGGAAGGATGGGAGAAGGTATGTGTGCTGTTCACATCACGGAAATGAATTCCAGCTTGAATTGACAACACTAGTTTAGTAGCAAAGGGAAGCCCTTCGTCAGACCTTCTCTCCATTGGCCATCGGTTGTTCTGCCTCCTTGCGATGCTGAGTGGCTTGCCCGCCAGCCTGAGACCATGATCGCGGCCGCCAAAGCACAGGATGAGGTCCTGGCTCTAGAATGGCTCGCTTCTGGACCTAGCAATGCTTTCATCCACGACTTTACGGTTATTCGTAGGGATCTGACGAGACAAATCAACGCTTGCATACCGGATGTCCTCGACGAGATCCGGTACACTTTCGACACGCACTTCTCCATGGGCGAGGATGCATCGGATGGCTGGAAGAACGTCATGATCAACGATGCTGTCCGCAAGGCTGTTTGCGGCGTGGCAAATCGGGTCATTCTTGGTCTACCCGTTTGCCGAAGCCAGGAGTACTTCGATGCTGTGCAGAAGTGGTGGATTTGCTTTGGACTCACGGGTCTTGTCTTCAGATCATTTGTTCCGAGACCACTTCAGCGAGTGATCATGCCCATTCTGAGCTTGCCGACCTGGTACTGGCGTCGGAGGATAGTGAGGATGTTTGAGCCTGAAGTGGCAAGGCGTTTGCGTGTCATACAAGACGCTATTGCCAAAGGCGAGCCATTGCCAACTAGTAAAGATGACGACCGATCGAACGATCTCATGCAATGGCTTATTGAGCAATCTGCGCACAGCAAAGATCCCGCCGAGATGTCGCCCCGTAATCTCTCCGATAAGCTAGTCCTCTTTAACCTCTTCGGTAAGATCCCATCTCCGTTACGGTCCCTACAGAATGATAGACTAATCATTCCTTTAGCAACTCACACCCTGACCGCCTCCTTCACGACTCTCATAACCACTCTCCTGACGCACTCCTCCAGCGCAGAGACCATCTCAGCCCTCCGCGCCGAAGCCGTGGAGATCCTTCCCAACGCCGCGTCGTCTCCCACTCTGACGAAACAAATGCCTCTCCACGACTCCATCCTCCGAGAGACTCTCCGCCTCAATCCTTCCTTCGACGACTCCATGCTCCGCGAAGTCGTCGCGCCTGCAGGCCTGCACACGCCCGAAGGCGTTTATCTCCCACGCGGCTCGCATGTGGCTATGCACACGCGTCTCATGCAGCGCTCAGAATGGTCAGGCGAAGGTCAAGATTGGACTACGTTCCGCCCGTTTCGGTACTGCGAAATGGCTGCAGAGGCGCAGAGGAAAGCGTGTCGAACGCACGACGGAGACCACGCGACGGAGGAGGAGAAAGCCATGCCTGACAAGGGGCAAATCAGCGCTGTGCAGATTTCGGAGCGGTATATGCTGTTCGGGTTAGGGAAGCATGCTTGGTGAGTGTACGCCCGAGTGTCGATGCTCGGCAGTGTATGGTGTGACTGCAGATTTACTGACTGCTCCGATCTATACAGCCCCGGTCGATTTTTTGCGGTCAGCACTCTGAAGCTCATGCTGGCGTACTTGGTTCTCGAGTTCGATCTCAAACCTTTCCCTGAAGACCGGCAGCCGGAATGGATCGAATTCGGGGGCGTCAGCCTCATGAAGGACGACACATATGTCACGATGAAGAAGCGTGCCAGAATGGCTACGATCGATGCTAAGACTACGTAGCTAGCTAGCAATGCGATGCAAAGATCACGCGATCGATTTGACCGAACGTTGAAGTTCAAAGACAGGACAAGACATGCAATGCTCAAAGTCGGAGAGTGGCGACGGCTCGGCTGCAGGGAGCGACATAATGTCTCTGCAAAGTGGTAGGTAACACACTGCGCAGTGAACAGTGGTGGAATCAGCCGGTGTCAATCACGTGCTTTGACAGCGAATGCCGACGTTGTGCTCGCATCACATGCATGCCCTGCTGCTGCGTTGTTCGGGGACTACCTGCACATACGTACCTATAGTCCCCGATGCTTCTTGGCTGCATGTCGCTGAGAGCGAGAACGTCATGCAAAGCCGGAGCTGAGCTTGTAGCGACGTGAGAGTCGTCTCTCTCTGGTGGAACAAATCACAGCGGTTCCGCAGCAAGTACCATGAGATAGCGATCGGCGCAGCAGCTTTGGGGGCGAAGTCAGCTCGTCGCCTCAGTTGAAGTGAAACGCATATCTCAGTCGCAGAAAGCCTATCAGAAAGATGCCGAGTAGACCACGTGTATCGACAGTGAATGCTATCTTCCTAGTGATCATGCGGCGTGTCTGCATGTACCGCTGGCAATCTTTAGGGTCAAGAGGCTGAATATTTGTAGTCCCCGAAAGCTACCAAGCTTGTCAAGATCCCGAACATTGGTAAAGCCCGAGCTGAGCTTGCAGGAACACCCACACCTTTACGTTCGGCGATCGCAACGATTATTTAGTCGACTGTGACACCTGAGAGTCTATGTTCCCTGGTACTACGTGATCGATCAAATCAGATTTCGAATCTCCGGATGTCCTACTCCCAAATGACCGAAATTCCTCTTTCGATGCTTCAAGCTTCGGGCATCGAGAAGAACAAACCTCCGGCACGCGCATTCTATAATGAAGATGTA
>Ga0265797_10006499_pt1 | contig 16459 bp, 11 predicted proteins | sample P2T30metagenome_FD_192433 | JGI IMG/M metagenome (GOLD analysis project Ga0265797, IMG submission 192433) | Plant litter microbial communities from East Loma Ridge, Irvine, California - P2 T30 | ecosystem: Environmental > Terrestrial > Plant litter > Unclassified | place: USA: California... | reverse complement strand
CGATCGCGCGCTCGGCGCGCGGCCTGCTGCTGGACGAACCGACTTCCGGACTCGATCCGGCAGCCAGCGCCGAATTCCACCGGCTGCTGCTGCAACAGCGCGACGCCGGGGCGGCGGTGCTGATGGCTACCCACGACCTGTTCCGTGCGCGCGAAGTGGCGACCACCATCGGCCTGATGCGTGACGGGCGGCTGCTGCGCAGCTTCAAGGCGCGGGACCTGAGCGCGCGTGAGCTGGAGCAGCTGTACCTGGACGAGATGTCAGTCGCGGCTTCCCTAGTGTCCTGAATCAGAGATTCGTTGAACAAATGCGGCGAGCGTCGGCCTGATACTGCGTCGCACATGCGCGCAAGGCCCCGGCCTTTCTGTGCTTTGCTCCTTGTCTCAGGCCGACTTCGCCACATTGATTAGTATGGGCCATTGCGACTACCGCCAGAGCTGGTCGCCCAGGGCTTCAGCGCAGGGCGGGACAGGGTCGTCAGACTGCGGCAGGAGCTTGGGCTGCGCTGCAAGCAAAAGCGCAGGTTCAAGGCCACCACGAATTCGCACCACACCTTTTTCGGTGGCGGACAAGTTGGTGAACCAGACCTTCGAGCCAACACGACCGAATGAAGTGTGGGTCACTGACATTACCGACGTCATGACGGATGAAGGATGGCTTTATCTCGCAGGCGTGAAGGACGTCCTTACCTGCGAACTGGTGGGTTACGTGATGGGGCCGCGCATGACGCAAGACCTGACGGCACAGGCTCTGTGGCGTGCAATGCGCAGCAAGCGCTCAGCGCCTGGCTTGATTCATCACTCGGATCGAGGCACGCAGTACTGCGCGGGTGATTACCGCAAACTGGTCGCGCAGTTCCGCATGCAGGCATCCATGTCGCGTAAGGGGAGTTGTTACGACAAAGCGCCAATGGAGAGCTTCTGGGGTAGCTTGAAGAATGAAATGATTCATCATCAACGGTACGCCACACGGGCCAATGCCGAAGCAGCGATCAAGGAGTACATCGAAATCTTCTACAACGCCAGCGGCGCCATTCACGCCTTGGCTACGTGTCGCCGGCCTCATTTGCCGAAAATTTCAATAAGGCGAGACTGGCTGCTTGAAACGGACGTGTCCACTATTGACAGGACACCTCATTCGTCCTCGACATCGGTCTTCCCGACATCGACGGCCTGGCCCTGGCGAGACGCTTGCGGGCCGATCCGGCGACGGCGCACGCCGTCTTGATCGCGGTGACAGGCTATGGCCGTCACGAAGACCGCCAGGCATCGAAAGTGGCAGGCTTTGAAGTCCATTTCGTCAAGCCGGTCGATGGTGGCGATCTTGCTGCGCTGCTCGGCGAGATTGCACACCGCCTTCGACATGCAGCGCCACAGCGCGGTGGCTGATGTGCCGGGCCTGGCTTGCCGTCAGAGCGCCACGCCGCGCATGCGCATTGGCGTGGCGTCGGTGTAACGGGCGACGTCCGCCATCACCTTCGGCAGTTCCGGCGAACTGAAGGCGGCTTCGGCGGCGGCTGCATCGCGGTACACGCTTTCGCAGATGGCGATCGTACCGGTCTGGTCGAGCGCCGGATAAAACGCCCGGCAGCTGAGCAGGCCGTACTGCTGCCAGGCGTCGATGCACAGCGGCAGGTGCTGGTGGGTGTAGTAGTCGCGGTCGAAGCGGGTCGCGGGCGTGCCCTGGTAATAAACGTAGATGGTCACTTGCTGGTCGCGTGCACTCATGTGATGTGACTCCAGTGATGGCCCATGGGGCGCTGTTGAAAAAAGTGGTGGATCAGGCGCCGGACACCCGGCCTTGGTTGGACACGGCGGCAGTGCTGCGGACGAGCGTCATGCCCAGTACCACGCCGGCGCCCAGGCAGCCGGCGATGCACAGGGCGGCAACGATGAAGGCGTGCGCGATCGCCGCCGGGTCGTCGCGTCCGCCGAGGACGGTGTAGAAGATCCCGCCGATCAGGGCCACGCTGAGCGCGGTACTCACCTGCAAGGTCGCGCTGGCGATGCCGGCGATCATGCCGGAATGGGCGGGCGCCACGCGGCCGGTGATCATTTTCATCAGCGTCGGCAAGCCAAGTCCCTGTCCGCAGCCGATGCAGAACAGCAGGACGGCAAGCAGCGTATATGCCGGCGCGATGCCGTCCGGCGTCACCCGGATCAGCCAGGCCAGGCCGAGGAAGGCGGCGGCTTCCAGTCCCATGCCGATCGGATTGACCCATTCGCCGAGACGCCTCTGGAAGTACGGCGTGGCCAGGGGCCCCAGCAGGAAGCCGGCGCCGAAAGGGAGGAAGGCCAGGCCGGCGTCCAGGGCGCTGAGGTGCAGGGCGTTCTGCAGATAGATCGAGAACAGCAGGAAGAACGAACCGATCGAATAGAAGGACAGGGCGATCAGCAGGGCCCGGCCCAGCCCTGGCGCGCGCAGGGCCGCGGGATCGAGCAGGGGCGCACCGCCAGCCTGGGCGAGCCGGCCTTCGTAACGCCAGAAGAACCTGGCCAGCAGGGGCGCCGCGGCCAGCGACAGCCACGACCACCAGGGCCAGCCGGCCTCGCGGCCTTCGATCAGCGGCACGATCAGCAGCGCCAGGGTCAGCATCGACAGGAGCATGCCACCCGGATCGAGCTTGCCGGCGCCGCGCTCGCCCGTCCGCTTCAACAAAGGGACGCCGAACAGGATCACCAGGATGGCCACCGGCAGGTTGACCAGGAACACCGCGCGCCACCCCATGCCGAACAGGTCCAGCGCAATCAGGACACCGCCCAGCGCTTGGCCGATGACCGAGGCCAGGCCAAACACCGCGCCGTACAGGCTGAGCGCCAGCGGCTTGTCGGCTTCCGGGAAGATGGCCTGGACCGAGGCCAGCGCCTGCGGCGCCATCACCGCAGCGGTGATGCCCTGCAGGGCGCGCCCGGCGACCAGGGACCAGGGCGACCAGGCGACGCCGCACAGCAGCGAGGCGGCGGCGAACCCGACCAGGCCGACCAGGAACACCCGGCTGCGGCCGAACAGGTCGCCCAGGCGCGCGCCGGTAATCAGCGTCACCGCATACAGCGCGGCGTACGAGGAAATGACCATCTGTTCGGCCGACGATGAGGTGCCCAGGTCGCCCTGGATGGAAGGCAGCGCCACGTTGACGATAAAGAAGTCGAGCGGCGGCAGGAAGGAGCCGACCAGCAGGACGGCAAACATCGCCCAGCGGCGCGGTTCGGGTGGTGCGGGATGATGCGGTGACATGACCTCTCCTGAGGAAGCTTTCGGTTCCAACACAAGCGAAAAAAGTGAATCAGCCGGGACATCTCAGCGCATGCCACCCGAACCCAGGACGATCTCGCCCGTCACCCAAGCCGCGTCTTCCGACGCAAGAAAGGAAACGATCGGCGCGATGTCCCGTACCTGGCCAATGCGACCGAGCGGCGTCAGACGCTCGTACCAGGCCTGGAAGTCGGAGCCGATCGCCCCGGCGGCGTGGGTGCCTTCGGTTTCAATCATCCCGGGGTTGACCGTATTGACACGGATGCCGCGCGGGCCGAGCTCGCGCGCGAGCACACCGGTAATGGCATCGAGCGCGGCCTTCGTACCCGTGTAGGCCGCACTGCCTGGCGGCAGGACGCGCGTGACATTCGAACTGATATTGATGATGCTGCCGCCGTGGCCCAGGTGGGGCGCGGCCGCGCGGATCACCAGCAGCGGACCGAGCACGTTGATATCGAACTGCCTGCGGTAGAGGTCTTCGGTGGTGTCTTCGAGCGGGGCCAGCTGGTAGATGCCGGCGTTGTTCACCACGATGTCGAGGCGCCCGAACCGGTCGATCGCCGCCCTGATCAGCGCGTCGACCTGTGCCTTGTTGGTAACGTCCGCGCCCACCGCCATGGCTGTTCCGCCAGCCGCTTCGATATCGGCGACCACCTTGTCGGCGCCGCGCGCGCTCGAGGCGTAATTGACGACGACCTTCGCGCCGTCGGCCGCGAGCTGGCGGGCGATGCCTGCGCCGATCCCTTTGGAGGCGCCTGTCACGATGGCGACCTTGCCTGTTAATTTGTCCATGTCTTCACATTCCAGATGATGAGGCCAGCCCGGGAAGGGACAGCGCATTGAAGACGCCATGGTGCCGCGTACATCGTTGTCTGAGAACTGCCATTCATGTATATTCTGCGTACATTTTTGTACGGGCTGATAGCATGGAGTGGAGCGACGTTCGGATTCTCCTGGCGGTAGTGCGTAGCGGCTCGTTTGGCGAGGCGGCGCGCAGATTGGGGGTGAGCCATCCGACGGTGGGGCGTCGGATCAAGGCGCTCGAGGACGAGGCCGAGCAGGCGCTGTTTCGCCGGACGGGCGACGGACTGGTCCTCACGGACACCGGCGACACCGTCCTGACCCTGGCGGAATCGATGGAAGAATCTGCGCTGGCCATGGAAAGGCGCTTGGCCGGCAACCACGAGCGCCTTGAAGGCATCTTGCGGATCTCTGCGGCAGAGTGGTTTGCCGGCTATGTCCTCGCACCGGTCCTGGCCGAACTGACACGCCGCCATCCGGCCGTGGTGCCGGAGGTGATCGCGAGCTACCGCTTGTTGAATCTATCGCGCCGTGAGGCCGATGTCGCGTTTCGCATCGTGCCGTTTACCGAACCGGATATCGTCCAGCGCCGCCTGACGACGATTGCCTACGGCCTGTATGGCTCAGCCGAGACCGCGTTGGCGATGGAGAACGACCCGGCGTCGGTGGGACTGATTCTCATGAATACGGCGCAGTCCCACTTTGCCGATGTCGCCTGGCTGCTGGACAGATTTCCGCAGTCGCCCCGGGTCTTCACCAGCACCAGCCGGGCCGTCCAGGCACAGATGTGCCTGCGAGGCATGGGCATCGCTGTGCTGCCGAGGCCGCTGGGCGACGCCATCGCCGGATTGCAGCGTATCGACACGCCGGACCAGCCGCCAAGCAGGGACGTCTGGGTTGGCTACCACCACGACCTGCGGCATATGGACCGCCTGCGCGCGATGCTCGATATCGCCGACGCCATGCTGTCGAATGCCGCCGACGCGGCGCGGTGAGCGGGTGTTCCCGTGGCAGGAACGCTGAAACGCGCAGCGCAGCCCCTACCTGTTCGACGGATGCTAGCGGGCGGGCGCGGGGGTGTCACCCGCGCCCGCAGTAACAGCCTCTTCCACCATGCTCGCCGCAGCGTCATTGCCGTCCGCCTCGGCTTCCCGACCCCACTCGCGGTACTCGACCAGCGACGGGATCCGTGCCAGCGCGCCCAGCGGCTCGATGCCCATCTTCGCCAACTGGGCCAGCAGTTCGTTCAACACCGTCTCGCGTTGCAGCGACCAGGTGGAGGCGAAGCAGCGCCAGAAAATCCAACCAGCCCGTTCCAGCACGCGCTGGCGGCCCATGTCGGCCGCCCACCGGTCGGGGCCGTGGAACTCGTCGCCATCGAGTTCGATCGCCAGGCGCCGGTCATCGGCGCCCTCGACCACCATATCGATGCGGTAGCCGGCAGCCGGCACTTGCGGAATGACGCGGTAGCCGCGGTTAAATAGTTCGGTGTAGACGTCGCGCTCGAAGCCGGACTCGCACAGGGCAATCAGGCTGCTCGCGTCGTCGTTGCTCTCGAGCGGCTTGGCGAAATGTTCGACCAGGGTGCGCCGCAGGTCGAGTGTGGACAGTTCTTCCAGCCGAACCGAGCGCACCAGGTACATCCGGTCACGGGCACGCGATGCAGCCACGTTGAAACGCTGGTCGTACTGGGTTCCCGACAGCGCATGGTGGTTCTTGCTGTCCGCGACCATGCTCAGGAAGACGATATCGCGCTCGCTGCCCTGGAAAATCCGGGCATCGCCACAGGCAAAGTTGCGCCGTGCAAGCTCCGCCGCGTCACAGCGGGAACGCACCAGCTTGTCGATCGAAAGCGCCTGTTCGGGACCGAGCAGCGACACCACCCCGAGCGTGCGCTCATGCAGCGCCGGGTTGCGCAGGATCGCCTCGATCTCGGCGGCGATGAAGTCGGCCTCGGGCAAATTCTGCGACTTGGCGGTACGGTAGCCATTGGCGACGAAGACGTCGACCAGCGGCGGATCGAGCCGCTCGGACGCCTTTGGAATGCGCAGCGGCCGGATGAAGTCTTTATAAAACACGCGATTGCTGTAGGCGATGATCGGCTGCACGCAGCGGAAATGCTCGCGCAACATCACCCGCGATGCCGCAAACACCGAGGAGGCGATGTCGTACAGCGACATGTCGGCCGTGAGCACCGCCTCGAATGGCTGGCCGGCCAGGAAGCGCCGGCGCAGGTCGACGATCTTGGCGGCCGACACGAATCCCGCCTCGGGCGACACCTGCTTGTCGTCGCCCACGACCAGGACCTGCTTGCCGCGCAAAACTGCCGGCAAGGCCCATAGATCGGACTGACTCGCTTCATCCACGATGACCAGGTCGAAGGCGCCGAGCGTGGCGGGCAGCGATTCGGACACCCGAGCATGGCTCATGATCCAGCAGGGGACCGCCGCCTGTGCATCCACCATCGCCTGCTGGGCGTCGCGGCGGTAGCGCGCCGCATTGACGCCGGTGCCCTTGCCGATCTTGCGCATGGCGATGCGGTAGACCTCGAGTGCGGTCAGCACGTTCTGCCCGGCTTGCCGCCGGGTCGCGAGCCAGGCTGATTTCGAGACCAGGGTTTCGTACAGGCGGGCCAGACCCTTCTCGAGGTCGCGCCGCCGTGCTGCCAGGCTGCGCATCTCGTCCCGGGCGTCGATGGCGTCGAGGTGGGTCTTCAGGCGTGCCCAGGTCCATGCATCGCGCCAGGACACCGGGAAGACCATATCATCGCCGGTGGCGTCGACCGGCGCCGAGAGCACGCGCGCGGCCAGCTGGGGGGCGCCGTGGCGCGCAATGTCGGCGGCCAGCTGGCGCACGGTCGCTAGTAGCGGCGCCAGCGCTTCGACGCGCTGCACCTCGGCCAGCAGATCGGCATAGTCGGCCACGATGCTGTCGACGGACAGGTCGGCGGCGCCCAGCGCATGCTCGAACAGGCCCCGCAGCTGTTCCGAGACGGGGCCGCTGGCGCCTGCCAGCGGTTCCCGCATAGCAGCCAGGCGCGTCATTGCTTCTGCCAGTTCGGCGCGCGTGAGGTGGCGCCGCAGGTGGTCGCGGACACGGGCCAGATCGGTTTGCCGTCCCAGCAGATCGCTGAGCGGCGCCTGGGCGAATACCTGCTCGGCCTGACCCGGCAAGGTCAGGTCGTGCGTCGTCGCCAGAAGGTGAGCACGGCGCGCTGCGAGGGTGATCTGCTCGATCGCCCGCAACTGGCCGACGTCCGGCTGCAGCAGTGGCAGGGACAGCAGTTCGGCGAACGCGTTCCAGCGCACCACGAAAGAGAGCAAGCGCGTGTGCAAGGCCGCGAAGCGCTGCACGTGCGCCCAGTCCTTGGCCGAGCCCGGAGCCAGACCAGCAACCCGGATGGCGCTGATGTGCGGCTTGATGTCGCTCACACCAAAGGCCAGCATGCCGAATGGCTTGCCGGACGCCGCGCCGCGCGCGATGGCCTCGCGTGCCTTGGGATGTTCCAACGCCTCGCGTGGGGCCTCGACCGGCTGTTGCATGAACTCGGCGCGCGCCTGCAGGAGCGCGTCCATCTCGGAGAACAGCGCCTCGAGGGAAGCCCGTTCGGTAGCAAATTCGGCACGCCGGCTTTTCTCGCGCAGCGCGAAGACCCACTCGTGGCCGAACTCCTCGAGTTCCCGCACCAGCGCGCTGACCGTGTCCAGCGACGCCAGCAGCTGGCGCGCGTGCCCAAGCACTTCCGGCGTGCTTGCACGCAGCGGGAGCAGCCTGCCGGCCGCCTCGTCGCGCTCGATCTCGCGCACCGTCTGGAGCACGTCGTGCAGGCGCCCGACCTCGGCAGGTTGGGGCAGGGCGCCGGATGCCGGGACCCTGGCTTGGCAATAAGCCAGGTCGCTGCCGAGCCGGCGGCGCGCGTCGCGCAGTTCCATGCCGGTCTCGTCGCCGAATGGCGGCGCATGTTCCGGGGCCAGCGACAACCCGTCGTCGAACCAGCCAAACCGGTCCTGGCCGTCGATCACCAGCTCAGCCATCTTCTGCGCCCGCATCGGCACGCCGTCGACGTCAATGTCGCTCAAGTGAGCGCGCGCGATGTCGTCGATACGGGTATCGATCCGCGCCATTTCCTCATGCACGCGGTCGAGGGCAGCGCGGCACGTGGCGATGACGTCTTCTTCAATCTGTGGATTCAGATGGGTGAGGGTGTGGATGATCGCCTCGATCGAGGCCTGGAACTGGCGCATGCCTTCCTTGTCGCCCGCGAGCAGTGCCACGGTCAGTGGGCGGATCGATTCCGGAATCTTCTCTTGCAACACCTTCAGCGCCGGTTCGCCCTTGGAGGTGACCAGGATGCGCTTGCCCAGCGCCAGGTAGTGGCTGATGATGTTGGCGATCGTATGGGTCTTGCCGGTGCCGGGAGGGCCCTGGACTGCAACGCCCGGCGCGCGCGCGAGCTGCTGCACGATCGTCTCCTGCTCGCGGTTGTAGGGGAGCGGGAAGTAGAGCTCACGCGGTTCGCCGCGGGCGGTGGCGCGGCCGGACAAGCCGCGGAAGGCAATCGGCTCGTGCGCGACCACGTCCTCGCCTGGCCGCGAGACGATGCTGATTGGCCCGTCGGGAATCGTCTCGCCAGCATTGACACGCGCTTTCAGGTGCGAGATATCGTCGATCAGGAAGTGGCGCGCGCGCGGTCGGGTGAACACGACCCACCCGTTCGTCACCACCAGCTCATCGCCCGGCGGTGGCGGGTTGTCGGCCTGACGGTCGTAGCGCGCCGATGCCGCCAGGTTGCTGGCGGCCAGGCTCAGGATCGGTTCGACGGTCGTCGGGTCGAACGGCGACACGGCGATGTCCGGGCGCTCGTGCAGCAGGGCGCGGGCGGCGCGCTCGACATCGCCGGTGGCGGGCACGGCGCAGGCGGCAAAGGCGTCGAGTTCCAGGCGCGGCTCGACCTGGCGTGGACGTACGCCGATCGCGTGGCTGGCGGCGTCGATCTCGAGTTCCACGGCTTGCGTGATCAGGGGATAGTGGAAGTCGGCGGAAGCCGACGCACCAGACTCGTTCATGATTGGAACACGCCACGACGATACGCCCATGCCCCAGACCAGCTCGATCGGGCGCACCGCCTCTTCCGATTCCAGGTGCGTCTTGAGCGCAAACAAATCCGCGTAGAGGCGCATCACCTGACGGCGCGGCCGTTCGCGCACGGCCCAATCGCTCCATTGCTGCGTGTAGACGTCGAGCAGGCGGCCTACCCGTGCACGGCGTTGCTCATCCTGCTGCGCTGCTGCTTCCTCGCCGATGACGCGGACGTCCTGGTCGCGGGCGCCCGCCAGTGCCGGTTCCTTCAAGGCCGGCGGATGCGCTGCCGGGTCATCGCTGACCGTCAGGAAATCCGCAAGGTCGGGTTCGGGCAGGCGCGGCGTGGGCGTCGCTTCGAGGCGATGCACGCGCAGCCAGAGGGGATCCCCATCGGTTTCTACGTTGACATCGACAAACGGCAGCTTCTCCAGATCGGCGTAAGTCTTCTTGAACTCGGTCGCCTTCGACAATGTATAAGCTGTTGGATCGATGTCTTTGGCTTGCTCGACCAGGTAGTCGAGCAGCCCGCTCATGAGCTGGGCAGGGGATTGCATGGTTGTTTCAGGTGGGCCAGGGCAGATGGTGTTTCGGCGTTGCGGAAATGGATGTCGCTGCAGACTGGACGTTCTTGGTAATGGGTGCTCGGCTGCGTTGATTTCCGTACAGGAGCGCTATATTAAACCGTTCTCTGCTCTTCAGTATTTCATTGCTGTGCTTCAGCTTTTTTGCGCCCGCGAGCGTCAACGGTGCAACGCGCCGTAAGTGGCCAGGCAGTTCCTGGGGCCGACGAACGGCAGCAACGGATTCCCGACCACCGTCGGCAGCCGGGCGGCGCGCGACATCTTGTCCGTCATCGCCTGCACGTGGCTGACACGCTCGGAGCGCGCAGCGTGCAGGTGCTGTGCCACCCCGGACCAGTCGGCCTGTTTCGTGAGGATGGCACATAGGGCGACTGCATCCTCGAGCGGCGAGTGGCAGACCGCGCCAGGGTGCGCATCGAGAAACGTCGCGGTGCGCAGCACCGCGGGCGGAAAGTCGCGGAACACATCGACAAAACTGCCAGCTCAGCGCCCACTGCCGACACGCGTCAGCAGGACATCCCCCCAGCTCGCTAGCACGGGCGGCGTGCCGTCCGTCTGCGCCCCCCGCACCACCAGTTCGATGATCTTGACGCCGCGTATGTCCGCTTTCAGTGCATGCGCCTTGGCGCCAAACGCCGCCGGCGCGCTTTCAGCCAGCAGTTTTCCATCTCCATACACGTAGAAACGCACCGGCTGTCGGGTGTTGTCGGTCGAATCATCCACGCCCACCGAGGCCATCAGGAATGCATGGCCGGCATCGTTCTTGACCTGTAGCCGCGAATCCGACAGCACGCCGATCCCTGAATCGAACACCTGTCCGGCCACTTGCAGGGCTTGGCCATACGGCGTCGCATCCGCCTGCGCACCGCCCCAGCCCGCATACTGCGGACGCGCGCCGCCCGAGCGGGTGCTCGACCACGGGTCGATCATGCGATGGACGGTCGGATCGAGTTGGGGCCGCCTGGTGCCGTCGACGACGACATTGATCGATCCGGGAATCTCCGACAGATACACACCGTCTTCGAGTTGTCGCTTGCCGGTCGCCTCGAACACGAGCGTCTCGTGTGGCGCGAGCGTGAACGCCTTTTCGCCGGTGAAGGTCGAGGTTTGTTTCGACCACAGGTCACGTAGCGTGACCGGCGCGCTGCCGGACAGTTTCAGGTGCCCGGCCAGCAGGGTCACCGGCGCCGGCGTGGCGCCACGGTTGAACAGGGCCACCGCCTTGCGCTGCCCGTCGCCGAGGGTCTTGACGATGATCTGCGCATCGTCCGAATCATAGGTGACCACGCCCTGGTGTCCCGCCTGGTCCTGGTTCAGACGGACCACGTCCGCGTTGCCCAGGACGTCGAGCAGCGCTGCCGGGCCGTTACGCAGGTCATAGCTGACCAGCAGCGGCGCATTGATCATCGCCCACAATGAAAAGTGCGAACGCACCTCGACCGGGTTGGCGGCGTCGAAGGCGCCGTGGCCGATGTGCAGGATGTCGGGATCGTTCCAGTGGCCAGGGCCCGCGTACAGCGCGCGTTTCGCCGCGCTGTCGAAGTTGTGCAGCATGCTGGTCCAGCTGGGCGTGATGTCGGCGCTGGTGCGCCACAGGTTGCCGACGTCCTTGCCCCAGCTGCGCACGTTGGCCATGCCCCAGGCGCAGATCGACAGCACATAGTCATTGGCCGGCCGCGCTGCCTTGAGCGCCGCGGCAACGGCTTCATAGCGGGCGCGCACTGCGCCGATATCGGTGCGATTGATCGCGCCGCGCTCGATCAGCGGCGCCTGCGCGCGGTAGTTCTGCTGTTTCACCAGGTCCGAACCCGGCACGAAGTCGGCCAGCCCGCAGGCGTCGACCTTGATGTAGTCGAAGCCCCATTCCTTGAAATACAGGTTGATGTCCTGCGTGACGTGGCCTTCCAGCCCCACCTCGCGCTCGGCGGTCGTGCCCTGTGGCAGATTGGGCGAATGCAGGTCGTAGGCTTGCGAACAGGCGTTGCGGCCGATGTCGGTGTAGATGCCGGCCTTCAGTCCCATCGCATGCAGCTTGTCGGTGAATGGCTTGAAGCTGGTGCCGTCCTTTCCACCGGTCGCCGCCGATGGAAAGATGCCGGTGCGGATCTGCAGGCGGCCATCGCTGGTCCGGCGCTTGAGCCACCAGCCGTCATCGAGGATCACCTGGGTGTAGCCGAGTTTGGCCAGGCCGCTGTCGACCAGCACCCGGGCGGCGCCCATCACCTTGTCTTCATCGACCTCGGTGCGGAATGCGTTCCAGCTATTCCAGCCCATCGGCGGCGTGCTGGCGCTGCCGCTCGTTGCACCTTCCCAGCGGCCGGTCGGGGCCAGCCCATCGTCAGAGGACTTGGCATGGACTTGCATGAAAGCCAGCGCCAGCGCGACCGCGAGGCTGGCGCGAAGAAGTGGTCGTGATGTGGCTTGGGGTGCTTCAGTCCAGCGCTCTTGCATGCAAATCTCCTGGTGATCATACAGGGCAGCGACGGTCGTGCTGGCCATACTGCAATCTGGTAAGCTGATACTTTATTAAAACTACTCGTCCGACCATGGGACAAACCGGTCAGCGCCGCGATTCCATTCTTAAAGCACTCACTGAACAAGCCTCGGTACAAGTCAGCGAACTCGTGAAACAGCTCCATGTTTCGGCGGTGACGATCCGGAGCGATCTGAGTGCACTCGAGGCGCAGGGCCTTGCCAAACGAAGCCATGGCGGCGCCAGCCTGGCACGCATGCCGCCGACCGAACAGTCGGTGTCGCAAAAGGACGCGCTCAATCACGAACAGAAGGAGCGCATCGGCGCACTGGCCGCGCGGCTGGTGAAACCGGGCGAGAACATCATCATCGATTCGGGCACCACGACGCTGTCGCTGGCCCGTCATCTGCACGATGCCCAACAGGTGACGGTCATGACCAATGGCCTGAATATCGCCTGGGAATTGCGTAACGCACCGGGCGTCGACCTGATCCTGACCGGCGGCCTGCTGCGCAAGCAGTCGCTGTCGCTCCAGGGCCTGCAAGCCGAGGCCTGCCTGCAGGCCTATAGTTTCGACAAGCTGTTCCTCGGCGTCGACGGCTTCGACCTGCAGTTCGGCGTGACGACCCACCATGAGGCAGAAGCGAGCCTGAACCACAAGATGGTGGAGCGCGCCAGGAAAGTCATCGTCCTGGCCGATTCCTCGAAGTTCGCCTTCATCAGCCTGCACCGCATTGTCCAGCTCGACCGGGTCAATACCATCATCACCGACGCCGACATCAGCCAGGAATACCGGGATGGCCTGCGCGACGCCGGCATTGAACTCCTGATTGCCGACTGAACGGGTCAAAACTTCAGGCTGGCGCCGAGGGTGATGGAGCGGCCGTAGCGGTAATAGCCGTTGGGCAGGCTGATGACGCCGTTGGTCAGTTTGGGCGCCTGTTCGGCGTCGGTCAGGTTGTTGCCCTCGATGCTGATGCGCAGCGACTTGTTCACCTCATAGGCCACCTGGGCCGTAAGCCACGTGACGGAATTGGCCACCTCGTTGAAACCGGAACCGATGACATTGGTCGCGGTGACGAAGGAATCAGTGAAGTCGGCCGTGGTGCTCATGCTCCAGGGGCCGCGCTCATACAGCACGCCCAGCGACGCGGTCGCCGGCGCGATGCCCTCGAGCGGGCGCTCGACGCCGCCGACCCAGCTGCTCGACAAGTTGCGCGTGTATTGCGCGCGCACGCCGAAGCCGTTGTCAAACAGGTGCTGCAGGCCGATCTCCATGCCGCGCGCCTTGGCGCTGTCGCCGTTGATGGGGCGCTGCACATTGAACAGGCGCCCGCCCGGCGCACCGATGTCCTGGCCGGTCAGCCAGAGGTTGGTGATCTGGTTCTTGATGTTTTTCTGGTAGACCGCGAAGGTCAGCGCGGAGTTCTTGGCGTAATACCACTCCAGCGACACGTCGGCCTGGCGCGCGGTGTACGGCTTGAGATCGGCATTGCCGCCATAGATCTGCGTGAAGTCGCCCCATGAGATGCTGGCGGTGGTGCTGGACGGCGCGAGCTTGTCGACCGACGGGCGCGCCATCGTCTTGGCGGCGCCGAGGCGCAGCTGCAGATTGTCCGTGAGCGAATAGGTGAAATTGCCCGATGGCAGAGCGAAGGTGTAGCGCGCATCCTGGCGCACGACGGACGGATCGGCGTAGATGGCGGTAAAGTTGAACGCGCCGTTCTGCACGATGTCATCGATCTTCGCGTCCCAGGCCTGTGCAGTGGTCTTGGTGCGCACCAGGCGTACGCCGACATCGGCGAACCAGCGCTCGCCGGCCAGGTCGGCCTGCACGAATGCGGTCGAGGTCTTCTCTTCCACGCGGTAGCTTTCCAGCGGATTGAAGGCGGGCGCCGACAGGGTCGAGCTGTACACGCCGCCGCCCGGCCGCGGCTTGCCATCCAGGCCCGCCAGCGCCTGCGCATAGTTGGCCACGTCAAAGCCAAGGAAGCTGCGCGGGAAGTTGCCGCTCACGCCAGACAGGAACCCGCCCGGACTCAGGGTCTGGTTGATGACATTGCCGCCGAGTGCGCCCACGTTGATCGCGTTCTCGCCCGAATAGTGATCCTGGCCCGCATTGAAGGCGTTGTTGATCATGTCGCGCGACTTCTTGCGGTTCGTCTGGCTCAGGCCGAACTTGAGCCGGTCGATACTGAACCGGTCTACCTTCCAGTCGGCGTCCACCGTGGCGCCGCCGATGCGGTCATCGATGTTGTCGCCGGTCCGGCTATAGAAATGGGTGTTGAAATCGTTGGCGCTGAAGAGGCCCTGGGCCAGGCCGGTCTGCAGGTCGCGGCCGTCGGCTAGCGTGGTGGTCACGTCGGGCACGGCGGCGCCGGTGAGGCGAATGCGCGTCACATTGGGCTGGTTCATGCGCAGCACAACATAGCTGTCGTTGCCGCCGGAGTTGCGCTTCGAGGTGGAGAGGTACACGTCGCCGGCCACTTTCAGCGTCGGCGAGACCTTCCATTCGGCCCGGGTGCCGTACATCGCGGTATCGACTACCCGGTATTCGGTCTTGTTCAGGACCTCGGGATTGAGACGCAGTTCGGGGTCGGTGCTGTCCAGGGTCATGTCGGTCACCACGTTATTGGTCACCTTCATGTCGGACCAGCGGCCCGGCGCATACAAAGGGTAGTAGGACAGCTGGTAGCCGACCTGCGGCGAGTCGAGCCGGGTCTTGAAACCGTCGAAGATGACTTTGACGTCGCTGCTGGGCCGCCACTCGACCTTGCCCGAGAGCGCCACGCGCTCCTTTTTCTCCATGATCGAGCCGAAGCGGAACTGCCCCGGCGCGATCAGGCCTTCTTCGTCGGGGTCGAGTGTGCCATTGCCGTTGGGGTCAATGGCGCCGCCCCAGGTATTGCCGGACTCCCAGAACTGGCTGGGGTCGCTCGGGATGGGATTGCGCGACCAGCCGCCATCGTTGCCGGCCGTATCAGTGCGCACGTCGCGCTTGGCATACACGAGGCCGAGCAGCACGCCGACCTTGTCGCCGAAGGTGTTGCTGTACGTGCCTGACAGCTTCTTGCCGTTCAGGCTGCTCATCTGGTTGTGGTCGCCCTCGGCGCGCAGCAGGCCGCGCTGGCCCTTCTGGTCGAATGGGCTGGCCGAACGCAGGTTCACCAGGCCGCCGATGGCGCCTTCGATGAACTGCGCCTGGGTCGACTTGATCACGTCGGCGCCGCTGATGACGTCGGCCGGCAGCACATCATAGGCGAAGTAGCGGCCCGCGCTGTCGGTGCCCAGCAGGCGGCCGTTGAAGGTGGTGATCGTGTAGTCGGGGCCCAGGCCGCGGATGCTGACCCTCTGGCCTTCGCCACCGGCCGTGCGCGAGATCGAGACGCCGGTGATGTGGCTGAGCGAGTCGGCTACGTTGTTGTCTGGGAAGCGGCCGAGTTCCGTCGCGCTGATGCTGTCCTGGACGACAGCGGCGTTGCGCTTGAGCGCCAGCGACAGCTGCAGGCTGGCGCGGGTGCCGGTCACGACGACTTGTTCGACCTTGTCGGCCTCCAGGGTGGCGGTGTCTTCCTGGGCGCGGGCGGTCGCCGCGAAGGTGGCCAGTGCGAGCAGGCAGGCAGAGGTGAGCGGATTGAGCACGAAGCGAGCGTGACTGTCGGCGTGCGAGCGGCATTGCGGATGAGAACTCATTAAACGCTTCCTTGTAATAGTTGTTAAAGCAGCACGGGAGCGTGCTGGTAAAACGGGAAGGCTGTCCTGCTACTACCATCTCTGCCAGCCCGGGCATGGGCCCACGTGTCCGAGATGATTGGTTCTTTCGTTTTATTTCGTTTTGAAGCTACTCTCATTTGAGGATATTTCGATTTTCGACTATCCAAATCACCGAATGACACGTTAAATGTGACAGTATTGTGAAGTCTATAGCGAAAGCATGAGGAAAACCAAGCTTCTTGTGCATTTTCGATTCGGCTGTTGTATCTTTGTAATTAGCTCATAACACTTTCGTTCGAAAGTTTCGAAAATGGTCGATATCGAAAGTTGGCCTTCAGGGCGCTTGAGTGAAGTTGGCGAGGCAATGGCTGTCCCCGGGGAGTCCGGGGTGTCGCGGTGGGTGAGGGACGGTCTGGCACAGCGCGTCGCGGTGCTTGAAGAGGTGACGCAATGGCGCAGTGACCAATGACGTGATGTGCCTGTCCTCGGGCTGCCGCGCCAGGACGCGCAGAGCCATCGATGAGGCTGGAAGTGATGTGGCGCCAGAACCGGAAGC
>Ga0265797_10006497_pt1 | contig 16460 bp, 23 predicted proteins | sample P2T30metagenome_FD_192433 | JGI IMG/M metagenome (GOLD analysis project Ga0265797, IMG submission 192433) | Plant litter microbial communities from East Loma Ridge, Irvine, California - P2 T30 | ecosystem: Environmental > Terrestrial > Plant litter > Unclassified | place: USA: California... | reverse complement strand
TGACAGTTGGGAGCAAACGAGTGGAAGCTTATATACAGACTCCTTGGGGTTCATCGGATCTTTCCCACAGGGAAAGCGATGCTCAGTACATGTCGCGGGTAGGGTATTTCACTTCGCGCATCGCCACGACTATATACCCCACATATACTGCTATCTTTAGCCATTCACTATGAAGGCAACCACATGGCCACATATAAAGCACGAGAAGCTGAATCACCCGCCGCTGCAAATCCACACCAAGAGCACACTCGCACTACACACTCAACCAGCTTGCACACTCTCCGCTGATATGGCGTCCAACAACCTCCCCAGCCTCGAGCACTTCCTCGACGAGCGAATCCGCCAACAAAACCAAAACTTCGGGACCACCGGTGACTCCAACTGCGCCATCTGTCTGGAGCTCCTGCAGGTAGACTCCCAGGAACCGAGTGACCGCCTCGCTCAACTCCCCTGTCAACACACACTGCACCTCCAATGTCTACGAGACATGACAGAAGGTTACACCGAGAACCGCAACAAGTGCCCGAGCTGTCGACAAGAGCTTTTCGAGCTAAACTTGCTACCACCAGCAAGGGAAGCGCTAGCGCGGAAAGAAAAGGAGACGTATTACGACCGTGATGCGTCTTTTGATACCAAGCGCTATACCGAGCTATTGACGATCACCGACAACCTTTTCAATGAGCAACGCAGACTCCATGAAACTGGTGCGGAATGCTATGTCGGGATTCCAAAACGTGTATGCGCATCGCGGATCCAGGCGGGGCTTCGATGGGTTATAATATGTGAGATGCACGCTGCGGCTGAATCCGCATGGTTGGAGCTTGAGGTTGCTCGGCGTGTGGAAACCCAACTTAGACATGCTAATATGTTGGAGACTTGGTCCGGTCGTATCTTCATGGGTGCGCTAGAGGTCATGCAGGATATGTTCGAGGAACAGTTCCAGTGTTCGGATGATGAACGCGAGCTCGAGGACCGTGTTTCGAGTATGGACGAGGACGAGGAGGACGATGAAGGAAGTGAAGAGGAACATGAACAACCAAACCCGCAGCCCTTAAGAGGCTCTATGAACGAGATTTTCGGCCCAGCTCTTGGAAGGCCGTGGACGCCTACATCTCAGGCTTATCGTCCGATGGAACAATCTCCAAGCCCTCCGAGGGCTACACCACCGCAGCGATCAACTCGGAGTCTACCACCACCAAGCCCGAATACGACGTTGATGGTTGAAGACTGGCGTAGGGAAAATCAATCAGCACCGTCAGCTGCAAGTTCTCCTACGTTTTCACACACATCATCAGACGACTTATTCGCAGCCCACGTATTGAATAACGTCGGCCAACAAAACCAAAGCGCTCAGCAGCGTTTCCTCCAAACCCGCGAGAGACTTCGTCGAGATCGAGATATTGTCCTTGAACTGCGTAATGTGGCCTCGGCGGAGATGTATGGGAGCCGGGCGCGACGGATCAAACTGCTTTCTGGAGTTGAAATTGGGGTTGTGAGGGATGTTGATGGATATGACGTCGTGGGTAGTATGGCGATTTTTTGGCGTTGGAAGCCACAGGATTGATGTGCTTCGAGGGCGTTTGAACGTCAGAGTGCCGGGTGATAGGTTGGTTTGCAGGTTACAAACGCTTTTGGTGTGTTCGAGTGGAGGGGTGTCAATTGATTTGTTCGCTTCGATCGTTTGAAGTTCGTGGCGCCTGACCTTCGCGCTGCCTCGTCGGGACGACATGGTGTTTTGAGAGAGGCGATGGCGTCATTGACGAACGGCGTTCACGCCGACAGCGCATGTTGGACGTCACGCTGATGAATACTTCGTCCCGTGTATTCCCCCTCTAGCGCCATCTCAGATGTATAAGTACCTCTCCAATCCCGCCAACTTCTTCTTTCCTCATCACTCAGACATGTTCTGACCAAAAATGACAACCCTCAAATGGGATGTCTGTCCAAAAACACGATTCCTACCCTGTCATGGGTTTTGCTGGAGTTGAGAAGAAGATTGCGATGTCGATCGATATGACTTGAGATGGTCTATTGACATGGCGCACTAAATTTTGATTTGAGCTGTGACTCTGAACATGAATTTCCCACTCGAATTTTTGTTCCTAAGTATAAAAGACGACATGAATAAAAATAGGAGATTTTTGAATAAGCAATGATTAGAATAACGGACGAATAACCATCCCAACTCGCATGCCCAGACGTCCGCTCGCTAACCCCCGTCCTTACCCCAGACTTCTACCTCGGCACAACTAGCAATCCCCCGCTTATCGCACCTCACCACTTTCACTTCCGTCCCCCGTCCGAGTCCACTTCTAACGCAATCGAGCTACCCGACGTGCTGTCTTGGACTAGTCACCCCGTTTATGCAGCGGCGTCAGCAGAGATGCCTCGGGGTAGAGTAGAACCGGTGGATGGGTGCGCTGGGTTACACCATGCATGTATCGCGACTTCCCATCTCGAAAAGTGTCGTTGTTATATTTCAGACATTTGGATCACTAAACAGAAGCAGGAATCGGTAGAACGTAAGTTACTATTTCTGTGTGTACGTGTACTTGATTGAGTGGTCGCTGATGGATGCCGAGTAGGATTTCGCTGACGCCTATATCGCCGGGCGTCTGACTCTGCAAGCCATCAACAAGGGCTACGGCACGGAGCATATCGTGGATACCAATAGTGGGCCAAGAATCAAGAGTGATAAGAGTGGACCCCGTCATTACAAGTTGATTCTCCTCCTCGACATCTTTGCGACGTTTCCTCAGCAAGCACATTGAACCGCCACGATGGTGATCAAATCCCAGTACTCGGTCCCTATACCCCAGGTGTCACTACCAACGTACATCTTCGACTCGCCTACTGTGGAACTACCGAAAGAACCGTTTTATCTTTCAGCAAGCGAACCTAAAAAGTACAACATCTCGTTGCACGATCTTCGTCTCTATGCGAAACGCTTTGCTTCAGGTCTGCGGCGCGCAGGCCTCCAACCGGGAGACCGCGTGTTGCTCTACTCGGGAAATACGCTCTTCTTCCCAGCAGTGGTGATGGGTATCGTCATGGCAGAGGGGGTCTTTACCGGCGCAAACCCTACTTACATTGCCCGTGAGCTAGCGTACCAATTGAAAGACAGCGGAGCGCGTTTCATGGTATGCGCAGAGGGCAGTTTGGACACAGGAATCGCAGCTGCTAAAGAGATTGGCATGGGTCCTGAGCGCATCTTTGTCTTCGACGACGGTGTTGCCACGTTCGAGGGCCGTAAAGTGGAGAAGAAGACGGAACTCGGAAATGTCCGCCACTGGACTGAACTCCTCGATACGCCAGAACGCGGCGACGCATATTCATGGCCCGACTTGAAGACACCTGAAGAGCTCGATCGCATAGTTGCGCTGAACTACTCCTCGGGTACGACTGGTGTCGCAAAGGGTGTCATGATAACGCACAGAAACTATGTCGCAAACTGCAGCCAACAGATACACATTCAGACCACCAGCCCCGACTACCATGAGAAGCTGAAGACGAAGAAGTACCTTTGCTTCCTGCCCATGTATCACGCTATGGCGCAAGCCATCTTCTGTTTCGGCGCGGTGAAACAACGTGTACCGGTCTACATGATGCCCAAGTTCGACTTTGTCGAGATGCTGCAGAATGTACAAAAGTACCGCATTACGGATATGGTTCTGGTACCCCCGGTCATCGTGGCCATGGCAAAGCACCCCGCGACGAAGAAATTCGACTTGAGCTCCGTGACGGGCGTGTCTTCGGGCGCTGCCCCACTCGGCCGGGAAGTGATTGAGGAGTTCGAGCGGCTATGGCCGAACGGCCAAGTCAACGTCAAGCAAGGCTACGGCATGACGGAAGTAACCTGCGCCGCAACGACATTCCCACCTTCAGCCTACTCGTCCAGCTTCTCCGTAGGCGAAGTTCTAGCAAATTGCGAAGCAAAGATCGTTGTAGATGACGACGGCAAGGTCGAAGCGCCGCAAGGCGAGAGAGGCGAGATCTGGGTTCGCGGACCCAACATCATGAAGGGGTACTGGAACAAGCCCGACGCGACCAAGGAGACTCTCACAGAAGACGGGTGGTTAAAGACGGGAGACGTGGCCTACGTGGATGAACAGAACCACTTCTTCATAGTTGATAGGAAGAAGGAATTGATTAAGGTCAAGGGTCTACAGGTTGCACCGGCGGAGTTGGAAGCGCTGCTCCTGGACCACCCAGATGTGCAGGACGCTGCTGTTATTGGCGTTAAAGCGTAAGTTTGCCCACATTCCTTGCTGTCTGTATCAACTGCTAACCTTTGTCAGTAATGGCGATGAATTGCCTCGCGCGTACATTATGCCTCAGTCGCCCGACAAGGCGACGCCTGAGACTGCTGAGAATATCAAGAAGTGGCTGGCTGAGCGTGTTTCTAGACATAAGCGCTTGGAAGGTGGTGTGCATTTCATTGAGGCGATTCCGAAGAATCCTTCTGGAAAGATTTTGAGGAAGGAGTTGAGGGAGAAGGCTGCGCTGGAAGATACCAAGGCGAGGTTGTAGATTTGATAGAGGCGTTTATAGAGAGGTAGACCTTTAGTAAGACTGCGATTCAGCGTTCCGAATACGCCATCGTCTGATCGGGTACGGAATCTAAATCAAAGTCGAGGTTCCTCGCTTCAACGCCTTTCGTCCAGAATGTCAATTGGCCCCGAAACATGGATCTGGTGTCTTCGTGATTCTTGCTGCTTTGATATATACATGCAGCATGCTCCGCTCGTGACTGACACGTTCATCGACCATTCCCGCAGAACACCTTAGTTGCTTCGCTGTCCGTTCTTGGCCGCCCTCAGCTCGTCCATCTTCTTGACCCGCTCCTTGAACTCGTCGTACTGGCACTTTTCGTATGAATGCCTCTCGTTCTAGAATTCCTGTCAGCCGCCCGCTCTGGCCCTTCTTCATCCATGCTCGCGTACCTCGCACTTCCATGGTAGGTAGTACTCCTCGTACCGACACCGGTTCAAGGGGATAAGAAGATGTGCGCATGAGTCTCGGTAGGGGAGCGGTAGTTTGGCGGCGCTCATTTCCTCGCGGGTAGCCTCTGCGGTCCCGTCAGTTTCTATTACTTGAATGCGTAGGATGCGTGGGCCGGCGTACTCCTCGGCTCGCCGTCGAGGCCGACGGCATGCTTGATGGTTTCTGTGACAGTCATACTGGCGGCCCGGGGTGTTGTTTATCGTCAATGGCGCGTGGGGGGCTGGTGGGCGGAGGGTCGTCGGCGGGCGAGCTTGGTGAGGTTCACTTGGTGTCGGCAAAGGCAGCTGATGACCCCGACGCTTGGCAGGGCCGTCGCGAACGCGGACTCCAACGCGCCTTCCCCCAGGTCTGACGCGAACCGCAGACACGCCTTCACGAAATCACTTGACACGCCCCGAGACACCTTCTACAGCTAATCGAATGGTGAAGATGCCCCCCGCGCCCGATGGCAAGATTTACTCGGCAACATACAGTAATGTGCGCACTCCCCACTGCTTGCGACACCTCACCTTTGCGACGATGCACTGACAAAGCCCGCCTGCAGGTCCCCGTCTACGAGTGCAATGTCAACGGCAACCATGTCATGCGCCGCCGCGCCGACGACTGGATCAACGCGACCCACATCCTCAAGGTAGCCGACTACGACAAGCCTGCGCGAACCCGCATCCTCGAGCGCGAAGTCCAGAAGGGCGTGCATGAAAAGGTCCAGGGCGGCTATGGCAAATACCAGGGCACATGGATACCGCTGGAAGAGGGCCGCCATTTGGCAGAGCGAAACGGCGTCCTGGACAAGATGCGCGCCATCTTCGACTATGTCCCTGGCGACCGCAGCCCTCCTCCTGCGCCCAAGCATGCGACTGCTGCGTCGAATCGCATGAAGCCGCCCAAGCAAACTGCGGCTGCGGCTGCTCGGAATGGTAAAAACGTCTATTCGCTTGAGTCTATGCAGTGTAGGAGGTCACTCTCATTGGTCGTCGTCAAGCTTGGATATGGGAGACAATGCTGACTGATATCGCAGCATTCGTAACCACCAGCGCGCAGTCGCAAGTTAGCGAGGAGCCGTACGAGGCCTCCCAGATCAGGTCGCAGATCTTCCGCGAAGAGACACCGGACAACGAGACTGTCATTTCCGAGTCGATGCTGGGCGACGCAGACATGCTGGATTCATACTCGACGGGCGGTAATAGGAAGCGCAAGAGGGGGATGGATCAGATGTCTCTGCTCGACCAGCAACACCAAATATGGGCCGATCAGCTGCTGGACTACTTCATGCTGTTGGACCACGAATCAGCCGTCTCATGGCCTGAACCACCGCAGAGCATAAATCTGGACCGACCAATCGACGAGAAGGGACATGCAGCCATGCATTGGGCGGCGGCTATGGGCGATGTGGGGGTCGTGAAGGAGTTGATACACCGGGGAGCGCGCATCGATTGTCTATCGAACAACCTAGAGACTCCCCTCATGCGCGCAGTCATGTTCACCAACAACTTTGACAAGGAGACTATGCCGAGCATGGTCAAGATCTTTCAGCAGACAGTTCACCGGACAGATTGGTTTGGAAGTACCGTATTCCACCACATCGCAGCGACAACGAGCAGCTCAAACAAGTACGTTTGCGCGAGGTGGTATCTCGACTGCATCATCAACAAGCTGTCGGAAACATGGATACCAGACGAGGTCACACGTTTACTGAATGCAGTAGACCAGAATGGCGACACGGCGATCATGATTGCTGCGCGGAACGGGGCGAGGAAATGCGTGCGAAGTTTGCTAGGACGTAATGTCTCCGTAGACATAATGAACAAAAAGGGCGAGACGGCAGACGATCTGATCAGGGAGCTCAACAGTCGACGACGAACGCATGGACGCCCGCGGCAAGCTTCATCGTCACCTTTCGCGCCACCACCAGAACACCGGCTCACCGGACACGTCCCGCATCTGGATGGAGGACCGCTAATCCCCGTGCCATTCCCCAGCATGGCTGTCCGAGAACCTATCCAGTACCGCTCACAGACCGCTTCAAATCTCATGAACAAAGTCGCGCCAACGCTGCTAGAAAAGTGCAAAGAGCTAGCCGAGGCATACGAATCCGAGCTGCAAGAAAAGGAGGCGGAATCCTTCGATGCAGAGCGCGTAGTCAAGCGCCGCCAAGCCGAACTCGAAGCCGTACGGAAACAAGTCGCCGAGCTCCAGCTCATGTCGAATGGCATACACATCGACCTCAACGACGACGAAGCAGATCGGCAGCAAGAAGAAGAACTACGGTTACTTGTGGAAGAAGCCGAGTCCCTACTTGAAATTGAGCAAAAAGCCGAGCTGCGTCGACTGTGCAGTAGTATGCCACAGCAAAACGCCGACACTTCGCCTGTGGATGTAACAGAGAAGATGCGACTAGCCCTCCTACTCCACCGCGCGCAACTCGAGCGGCGAGAACTCGTCCGAGAAGTTGTGAGTAATCTCAGTGTGGCAGGTATGAGTGAGAAGCAGGGCACGTATAAGAAGCTTATCGCAAAAGCACTGGGCGAGCGCGAGGAAGACGTCGAGTCCATGTTACCGGAGATTCTGCAGGAGTTGGAGGAGGCGGAGACACAGGAACGGGCTGAGGGGTTGGACGGGAGTCCGTTGTAAGGCTTTTTGGGGTGCTGGGTTGGATTGGTTTGGTGGATTAACGAGTATTTATGATCAAGATAGCGAGACATCTATCTCTTAATGTATACATGTATTCAAGTCTGGTCTACTGTTTGGCGATATGTCTTTCTCGCAAGCTACTCGCCTTCATCAACATTGCCAAGAGGATGTCGTGCGCCAAGTTGGATCAATTTTCACGTGTCACAAGCATGCCATGTGGGTACGCACCTGTCGGGGTGCATACGGCTGGAGTATCAAGACGTTTCCAGGGTTTATAACGCATCTTATACAAGGAAGGAACTAAACAGATGCGCTGAAGTCTACAATGGTACAACAAACAGGTCTGTAGTTATCCGAAGACGATATAGCCTCCTTAGCTTTTTTCTATAGTTATACTTCGCGGGAGATACGTGCCCAGTCTTTTCCCTGAATGCAGTAATGGGTGCTTGCAAAGGCAGGATCGCTTGCGAAGACATAGAGAGCCGAAAATGGACAAAGGCGGGCTGGACTGTAAGAGCATCACTCGTGTCTTATCTCTACAAGTCTTGTGCGCCTTCTATTCTGTTAGTTTTCAAGGCGCAACCACCACGTCTCTCCCCTCGACCAACGACGGCCCCCAGTTTCCAACCCAAAGTACCTAGGTTACCGCGTGTATCTCGAAAACATCCGGCCGCGCTCATGGTTCGTGAGTGTGCCGCTAATGCGAGACACTTGGTGGCACATGGGTGCCCAGGTGGTGTGCGTGGGGTTATCATCTCTCACATGACCCTAGATGCAAGGCGGCTCGCTCTCACGCATGAGGCTAAGCTATGACGTGCTCAGGCGGAACTGCGGTCGACACCCAACCTTCGTGACGGACGTGATGGAGCCGCAGAGGGTTTTTTGGAGGATGGAGATGAAAGGGGGAGCGTCTAAGTTTGTGGGCATGCTGGGACGCGTGGGCACGGAGGTAGCTGGCGCGCGATTGGACACTGGGCTCTTGGAGCGGAGTTCTCGCGGAGGTTACGGCACCTGGGGATGCAGGGGCCGCATCGCATTGTGAACACCTGGATATCGCCAGCTGCTTACCACTGTCCAAGACAGCATAGTGTCCTGCCGCCCAAGACTATCACACGCGTGCAGCGGTCCCACTCACCTACCATCCGGTACTGTCATTCGCTTGCGCCTCCACTCACCTTATGCCTGCTGAGTCCATACCGCTGAGGAAGAAGCCTCCGCCGCATCCTCGCAAAACCCTCGTCCACACCCTCTCCGAAGACTTCACCCTCGAGCCCCCAAATAGAAGTACCTCGCCCGTCGTCGCTTCCGGGTCGAGTTCTCGCCAACTCTCTCGCACACGCTCTTCGTCGCGCCAACATCGCAAAGCCAACGGCAAGTCAGCGCTCAGAGAACCAGACAGCCCTGGCAATTCAGAACTCGAGTTCGACGACTGGGATGAACACGACGCGGCCATGCCGTCAGATCTGAGACCCTCATTGGACCACGCCGAGTATGGGCGCGCGAATGCGCCCCTGCTCGGGCGCAAGACGGAGGACGACAACATGGACGACGGGTTGTTGGGAAGGAGCACACATCACTTCCACGAGCGGGACCCCGAGATGCAGGCCAAGCACGAGACGCGGAAGAAGTACACTTACGCCGCGTTTCTGCTTGCGCTGAGTCTGGTGAGCTTCACAGTCCAGACCGAGACGGCGGTATACATCCAGCATCAGTTGAAATGGGAGAAGCCGTACTGCATGCTGTACATGACGCACGGCTCGTGGATAGTACTCTGGCCCGCAACCCTCTTCCTGCTGCGACTCCAGCACTGGAACGAGCCGTGGCCAACCTTCTGGCGGCGCCACGTCCAGCTTCTCCGCCAAACCGCCCTCATGGTCCAGCACCAGAACCTACACCCCACGCCGCGCCAATCCCAAGTTTCGCCCGTCCGCTACATGCTCAAGATGACATCCTTCATCACATGCGCCCTCACCCTCGCAGGAGGAAGTTGGTACGTAGCCGTCAACCAGACGACAGCCAGCGACTTGACCGCAATCTACAACTGCTCCGCCTTCTTCGCCTACGCCTTCAGCATTCCCATCCTCCACGAGAAAGTACGCGCGAGCAAGGTCGTTGCCGTCGCCATCGCCATTGTGGGCGTCTTCGTCGTCGCATACGGCGACCAGTCCCCCGCAAAGCACGGTTCTAAATCCGGAGGCGGAGCCGGCGGCGACAAGGCGCCCCCGTCGCACGAAGCTGAGAACCGCGCTTTTGGCAACCTTGTCATTGGCATTGGCAGTGTCTTGTATGGCCTATACGAAGTGCTGTACAAGAGGCTGGCGTGCCCACCAGAAGGCGCCGCACCGAACAAAGGTGTTATCTTCGCGAATCTGTTTGGTAGTTTGATCGGCGCCTTCACTTTGAGCGTGCTATGGATTCCGCTGCCTTTCTTGCATTACATGGGATGGGAGTTGTTTGAGCTACCGCATGGAGAGCAGGCATGGATGATGGCAATCAGTGTTTTGGCTAATGCTAGTACGTTCCCCTCCTTCGTTCCTTCCCCAGCACACCGCAATACTGACTCCATATACAGCCTTCTCAGGAGCCTTCCTCGCACTCATCTCCCTCACCTCGCCCGTCCTCTCCTCCGTCGCCGCCCTCCTCACCATCTTCATCGTCGCGCTCGTCGACCAGCTTCTGCCCCCACCGCTCAATTCACCTCTTACACCCGCGGCGATTGTGGGTGGACTTCTCATCATCGGCGCATTCAGTCTGCTGTCCTGGGCGAGTTACAAGGAGATGGATGAGGAGAGGAGACACAAGCTTGAAGAGGCGCCTAGTGAATTGGATGATTAGATGGGCGCGTCCAACCAACGACGATCCCGATTTCAAGCCTGTTTTCCAAGCCAAACGTACTACTGGAATTCCTCAATATTTCTTGAAGAAAGTTGAAAAGCCAGTCGACGAAGAAGCTGCAAAGGGCATCATGTTGAACGCCGACGGAGAGTATGTTCAGGTCATGGCATGCTGGTGTTTTGTCGGCTTCGGCTGGGTAGAACTTTTTTTGTTCATCTTTTTGGGAGAGTGCTTCGCACTTGCATATTTAGGGTGGTTCATCTGGGATGATACATTTCGGACTTCGTTACGCGCCGCAGATGAGGCACCATATTGGTTTAGAATCTTCGGCATTGCCTGTCGTACTTTGGTTTGGCCATATTAGTATAGCATGCATAGATGGGCGTTTATTTAGGCGTTGCAGAGGGTAGACTATGTCGTCACCCTGGATGTTAGAATGGAATTTTGGTTCGGTTTACTACGTTTGTTCTGTGGTGTTCACTTGTTTGTCCGAAGGAAACGGCATGACGGGTGCACTGTTTGGGTCGGAAGGGAATGATATCAGTATTATTGCGAGTAGAAAGATGAAGAAGTAAAGGTGATGCAATGATAAGGGTGTCGTGGTAATATCGCTATCGGGATGTTGGGTGCGGCATTGGTTGACCCTTGACGTGAACCTGGGTAGTGAAGACTGGATGAGGAGAAAGGGTCTCTTTGGATAAGGACTTACGAGGGCAGAAGATGGTATATCAGTAGGTGTTCAGCCACTTTCTTGTCTTTTGAAAGCATTTTTCGATATTTCAGCCAGTCCGTTGTGGTGGCTTGCGCTTACATCGTCGATCGCTGTTTCTTGTAAAGACGAGGCACGCGTCGTCCCTGAATTCCAAGGTTACATGAACTTTTGTGATCACGGACCGCCGCTGTCGGACGCATCGAGATGACTCAAAAGACTGCTTTCACATGCAAATGCACAGCATGGCCGACCCTGAGTCTCAACAGTACCAAATGCATATACACTGGAAGCGAAGACCTGCTAACCCTCCGGAGCTCAAAGACGAGGCGATAGGGCACACATCTGCATCATGACTTACTCGCCATTACAGCACGAGAACACCCTGAAGTATGTAAGCAACTCAGTACAAGAGGGCCGGTGGACCTAGTACCTCAGTTCCCCAAGATTCTCCTCTTTAGCCAGATACCCAGACGATTTCTTTGTCAACGACTCTCAACATCTTCTATCCTTCATCGGCGTGCGTTCAGCGACTTGATACCCATCTCCTCGTTCTAGCCATGCCGCTTCTACAGTCAGTACCAGATGCGAAGGACGTCGACGTACCCAGGCCGTTGCGTATCGACAGGTCAAGGTCAAGACGTTCGCCTCCTTCTTCGCCGTTGCCGGCGGCTCAGCAACAGTCTCGTCGATTTGGGACGTATATCCCGCTGGGTGTTCCCCTTTCTCCATCACCACTGCCTCGTCCAGTATCAGAAGTTTCTGGCTCGCTGAGAGTAGTTCACAGTCCATCGCCACGAGTTCAGCCAGTGCCAGATCGTTCGCCGCCGCCTTCTTCGATTCCGTCGCCGGTGGCTCAGCAGCAGCACCGCCGGGTAGAAGGCTCTGGCTCGTTGAGAATATCCCAACCTCCATCATCACGGGCTTCGTCTTCTTCGAGTCAGCAGCAGCATCGTCTTGTGGAAGATCCAGCTTCGCTGAGAGCTCGTCAATATCCGTCACCACAAGCTCAGCGGGTGCCAGTTCGTCAGGATGGCCAACCACAGAACCGGTTGCTTGTCACCAACTCTGCAATTACTTCGCCGTCGCCCTCACCATCACCATTTCCGCAACAACCTCGCCGATTAGAGCTCTCCACTCCGATACCCTCTAGCACCAACTCGACACCATCCCCACTTCTACAGCCAGTAGACACCCCTCATCGTGACTCCGACACGAAGACCCCACTGTAAGTCCCCCTATACATCCTCCTCTTTCCCCTCTACTGCTTTTGTCTTCCAGCTTGACTCTAACAACATTACTCCCCAGCAACACCCTAAACATCAGACGCAGACTCACAAGTCTCGCATTCAACGAACCAAACACCCCTTCTACAACAGTAGAAAACTCCGCACCAGTACCCCCCGTCGACACACCCAAGCCCTCCACGTCAGCCTCAACCTCATCCACCTCAACAGCCCAATCCGCCTTTCCACCCGACAAACAGCCATCATCACCACCAGCAACACCAACAATAACCCTCACCCTCCCCGCCTCCCTAACAACCACACTCGCCAGCCCCCAAACCAGCACGCCCATCCCCCCTGACGACACCACCCCACCAGCACCACCCTCACCCAAACCGCGGCACCGCACCCCCCTCCAACTAACCCGCTCCCTAACCACCAAGCTCAAAAAACCACTCGCAGCCCTCTCCCTCCTCACGGCCCGCCGCTCCCCACCCGGCGCCACAACCGTAAGCCGCGTAGCCGCCGCAACACAGAACTGGCTGTGCACCGCAACGGCCATGTCGCGGACTGGCGGCGGTTTTGGCATTGCGTTTGAGAGTAGTACGAGGAGTGCGTTGGGCGAGGTGTTGGAGGATAATGGGTATGTGGGACGGAGGGTGGAGAGTCCGGTTGGGGATAGGGTAGGGGATGGGGATGAGGAGGAGGAGGAGGAGGGGGAAGATGAGGAGACGGTGGTGCAGAGGGCGGTTTTGTTGGAGAGGTTTGCGCTGTTGAATTTGGAGGCGGGGACGAGGAGGAGGAGGGGTGCGACGGTTAGTCGGGTGGAATGATGGGGTGGTGTTCTGGATGGTGGCGTTTGGGGGTTGTTTGGGGGGTTGTTTGGGGGGTTTGGGATGATAGCTTTGATTTGGATGGGTTGGAGGTGTGGATTTGTTGACTGTTATATACCTAGGTATACCCGACGCCATCAATGGAGTCTTTTTTTTCTTTTTCTTTTAAAAACACCCGTCTGCATTCTTCATGGTCTTTTTAAGTCTTAATCAAATGGTACCCTCCTCAACCCCCTCGCACCACCTTTCCTCGCCTCCCCCTCCGCGCCAACCGCAGCCGGTACACGAATACCGCAGCAATCACCCCAACCCGCACTCGCATGTACATGTCTCTTCCCCGTCTCATCATCAAACACCTTGACCTCCCCACCCTCTTCTTCCTCTTCCTCCTTCTCGACACCCGCCTCTTCTTCCGTGCTCATACCCTCAACAGGGGGAACCAAGCTACCAAACAAGAAATGTTGCATAACAGGCAATTTCTCCAGAATCTCCTTGCGGAACATCTTCCGCATCCCAGATTCGATCTTCGCCCATGACTTTGCAGAGGATATGTCATCCAGCATTGGTGAATGCCACCGCAGACCCTCTACGTTCTTGACGGAGTTGACGAAGGATATTTGATCCAGGTAGAGAAATTCCTTGCTCTCCTCTTCCAGTACCAACGCGTTGTGTATGCTCTTCGGTGTGATGTAGGGGTGGTGAAGCAGTTGCGCTGCGCCGAACAAGAACGGAAGGAACTGGTAGTCGTCCAGTCCCCAGACGCCATGGGAACCCGCTGGCTCGAGGTAGTATGATTCCTGGACGCGACGCATCAGGCGGAGGTATGCGGGGAGGACGACGAGGGCGAGCGCGGGGAAGGTAGTGTCGGGGAGTATGCCGATGCGATTGAGACAGAGCAGCCAGAGGAAGAAGTTGAGTTCGTGGCCGGATCCGTAGTCTATTCTTCGCTTGTTTCCGAAGGAGTTGTGGAGGTATGTTGCGATCTCATCGACCTGTGCTTTGTTGCTCAACCCGAGCTTCTCGTGCCATAACGGTAAGACCGTTTCAACTTCATCGAGGAAGGTGCGGAAGACTGGGTTACCGAAACGCGAGCCTGTGTCTTCTGGTGGACACCTGTCTAGCACTTTCTCCGCTTCTGCTAGTATCTGCACGACTGTCTTGACTGTGTCTGTGACTTCTTCATCTTTGACGCTCGAGATGCTGCGGTCGCGTACTGAGTCGGCGATGCCGAACACGAACGCTTCGACTAGCGTGCATGTCTTGCTCTTGAGAAACAGCTGGTGGTCTTCTGGGCTCAATATGCGCCTCGAGGGTCGCGTGTACGTATGTCTCTCTAGATTCAGCGGCGCGGGTAACGAGGGCGTCGGTGGGGGAGGGGCAGACGGCGGTTCTCGCGATGTGGGGGCGCGTTTGCGGGGGATAAGCTTGGGGAGTTTGGCGCTGAGGTCTGGCGGAGGCGACGGGATGGCTGGCGGTTGCGTCTGTGTCATCATGTTGTGTACTTTATGTGTTGGTTGTTTAGGTGTGGATTGTTAGGGTGCTCAGCGTCCGAGGCGCATGGAAAGTGGAGGAACGGGCCGCGGCTCCGTGAGCGTCATTCGCGACTTTCATCGAAGGTTCGTTACACCAGACTAATCTATCGAAGCTTCCGTTGCATTCAGAGAACAGGACAAGATGACATCGCTGTATCACTACACATCCCCGCCATTTTCTCTGTTCAGATGAGATGTATATGCAGCCTTATGAACACCATAGATCTTACATCCTCAATCCGTCTTTACAGCGCACAAGACGTCACCCGTTACACAAAGTCTCGCACAAACGTCGTTACATGCGTCTTCGGAAGCAAGGGAACGCCTCCGTCGTACCAGCCTTATCGGCAGGGCGCAGCGTGATGTCAGATCGTTGCAACCGACTCCATTGTGCAAAGTAAACGATGCACGTCTCGGCTTGATTGAGCATTATACAGGTTACAGTGAGCATTGCTCTCATCATCTTCGGGAGCACTTCTGGTTTTTAAAGGAAAGACGATGTCATGTGGGGCTTGCGCATTCAAGTTCCATATGAGCTTGAGTTCTTCTCTGAGATTTCTCGGTGCGTTCGATTGCGCCGTCTCTTTCTTTACTCGAAGTGATCTCCATCACTTCATGTCAGCCGTTTGATGCCATCATCCGTTCCTGATGATGCAACTGTGTCTTTCTGTTTCCTTCAAGAAGTCCGTACGGCTTCTGTGTCTACATGGTGGATCTCTTTCTCATACGAAGGAGGTCCAATCGGTGAGAAGGCATGCGCAAGGGAACGCGGTATCAAAGCAGGGTGGACTGTACTCGTATCAATTCGCGATATCCAAATTTATACCTTCTATATACATCGAATCGTCCCTATCCAAACTCATCCCATCATCCAATCCACGGGTATCAAACGTCTTTTGAAGGTCTCTTCAGCCCTCCGTGTCACCCTCTGCAACCTACACAAGAGTAGATCAACCAAGCTCTTACATAACCGTACAGCACCCAAGCTTCTTGAGCAACCTGGACAAGCCCTTCTTGGCCATCTGCTCAATCTCATCATTCTGACCCTGCTGCTGTCCATGATGTTGCTGGCCACCGTGTTGCTGTCCGCCATGTTGCTGTCCGCCATGTTGCTGTCCGCCATGTTGCTGTCCGCCATGTTGACCACCGTGTTGTCCACCATGTTGTCCAGGGTACCCTCCATAGCTCGGAGCCTGAGGAGGCGGCGGCATCTCATGCACATCACCACCCTGCAGATTCACAAAGATCCTACCCTCGTTCTCCTCAGTGCGATACTGCAATCCCAATTCGCGGCACACCTGCTCAACTCTCGGCTTGATCTTCTGGACGTGATTCCTGCTGTGGTTGCCCTTGCCCACAATGACGTGTAGATGGCCTTCACCTCTCTGTCTCGCAACCCTAATCCTCTCTTCCAGAACGTCCTCGGCCTCTTCTACGAACAAGCCGTGGAGGTCAATGGTATCGCCCGCAACTCTGCCCTCGGCGTTGTTTTCCCGGAAGATGTAGTCGCGCGCTTGACGGTTGTATTGGTCCATCTTCGCGGCGTGGGCTTTGCCTTCTTCGGAAAGCTCGTGGGCGCGCGCTCCATCGCCGGATTCGTACGCTTGGTGGGCTTTGTCGAAGCAGGAGGAGCGTTTTGCGGCTTCTTGGCGCGCAAGGTCGCGGAGACGGTCGTACTCGGCTTCGGTAT
>Ga0265797_10006496_pt1 | contig 16462 bp, 14 predicted proteins | sample P2T30metagenome_FD_192433 | JGI IMG/M metagenome (GOLD analysis project Ga0265797, IMG submission 192433) | Plant litter microbial communities from East Loma Ridge, Irvine, California - P2 T30 | ecosystem: Environmental > Terrestrial > Plant litter > Unclassified | place: USA: California... | reverse complement strand
AACGGCAGGCCAGGGCTTGGAAATGCTTGTGGCATGGGTGAAGACAGCAGCACGAGCAGCAGCAGCAGCAATGACGACGATCATATCATTATTGAAGACCGACTAGTCTGATTGCCGCGACTAGCGATCGGCAGGAAGGGGAGGCGAGTAGGGATTCGATCAAAAGGAGGCTCTGCTTTCGCTGCGACTGCGGCGGCATCTGCGATTCGCCCTTGTGTACACGTACGCCGCCTCCTGAGGGTGATGAGCGTCGAGGACGATATAATCTCTCTTCCACGGGTGGCTTGCATCAGCGCCGTGTAGCGTCGGCTGTCACGACTGGCCGTTGTGGCGCGCAGATTGTCGAGAGTGGGAATGTTCGCATGTTCGCCGAAAGACAAATTCATTGCACTTATTGCTGCGGGTGCCTCAACATGCTACACCTCGATGGCCGGACACGCGCACAACAAGCCTGCAGGCAAGCGGCTATGGCAGCACAAGGTTGCCGGCAAGTGTAAGTGACAGGTTTTGGGTGGCGGGCAAGGTTTCGCAATCACCGTCCGAACGATGGGTGAAACAGCAAAAGCCGATCTCAACGCAACCACGTACGTACACCAGCCCACTCTGCCTCTGCATCAAGGAGACGATGAGATGAGAGTGTCGGATTGGACCGCAGGCGTGGAGTGCGATGGTGCGGGCGTGTCTGGCACACGTGCAGGCATGCGTCCCAAGTGTCTCCTTATTATTCTTCGGAGTCTCAGCGAGCTTGCGTTGCTTGATCTGCCCTCCTCGTTGGCTGGCGCGCTGTCGACCTCGTCCCAAACCGGCCATCCCTGTCGGTCCCTGATGATATGTCGTACTCAGCAGACTCCAGAGTGCCTTCAGTAGAACCTTTATGCCCGTAGCCGTCGCCCGTCTCACGCACGATATATTTTCTTTTTTGTGACACGCCCTTCCTTTGCTGCACTCGACACCTGTTCGCTTCGTATTGCCGCCGTGTGTTGTCTCGACAAACAAACACCATCGTCCCTCGTTCAGTACAGCGACCAAGGCCGTCCAGACCAGCCCAATTAATCCTCCTGCTGCTGCTGCGCGCGCGCTCACTCAGGGATCGCTTCCCGCTGCCCGCTAACGTTACTACTGCATTCTTGCACGCCGCGCGTAATCTTTCCTGGCTGGCTAGTCCCTCCGCAGCTCGCTACTCCGACACTTCGACCACCACCACCACCACCACTACCAAGCCATTGTTGTCTCTTGCGCCGACAGACATCTGCTCTGCGCTCGACTGATACAGCCACCACCCCCCCTCTCTCTCTCACCCACACATATACAACCCCGCACATCCACCGCAATGGCCGAGAAGGAGAGAGTCTCGGGCGAGCTCGAGATGGACGTCCGCCAGCAGCCCCAGGAGCCCGTCCTCCCTACCCACAACCCGGCCGCTGAGAAGCCTGCGCCTGCGCAAGCTGGCCTTCACCCAGCAGTATACGTCGCGTACGTCTGATGAAGATTGCAAGAGAAGCCTGGAAACAATGCTGACGATGGAGCAGAGCATGGATCTCCCTGTCGTCTTCCGTCATTCTGTTCAACAAGTACATCCTTTACACTCTTGACTTCAAATTCCGTACGCGCTCCTCTCCTCCCTCGGGACGTCGACTACTGCTACAACCAAGAAGCTAACAACTGCCACAGCCATTGTCCTCACCACATGGCATCTGGGCTTTGCGACCCTGATGACCCAGGGTCTCGCTCGCTTCACCACCGTCCTCGACTCGCGCAAGAAGGTTCCCATGACTGGCAAGGTCTACTTGCGCGCCATCGTCCCTATCGGTGTCATGTTCTCTCTTTCGCTCATTTGTGGTAACGTCACCTACCTATACCTCTCCGTCTCCTTCATTCAGATGCTCAAGGTACGTACTTCCCAGAATCGCTTCTCCACGGTTTTCGTAGCCTAACGCTGTCTCCTAGGCCACCACGCCCGTTGCTGTCCTTTTGGCATCCTGGATCATGGGCGTCTCCCCGCTCAACCTGAAGACTCTCGGCAATGTCTCTTTCATCGTCCTCGGTGTGATCATTGCCTCCTACGGCGAGATCAAGTTCGTCATGACCGGTTTCGTCTTCCAGCTTGCTGGTGTCGCCTTCGAGGCCACTCGTCTGGTCATGGTCCAGAAGCTTCTCTCTTCTGCCGAGTTCAAGATGGACCCGCTTGTCTCTCTCTACTACTTTGCGCCGGCTTGCGCTGTCATGAACGGAATTGTCAGCTTGATTATTGAGGTCCCCGGCATGACCTGGGCCGATATCCAGAAGGTCGGATACATCATTTTCGTGCTCAACGCTCTCGTTGCGTTCGCCTTGAACGTCTCCGTTGTGTTCCTGGTGAGTTTGCTCCCAATTCCGATTATCTCTCTACACTCAGCTAACAAAATCCCAACAGATCGGCAGAACCTCCGGCCTCGTCATGACTCTCTGCGGTGTACTCAAGGACATTCTTCTCGTCGTCGCCTCCATGATGATCTTCCGCGACCCCGTTTCTCCCCTCCAGTTCTTCGGATACAGCATTGCGCTCGGTGGTCTCGTCTACTACAAGCTTGGAGCCGACAAGATCAAGGAGCACATGGGTTCCGCACAGCGTGCCTGGGCCGACTACGGCGCCCGCCGTCCTGCTTCCCGCAAGCTCATCGTTATCGTCCTTGTTCTCGTCACCATCATTCTCCTCCTTGGCAGCGTCGGTTCCGCTGGAGCGATCCCCGCAAAGTACACCACATACGCCAACGAGAGGCTCGCTGGTCTCACTGGTGCCTCCAGGGCTTAAGTTCTTGTGGACTTTCCACGCAAAGAGGAAGATTTGATATTATAAGATGGCTTCACAGGATAACGAGGAGGTTTCAATTCTGGAAGTGGAGGTGCCGCTACTGGAGAGACCACGAGGACTTGACATGTTCCTCGTGTGAAGGCTCTTCCATGTCTAGACTCGAGCAAGAGCAGTCGCACTCGATTAAACGAGCAGCGGCCGCCCCCTGCGACGCTCGCATAGACGGCGACAGTTTAAGTCGCCCACAGAAAACGCGATATACCATTTTGGGAGGCAGAAGGGGAAAGGATTTCATTGGCGTTTTTCTTTTTTTCTTTCCTTTTTGTCACAACAGAGGGTGGAATCTTGGGGACGATCATATGTACGTTTAAAGCTGTGTGTGTGTAAGACCGAAGAACGAGAGAAAGAAGAAAAGAAAAAACATTTATATTGAACAAGAAGGCTCCAGCTTCGAATATCTATTTGGACATGTGACGTAGTAGCCAGTTCAATTCGATGACGGTAAGCTGAGGTTTACGAGTTGACAAGCTGTACTACGCCTCCTCTCCGCTGACTCCTTGAGAAAGACAACGTCGATTGCCCTTACTACCCAGCCTCGACTTCTTGCTACATCGGTCACGGCTCGCCTTCGATCCAAGTCGACACTGTTCGCTCTCCTTCTCCATACTTTTCAAGACCTCAGGCCACTACAACAGTGGACCAGTCACTTTACGCTTTACGCTAAGGAACCAAAACGCTCCCATATTCTCTCTCACGTGTCGCCGATCGCTTGTACAGAAAAGTGCCTTCCGGCCCTTCTGTAGATCCATGGCGGCGTTGAAAGCTGCTAATGTGTTTAATCGCTTGGAATGGGAAGTTTGCGACGTTTCTCAAATTTACATGTAGATGAAGATGAGGCGTTCCAGTGGAACGAGAGATTGTACTGTAGTTATTAAACAATGACGATGACAGCTTGTGATCAATGTGGCAGCTTGCACTTGTCGTTCGACTCGTGTTATCGAGGAGATCAATGAAGCCGTCGGGCTTGTATGTATGGGCAGCGAGGCGGGAGCCAGGCAGTACAATCTTAATTGTAGACTGGTCGAAAGCTTGTTGTTCTTTCAAGACGATATCACAAAGTCTGTGAAATTGGCTGTGTGTATGAGTGTAGACTGATTGAAAGCTTGTTGTCTTTTCAAGACGATATCACAAAGTCGGTGAGATTGAGAGTGTCTGGCTCGTCGCCACCATCCACTGCGTTGTTCGGTTCCTTGTACCCAGCACGGGGCATTCTTGCATGAGGGATCCGCATGTTGTTGCAGATCCCTGTGGGACCACAGCGTTTGTTTTCCTTCGTTCTCAAGATTAGCTGTGACATTGTTGCTGAAAGTGAGTGGGAGGCATCGAGACGTATCACTTCAGACACCTGATATCGATGTTACGAAGACTCGATCCGTGACGTCCACCAAGGGCGTTATGATTCAAGTACGACAGAGGAGACCGGTCCAACAATAGCACTTCCTATGATCCAAGACATTTCGGCTATTATCAGGGTCGAAGATCGATGTTGTACTTCTCCAAGATGTAGCCATGTTGATCGAAGGAATTTAGGGAGAGATATGCCCCAGGCAAGGCCATCTCCCGACACGCCCTGGTCACTCCACGCGTCCTGGTTGTTCGACGTTGAGATCTCAACCACACGCATGCTTGTTTGCTTGCCGTCTTCGGGGGACGGAATCGCCGTCATACACCTAATAGAAAGGGGTCCAGGTAGGGTTTTTTCTACATGTTTACGATTCAGTGGGAGCTCGGTCAACAGTAGTAGATGCTGACCAGCTGTTAATCCCGTCTGTCGCTCGTCCGTCGGGCACGTTGAGTCGAAGGATGCGGTGTGGCCCACTCGATCAATCCGGGTACCTGGCCGACTGGTGGGAGGAGATCTTCGGTATTGCAGGATGCCAGTATTTGTTTCTTGGCTTTAGGGTTCTCGACGGCATCAAGACCAGGAGACTTCAATGTTTGTTCAGGTGTAGCCAGTCGGATTGTTCATTGCTCCTCAGGCTTGGCCATCTCTGTCTAATGGTCGAACATTCGACATGTCATCATGTAACGGCCTCCGCAGCCACAACGGTCCCAAGCCTGTTCAACTTCAAAAGGAAGGAAGCGTTCGTGGGGCGAGGACCGCTGCACGAAAAGGCTTGCGACGTTGCTGTCCATGCTCGAATCCTCGACCCGCCGATGATGTTTTCGTGACCACGCCATGCCAAGTTACGACTCAAAGTCACACACCACACTCCACTGACTGAATCAAAAGGTTGCGAACAGATCTGGATAGGAGCGAGCCCTAGGGAGGAGCAGCGCACCAAAGCCTCTGGGTGATCCCTGGTAGAAAGATCCTGCCCGGGGATTTAGATCGACCAAGAACATGGGAGGTGAAGATGTGGCCATCGCTTGCTACGCTACGTGTCGCGCACGCGAAGGATGCGACAAGACCAATGTACTGCTTCTAGTTGCAGTGCTACTCATGAGCCGGCAGCTGCCCACGCCATTGACAAGGCCTGCCGAGATTGTCCCTCCGGGGTGCTATGGTGCTTGACCGTGCCAAGTTGAGCAAGCGTCGCACGTGCCTGCACATCCCTCCGCTCTCCTGTCACTTCGACTAGGATCTCATCTCCCCCCGACGACGCCTATTCGCTGCTAGATGACCTTAGCCTGTTGGCAGCACTCGGACTTGCTGATCATGACCTCCTTCGCTCTGATCTCTGCCGTGTCTACCGCATCGAGACAGCCACACCAGGCAATTGTGCCCTATTTCTTCACAACGCCCGCGTGAAGAGCGCCTTCTACGAGCAGTGCGGAGTCCAGGAAGTCGGATGTGCCAGTCGTAAGTGGCCAGTAAGTGATGTCCTGGCAGTTTTCGTCCTTTTGATGTCTACAGGGTCTGGTGAGGGCTGGGTGTAGTGCAGAGTAATGGGCGGTGGATCGAACCTTGATACATTATGTTTCGACTGCCTGCACTCCTCTGTCAACTACCCTGCTCGTTTCCAACCATTCTACCGGCAGTTCATACGCCGTAGGAGGCAACACAACACTCCTTTGTCCCCTCTTTCTTTTCCTTTCCTCGATCCCTCTCTCGTAGCGACGAAGAGGTGAAACTGCCATTCTCGCCACGGCAATCTGGAAAGCGGCACAGCATCTGCACGATCTCAATAACGTCAAACAGGCCAACCGCAGAGGATCTCGTTTGCCCTCGCCTGAACAGGGTTTCTAGGAAGCACGGATCGTCACGACGGGTCTAGAATACCCCGTGTCTGCTGTTAAGCCGTGTTGCAGCAGTCTGGGGACTACTATATCCCGGTATGTCTGATCATCTTATTGCTCGCGTGATCCCTGGGACTTGATGTCCTTTGCGTCTGCACGAAACCACCACCGCCAGCAATGCCTCTTCGGGGTCTGTGACGATCTGCGTCATTCAACATTGCATTGACCATTGCTCCTGCGCCGTGGCATCTCGTTAGTGGTATCGAATACATCCTTTTGGTTGATGGCTGTGACAATTTCAAACTGATCATCATCGCTCTAGAAGGAACACCCGTCCTCAGCCGCAACTCTAGCCCACAATGCCCGAATATGCAGATCGAACCTTCATATACGACGGCCATGATGGATATTTCCAACCACCGCACAGCATCGCGCCGATGCCACAGGGCCTCAGCACTGGCTTGATTGTTGTTGGAGCATGCGGGTTGCTCTCTTTCCTAGCGACACTGTCTCTGCTCAGCTTCGTCGCCTACCGCTTCGCCACATGGCGGGATCATTACACGACTTTCATTGGCTATAACCAATACGTCCTCCTCTTCCTAAACCTGGCATTCGCCGACCTATGTCAGGCAGCGGCGTTCTTAGTATCGTTCTATTGGATCGCCAAAGATGCCATTCTCGCACCAACGTCCGCGTGCACAGCACAAGGCTTTCTCTTACATCTCGGCGATGTATCAAGCGCATTCTTTGTGCTTGCAATCGCCCTACATACCTATTGGACGGCGGTCATGAGCCGACGGGTACCATACCGCATCTTTGGTTGTATCTTGGTCATACTCTGGCTGGGTGTCATCTTCTTGACCGTCCTCGGACTGGCCATACACAAAGACCTCTACTTTGTTCGAGCCGGAGCCTGGTGCTGGATAAGCAACGACTATGAGCCCGAAAGACTTGGTCTTCACTACTTCTGGCTCTTCTTGTCAGAATTTGGGCTGATCGTTCTTTATGTCGTCACCTTCGTTCAGTTGCGCCGCAAAACCCATTCTTTATTCTCCGAGGACCGCGCCGCAGGCGTATCAGTCGCCAACCAGAAAAGTATCGATGCTGTCAACCGAATCACGACGCTCATGATGCTTTATCCATTTGTCTATGTGGTACTCACACTTCCCTTGAGTGCAGCCCGCATGTGGTCTATGGCTAGGGGTGGCCAGTCCCCAAGCAATGTCACCAATTGCGTAACAGGTGCACTGCTTGCCAGCTGTGGCTGGGTAGACTGCTTGCTCTACACCTTGACAAGAGAAAGACTTCTCGCAAACACCATGCAAAAGAACTCGAAACAAAGCGGCACGGGAACAGGCACCGGCTCCTATTCCGACCACCAAAGCAAAAACGGCACCATCCTGCAAACAACAACGTGGACGGTGCAAAACGAGAGCTTCGACCTCGAGAGAGAAAGAGAAGAGGGAAATATCGCGCAGGTGGAAGCATCGTACAACGACGGCGTCAGGGACTTGTCGCCAGGGAGGTCGAAGAGCGATAGCGAAGGCAATGTGCGTGATCGTTCGCCTAGTCCGACCGGCTCGGTGGATCCCATCTTCGCACGAGAGCAGCAACAGCATGAACAGCAACAGTCTGGCGTTGGCCGTATGCTCTCTGCTACGCGGAGGAAGGATTTTGCGCCGGGCTCGGAAAAAGTCTATGAGCTTGATACGCTGTCGAGATGAGCGGCCCGGGAGAATTGTAGTAATAAGAACATCGCAAACGCTTGTCGATTCATACACTGCCTCCGCTTCACCACTACTGTTCGTGTTGACGTGTCTACGGACACAAGTCTTTCCTTGTGTGTGTGTCCACTGTCCACTGATATGCTTGGTGCCTTTCTTGAAGATACCCTTCTTGTACCTTAGCTATACATGTAATGTCTGCGATGAATCCCCTGTGTGTTCATCACAAAAGCAAAAGAAAGTACCTTTCCACGGCACCAGTGTACAGCGAAGCTCAATCGATCAGCTTACACGCTTGCAGCAAAAATGCAAAAGAAGATGTGGTCCCACCGTGAATCGAACACGGGTTAAGCGCGCCACAAGCGCTTGTGATACCTCTACACTATAGAACCATTGATTAGATGATGACATCAGCTCGGATCTTGATTACTATATACCTGAATAGTTTTTCATAACCGCTTGAGACTTTGCACGTAACAGAATTTGTATACAAGTCTCACCAGACTACAAGCAAAGGATGTCTGGAACGATGCGACAACTAACACACTTCGACCAGAACTGCTGTGCGGCCTTGCAAGAACTGTTAGCCCGTTGCTTCGTTGTTGACTTCGCTGCGGTTTCTGCAGCTGCAAGGCGCAGCAGATACATGCGAAGGCGCCCAGCTACGTATGCACCATGGTTGATTGGTCATGGCATACATATGCGAGGCTGAGGCTGCTCCGCCAACAACTCAGCTCATACTGTCGCACCGAGTGCGGCTGCGTCGACATAGCATGTGCCTTTTCTTCTCCAGGCCGTCCGACTATGGACTGCACTCTATCCTCATATCAATACACAGATTTATATGCGCATACTGATCACCGCTGACCCTTTCGCAAACGATTCTGCGCAAGATCTGAGCATACAAAAGCATTTTTTGTTGGGCTTTGACATGGCAGATCCTCTCAGCATCGCAGCTGCTGGATTTGGTTTTCTCTCACTTGCTGGCCAAGTTGCAGATGGCCTGATCAAGCTGAGAGCATTTTACAAAGCGAGCAAATACGCGCCACAAGAAGTTCGGAACCTCTGTGATGAGATGGATGTTGTCCGCAGTCTGCTCGAAGACGCCGGCAATAGGACTCGAAATGCATCACCATCTTGCTCAAACCACACTCATTCAAGCAACTTACTTGCTCAATGTGAGAAAACGAGATCCCATTTGGATCACGCGCTCAGGAAACTAAGCATCAGGTTTACACGGAGTAGATTGGCAGCTCTCAGATTTCCTTTTAAGAAGCAGGAGATCGAGGAAATGCTGATAAGTTTGGAAAGAGGGAAGACATCATTGCTGCTTGTCAATCAATCACTTGATGCGTAAGTAATGTGAGTTCCTATTTCTGGTTATTTGGCTAATGAATCAGAGGTCTGGCATCTCAGAGACACAATACTGTCTCTCTTCAGCAAGTTTCACTGGTTTCACAACAAAATCTTCTACAAGAGCGGCATGCTCGTACTGATTCGACAAAGTATGTCAGCAAATTATATAAGTTGCCGAACGTAGCTGATGGAACCAGTTTGTTGATCCATGAAAAGCACAATCAAAAGTTTCACGCTCTATCTGAGAAGGTCACGACTGCATCAGAAGCCTGTACTCGGCAATTGCATAACTTCACAGACTTACAGCAAGAGAGCAGGTTTGTGAGAACCTCAATCTTCGTAGCGGCTCTAGTCTAACAGCGAAAAGTGGGAAGATTCGCGAGATCTTAGCGGACCTCCAGAACAACACCAGATCTATGTCGAACATCATCACCGATCATGTGCATCAGCATCGACATACAGCTGCCAGCATAGCAAATGCCGAAATGACAATCGACAAGATCAACGCACACCTCGAGATGCTAGCCCTGCGGCAAGTTGCGTCGCAAGATCAAGGCAGCGTTGTAACCCGTACAAGTATATCTTTCAGCCTGATACCTCTTGCTCTGACGATCGAAAAGGTCACTATCAATGGAAAGAAGGGTGTCAAAGAAGCTCAATCCTCAGAACCAACGCGAACTGTGCGCCTTCCCTATTGGTTTCTTCAGCAGCAATACGCTTTCCAGCTACGCCGCGTAACAGCTGGATGGCTGTTCTCGAGGCCTGTACACAGAACCGTTCCATATGATTGCTCCTTGTTCGAGGCTTGCAGAATTGGCGACATCGAAAGCATCAGAACGCTGCTGTCGACCCGAGAAGCCTCCCCATTCGACAGAACGGCTTCCGGTGCTACAGCTCTCGAATTCGCGATGCAGGCCGGCCAGCTAGAAGTTTGCAGACTTCTTCGGCAAGCTGGAATATTCTCGCAGTTCCAAACCGTTGACTATTGTCGCACGTATGCCAGCCTCGAGCGCTCTATGTCCGATTTCTCTGACCACAGTCGCTCCTTACTTCGGACTGTGGTCGGTAACGATGACCCTGATCGACACTGGTTCGTCGAACACTGTGAAGAGATGTACGAGGACGAGGGAGAATGGATCCGACACTTTTACGCTGAAGCCGCTTTGTTCCCTCTTCTCCTGCGCGCAGACCACAAAACAGCGCTGCTGCAAATATCTGATTTGAAAGCATATGCTGAGGCTCGCAACTACTCCTTCTATTATAGACATTTCCTGCCTTTTATTGACCGGATCTTGTCAAACACGGCTGTCATCCAGCAGATCAGACTGAGCCCATACAAGTACACATGGCTCGTGTATGCGATTGCGCATGAGATTGCACAAAAGTGGCGTGCCCAGGAAGAAGAGCATCAATGGTCAAGGGTCGTTCACAACATCCTGATTGCCATTGTCGATGCTGGGCTGACACTACACCATACTACTACTGGAGCATTAGAAAGGTACTACGCATCTGAGGACTGGAACAAGAGATCGACCATGACGCCCCTCGCTACCCTATGTGTCGAGTCGTGGAGATGCAGCCGGACCCAAGTGAAAACACAAAGCACACGCCGACGTTACGCGCATGCAAGGTTAAAAGCATGGGTCAAAGGGCTGCATCTTGGTGCTGTTGATCTTCTGCAATAAACCACACAGGAGTCATCGGTGTTAGGATGCAATCCGGATCTGTTGAAGATGCCTTGGGTCACCGATAGCGAGATAATCATCTCCACGGGACGTGATCCAGGAGACTGGAGCTTCTCATTCCGGGCACCGTATGAAAGTTATGCACGGAATTTCTGGCATCTAGTCGACGGGACACCCGTGGTTCCAGATCTGGTCGAGAGGATCTTGAGCTTACACATTCTTACAGCAAACAAAGACCAACTATGGTACTCTCTACCTGGTTCATGGCCAGAAGAACGATCGCGGCGTGTCCGGAATTTGGAGGAATGGTTGTTGTGGAGCAGCGACGATATACTGTTCAGCATTGGCGAAGACCTTGAACTCAGTGGTAATGATTTCTTAAGTAAATGGGAGCGTATTGGTGAAGTACTCAACGTAGGCAGATGACTGGAGTAAGAGCACCAACACGTGAATCGTTACAAAACTCGGCTATCCCTGTGCCCTCGTCGTCCTCTCATAAAACTCCAAAGTCAACGCTGCCAAAAAGCATGGAATCTCCTTCCTGCCTTCCACCCAGAACTCAACTGCCTGTCTAATCTCGCCTGCGAATACGCTGTTGGGACCGCCACTGACCTTCATCGTTCCGTTCTCGCCATCGAAGGTGATGCTGTTTTCTTCCTCCTCGCCGTCGCTGTCAATGTGGCTTGGATATAAAATCGAAGTCGCCTTGACGCGACCGTTGGGCATAAAGTCCAACTTCCAACCAAGGATTGATGCCACCGCTTCACGGAACTCGAGCGATTTGGTCGCGAAGATCTGCTTGAGGCGAAGCGATTTCTTCTCTGTTTGTTGGAGGGTAGCTTTGAGCTCGTCGAGTGTGAGTCGTGCTGCTGCCAGTGTGCTTATAGGCACCACTTTGCCACTGCTGGGGTTACCCTCCACTTGGGCAAGCAGAGCGGCATTCTCCTCACGCAATGTCTTGAGTGTGGAAAGCTTGATTGCTTCTGCGTCGGCCGTAGGATTTGAACGCAGCTCAAGCACGCGGGTCCTAGACGTCTCCTTGAGGGAATTGAGCTGTGTAGCACTTGCCTTGAGCTCTGCTTCAAGAATAGCGGTCTGCTTCTCTGATTGCGTGAGGGCATCCTGCGCGGTACGAAGCTTGCGGCGCAACGATCCTAGACGTTCGTCGGCTTCCTCCTCTTCCTCACGAGAGCGCTTCTTTGGCGTGGCGAGTATGGCTTGCGATGGCGTTGCGGGTGGCTGTGACTCGAGGCTGCTAAGCTCGGCATGCAAGGCTTGTAGCTCTCCGCGATACTTCTCAAGCATGTTCTCGAGTTCGTGGACACGCTTAGTGTGCTCCTCGTCTATCTGCTCGGCATTGAATTCTGCTTCCTCGGCCTCGAAGGTCTTCATCTGCCCGCGTAGGTACTCCACTTCCTTGACTGCGAGATTCTTCTGTCGTTCGAGCCTTGCACGAGCTTTGGCGTCTGTAGGAGCCGGGGTTGCTGATGTAGTGGTAGCAGCTGCTCGCAAAGTATCGATCTCGCTTTGCAATCTAGCCTTCTCGTCCTCAAGCACCCGTATGTTCTCGTCTTTAACAATCAGTTCCGGTTGAACGCTTCCGAGTTTGTCGACCAGGCTCAATCTCTCCAGTCTCTCCTGCAGGAATGCCTTGGCCATCTGCTCGGGCGTTTCGAATGTAGCCTCGCCATCGGGTCCTTCGCTTTCGAGATAGCTTGTCCAGCTCTTCTTCTCGTCTTCTAGGATCCTCCTCTGCAGCTGTGCCTCGGATAGCTCTCTCCTGAGATCTTCCATCATGCCAACCTTGGCCTCCAGAGTCCTCTTCTCCTCCTCAACCACCTCCACACTTTTCGCCATCTTTCTTAAACCCTTCAATTCATTGCCTTGCTCGCGGCTCGTTCCCTCAAGCTTCCGGATGTATTCCACTTGCTGTGACAGCTCTTTCCGCACCAAAGCAAGAGTCTCTTCGTCTCCACTCCTAGCCTTCAGTCGGACAATCTCGCCTTCCATCTGGCCAATCTTTTCATCGCTCTCTGCGATCCTCCTCTGCAATGTTCCAACTGCCTCGATGCGCCCTTCCAAGTCTCTTCTCGCCTCCTCGCCGGCAAGTCGCAAACTCTCACACCTGGCTTCCAATTCCCCAACCATCCTCTCAGCACCTCTAGCTCTCTCCTCACCGTCTGCTCTTGCCTCTTCCACTTCTTCCCTCAATCGTCGCGCATCTTCCTGCAAGCCACGCATCTTGCGTTCCAGCGCCATCTTTTCATTCACCGCCTGGTCTCGCTCTTTGGCCGCATCACGGCTGCTGGTTTCTGCTTTCTTGATCGCCGCATCTCGTTCGCGCTCAGCGGTTTGCGCACGCTTGAAATCCTCCTCGGCACGCGCTTGCACATCGCGCAACTCATTTTGAGTTTCCAGAGAAGCCAGTTCGCGCTCTTGCTTGATACTGTCTAGCTCGTACTGCAGAGTACGTAGTTGGGCGCGCAGATCTTCATTGCCGTGATCCGGTCGCGCTGTCATAGTCGACTGCTTGAAGGTCGCTGTAGATTCGGCCAATGGTTGGCGCTGGCGAGGTTGTCGTGGGGAAGGGTCGCCGCCTGTGATGATGTCGTAGGCCGAAGCCTGTTCATAGCGCGGCATGGCGCTGATTGTGTGTTGGAGCCCAGTGGCTCAATGTGAGATTGCTGCTCGTGTGGTTGGAGTGGTGGTGTTGCTAGGCGCATACAACAATAAACATCACTTTAATCTGAGGCGGCTCGTCCGCTTTGGGACTAGTGGATTTTGGATAGAGATCCACTTCTCTCGCAGTTCACCCATTCACGTGCATTGCCAATGCCAACGTAATGGGGCCGCGAGAACACGTAGTCTTCTTGACATACATCACTTCTATCACTACTCCTATCAGTCCTCGTACCGATCTATCCAATGACATACGAGTCCAAGAAGGCTGGACAAAGATTGACATACACTCTCATCCCATTGACAGATTGCCTGGACAACTGATACCATGCGTCTTCGAAGGACGACACGTTGCAGCAGGAATACATGATATTCTTAGCTATGGCGCTCGGAGCTTTCACAGAGAATAACAAGACTCAGCATTTTACTCACAATGTCCGATTCTGGAACAAATCGTCTGCAATACTGGGGCCGTTCACTACTTGTGGCAAGCACTGATCCACTCCTCCTACCTGTGGACGGACCAATATAGTAATCAGCATCGATTCGAACTCATCGTTTTTGGTCAAGTGAACATCTGGTTCTTTCGATTCCCAACTCTGGATGTCATCACTCTGAATGGACCGCGGTCTCTTACACTCGGGAACCTGAGTTCAATGCCATCCATTTGTAGGAGCTCGATCTCCTGGAGAGCTTATCGACAACTCCGGGCGCTCAGACCACCTCCGTTGGTTTGGCTCCTCCAGCCCTAAGAAGCGGGAAAAAATCAGGAAAAAGACCCACTCTGCTCGCCAGCCTACATGACCCGTACCACCATCACTTTATCATCAATAACACCCTTGCCGGGGTAGCTCAATCGGTAGAGCGTGTGGCTCTTATAACAGCAAAGAGATCAACCTCAAGGTCGTGGGTTCGAGCCCCACCTTCGGCTATTCCTATATCATAAGCTCAACAGAGCAGCTGTTCTTTTTGCTTTTTGTCTGGATGCGCGACATAGACGAGTTGACTCCCTCCAGGCTCCAATCGGTTGGTGGTGGAACACGTTCCTGCCACGGACAATTCTTGCTCATGAATTCGTGTATGCACTTCTGAGTACGTTTTTTTCTAGACGAACATTGTTACATTTCAAATAGGCCTAGCACGGAGACCTTGCTGCATCAGGTCTTGGACCTCTTCAAACAAGCACAGAGCGAAGTCTGCGGACGGTGATGTACATACGATATACGCCCAGCAGGAAGTCTGATGCCGACGAAAGAAGAGAAACATGTGAGTAGCCGAGTTTCGTACAATTCATGAGTCTAGTTCTGTATACCATCAAAGTCCTCTAGAAGAAATGAACCCCAATACTGTCTGTCAAATCTACTCTCTGTATCCACATGTCGTATACGTGATGACATGATCCAAAGGAGATGGAAAAAGAGTGAACACTGATTGGCATGTGCCAAATCGGACTGCTTAGAGCGCAGTAGGACCAGGAGGGAATGGAGCACCTGTAGGAAAGCCGATTGGAGGGCCCTGAGTACCGCTGGGCACTGGACCGCCAGTAGCGAAGGGAGGAGGCAGAGGAGCATCGCTGGGTCGAAAGGGCTTTGTTGGCCTAGGCTTGTAATGGTGCCATGGCTTGTTCGGGCCCTTACCGCGAGGACCTTCGAATCGTCTTGCGATGTCGAACTCTTCTATGTCGGCGGTGGGCGCAGGAAGCACAGGAAGCCCGTTCGTCGCTGTACCAGATGGAACAATACCGGTTGGGAATGCTCCAGTGGGGAAGACTGGACTACCGCTGATGCCTGTTGGGCGACTGAAGATGGGTCCGTCGTGTGAACCAGGACCGTGAGGACTATGAGGAGGGCCGTGAGGTGGACCTTTGAATGGCGGCGAAGGAAGAGCACCACCAGATGCGACGAGCATCGAAAGGCCCATGAGGCCAATAGCGGTGTAAGAAGGCATGACTTGCCGTTTGCTCAGTCTTGTTGGTCTTGATGGATGAAGTGAGTTGACTTGTGTTTAGTGAGAAGCAACAAGCGATGCGCCAGACTCATATATAGAGCTACTTCAATACAACGCAGGTACTATCGAAAGATAAGTGGACAGCAGAGCACTGGTACGCCAAGGTAATCGATCAACATGAATACGCAAGCGGTCCGGGAAATGATGAATGTATCAATAGGGCATATATCTGCAGGCTTTCATGTCTCCGAGAGCATGCTGTACCACGCATCAGTGGCGCAGAACCGGGCCAGAGCTAGAAAGGAATCAATTGGCGATGTTAAGCAGGCCACAATAGCTGCAGTCCGGGTTCCTGCAGCCCTTAAGATGACCTTTCTGTTGGGACGATGATCCTTTTCGGACGCGCCATGCTGACGTGAAACGATACTCACGCCACAGAGTCTCTAGATTCGCTGGAAAACTAATGCAGAGTGACTTTTTTCCTGCAGCTCCGTGTTGATGATGAATGCAATCAAAGCCAGCATGTCGCAGTATATTCGTCCATATTGGAACATTGGTCGCGTCCTCTTCCTCCATTGAGAGTACAGCCTCATTCACCGGTGTGATCACAATGAGAATTGATCGACCCTCTTGCGACGTTGAGAATTACGTGCTAAAGCACATTGCGTAGCTGATCCAAGAAAGTGATTCCGAAAACGTGTGTCCGTCCGGTCGATGTCGTTGGCCACGAGAACAGACTCCCAATACTGACAAAGCCCCTCGGGAGCATGCTGTAACAATGTTCGGTACCGTGAGAGGAGCCGGAATGGCGTGAGACTATGACACGCACTCCAGCGGCTGGCCAAGCGAATACAGCGGGTCGCAGACAAGGTGATGTCGAAGAGAGGATGTTGTTCAAGGGTCGGAAGTGATGGGTTGATTCCGGTGGGACAGGGCTAGCGGGAACTCAATCTCGAGTCCGAAATCCGTCTCACACCTCGTCTTCGATTTTGCTTGCTGCGATCAACCACTTTCTCGTCACATTACAGATTGTTATCTAT
>Ga0265797_10006494_pt1 | contig 16465 bp, 16 predicted proteins | sample P2T30metagenome_FD_192433 | JGI IMG/M metagenome (GOLD analysis project Ga0265797, IMG submission 192433) | Plant litter microbial communities from East Loma Ridge, Irvine, California - P2 T30 | ecosystem: Environmental > Terrestrial > Plant litter > Unclassified | place: USA: California... | reverse complement strand
CGGTAAAGCCTTGTCTAGTGGGCGACAAGGAAGCGCGTTTGGGAAATAAGATGTGGCGTGGTGGAAGGGTGTGAGAGAGTTGATGTTTGATCCTTGAATGTTCTTGGTATGTTCGTTGTAAAGTTGGCCTCTATCTTATGTCCGTAAGCTCAAGTACCTGTGATCCTAAGCTAGGTAGCCATGGTCATATGAGCAATATACACAGTATCTATATGCGCTTATCTTGCTTGATATCGTCGACTCGCTTCTTTGACCATGTGAACCATGCAACGGCCATTGCCACGAGCAACACCAGTATTGTCGTAACTTCGTTATAAGTAAGCGCACTTGATCCACGTGGTAGTCAGAGCGACGGGTCCTGCTTCGCGTCTCCGAGAGGAGGGATCTGCTGGTTGAGGTAGGCTTCGAGATGATCGATCTCCTCTGGATCTGCGGAATGAACTAGGTTTCTAGGGCTTTTAGCATACTACTTTCCAGAAGATGGGTGACTTCATACTTGTATGTCCTGAAGTCGACCTTGTATCCATGCTTGGTCAGCTCATCGGCAGACAGCTTTCCCCACTTGTGCGCAACAACCTGGTCGGCGTCGCCGTGGCCCATGAAGATTGGTGTGTTCTGGTTGGGGCTGCTGTCCGGGATCATGTCCTTGATCTTCTTCTGCAGCAACAGGTAGCAGCTCAGCCCGAAGATGCCGCCCAGCTGGTTTTTGTATGTGACGCCAGACAGCAGCGACATGGCGCCGCCCTGCGAGAAGCCTCCGATGACGATGCGGTTCGCGGGAATGCCCTTGGCGATCTCCTGGTCGATAAGCCCGTGGAAGTAATCGCAGGACTTGTTGATGCCGGCCTCGTCTTCTTCACGGGCGTCGAGCGAGCTAAGGGACTTGATGTCATACCAGCCAGGCATTTTCATGCCCATATTCTTCACATGGCGTCAGCTACAACAACGTGATGTGGACAGGCTTGGGGACTATGTACCAAAGTGATGGGGATGTTCGGCGCGTTCGGAAATATGAACCGGACTTCCTCAAACTTGCTTCGTCGCCGCCAGTTCTCCGCGAGAAAGATCCTACACACAGTCAACACCGACGCGCTTTAGCAAACACTAGACGCGTACCAGCCGGCCCCGCTATCTCCAAGTCCATGGGCAACGATGACGGTGGCGGTGTGTCTCTTTAGGGCAGGAACGATCAAGGGTTTAGCAGCAGCCATGTTGGAGATAGATACGGGATGTCTAGATTGATGGTCGAAAGAACGTGGGGTAAACTCTATCGGAGTTTGGCAGAGTGGAGCTAAACCTCGGTACGCTAAAAGTGTTCCTGCATGAAGTCAGGCCCAAGCGCCAATCAGATCAAAGACGTCATTCGTGGTGAGCGCGACTCGCCCCTGCCACACGCGTGCTTCACCTTCATGTTCACTCTCACTCTCACTCTCACTCTCACTGTATCCGATTGTACTAATACTATCGATTTCTGCGTCGCCACTATCTATTAATTCTTCTTGCCCATCTGCTCTTGCCAATCTTGATACCGCCACACCAATCTGTCTCTCGCACTTCGCCTACTTCGGGGATCACTCGCCTTACCAAGAAATCCTCAAATCTCTTTCAGACCACTCACAATGGCGAGAGCTACCAGGAGCTCTGCTGTCAAGGCTGATGCCGCGATTGCGCCTCTAGTTAAAGAGCAAGAGCCGGTACAGCTCTCGAGTCCACCAGCAAAACCCGATCCAGCCAATGCTCGAAAAAGGAAGGCCGTCAAGCTCGAGGACAACGCTTCACCAGCAAAGGTGCTTGTCACCCCAAAAAGCACCAAGAGAGCGAAGAAGAATGCCGTCAAGAAAGAGGAAAACATCAATGACTTGCCCCATGGCCTGGGCGCTATTCCAGAGTTACCTCCTCAGGAGCCCAGTTCACCGAAGAAAGCCACTAAGCCGAGGAGGCCCGCCAAAGCGAAGAAGCCAATCAAAGACGATGTCGACGAACTTGTAGGCAAGGCACTCACCACCACCGACGAGTCACCTAAGAAGAAGGCCAAAGCAAAGAACAACTCATACGGCCTCACACCAGGTCAAACACCCTACCCCAACTGGCCGCACCCTACCAAGGAAGAGTGTGAAGAAGTCGATCGTCTCCTGTCTGCTGTCCACGGCAAAGTCGAGGCGCCTAAGATCGTGCCCGTCCCCTCCCTCGATGTCGCAGGCTGTGGCGAGGTCCCGTCTGTACTCGATGCACTTATCCGCACGCGGCTCTCAGCAGCAACATCCGGCACCAACTCATCCCGCGCCTTCGCTGGCCTAGTCAAGAGGTTCGGCATTCTGGAGTCCGGTATCGGCAAGGGCAGCGTAGACTGGAACAAGGTGCGCCTCGCCGACACGAAAGACGTGTTCGAAGCGATCAAGAGCGGCGGACTGGCAGACGTGAAGAGCAAGGATATCAAGAAGATACTGCAGATGGTATGGGAAGAGAATCAAGAGCGCAAGAAGGCGCTGCAGTCAAACAAGACAGAAGCGGCCGGCGAGACCAACGAGCCAGCGCAGGAGAAGGAGCAGGAAGTCGAGAAGGCAGAAAACGACATCATCTCCCTCGACTATCTACACCTCTTGTCTAACGACGAAGCGTTCTCACACCTCACCCGCTATCCCGGCATCGGCCCCAAGACCGCATCATGCGTATTGCTCTTCTGTCTACAACGCCCCTCCTTCGCAGTCGACACGCACGTCTTCCGCCTCTGCACATGGCTCGGCTGGGTGCCGCCGCCCGGCGACCCTGCAGGTCTTGCGCCAGGCGTCAAAGGCACATTCACCGGGCCAAACCGCAACAGCACCTACGCACACTGTGAGGTCCGTGTGCCAGACGAGCTCAAGTATCCGCTCCATCAGCTGTTTATCAGGCACGGCAAGAGCTGTCCACGCTGCAGGGCCATCACCGGAGAGAGTAGCGAGGGCTGGGACGAGGGCTGCCCGATCGACCACCTGGTGCAGCGGACAGGGGCAAAGAAAGGAGGAGAGGGCGGTAGTCCTAAGAAGGCGGGCAATGCGAAGAAGGGCAAGGGCAAGAAGAAGGTGGAGAGCGAGGATGAGAGCGAGGAGGCGTTGACGCCTGTGAGTGATGGTGCGGAGAGTAGCGAGTTGAGTGATCTGGTCAGTGATGCTGAAGTCGAGCCTAGTGAGGCTGAGGAGAGCGACGAGGAGTAGGAGGGTAGTGTGGGTATCTTCGTGCGGAAGAGTACATTGCGTTCGCCCTCGCTACAGCACCTTTGTCAACTTCCAGCTCATCGCGAGACCGCGCACATTCCCTTCGATCCACGAGCTGTTATACGAGCTAGCATAGCATAACATCATCCATCAACATTCACATCAATTTCCACCATCATATAAACTTTCCACCATCATATAAACATTCAAATATCTCAACACCACATCACAAACACACGACTCATCCCCCCACCCCTCCGTGCTCCCACCTTACTCGCTTCCTCGTCCCACACTCCACCCCTTCCCCGTGCGCCGTCCTCCGCAATAACTGCCTATTCGAGCCCGTTGCCCGTCGCCGTGGCGTCATACCGTCACGGTTACACCCGCGATCGCACAGCAACCGTCGGCGATGGATATGAATAGAGGCAAGTAGATGGTTGTAGGGAAACGCCACCAATGTGGCAGGCGGGGCGGGTGTAGTTGTTGAGTGTGTGGGCGATGGGTTAACGGGGATATGGACGAGTTGGGTGGGGTATGCGATGGTTCTTTGGTGCTGTGGTTGAATTGGGAAGAGGGGCAGGGTAGGAGGTGCAGATGGTTTTGGTCGTGTGTATGATTATGCAATGCAATGTAATGCGATGTAATGCGGTGGTTGTGTTTGAAACTGCGTTGTGATGCTGTTTGTCTTTCTCCGATATCCAATGCTGTATTTGTGTTTGAAACATCGTCTGCTTATATTTCCGAGATGACAATGCATGTACAGTGCTGATATATGCATCGAGCCGTGCGTATTCGCATTCCCTACAAACACACTCGCATATCTGCGACCAGTTTGTTCGACAAGGAAAGTAAAGCGCGCAGAACGCGTACCTGCCGGTGCATTTAATTAGTAACGGCACGATACATTATCGCTCAGCGTCTGGTGACCAGAAACAATGCACCGACCTCGAGGGTTCCAAATCCGTGCACCCATCATCACTACAGTTCTCGCCGAACCGAAGATAGCACAAACGTTTCAATCAAGAACACAACACCACTCCCCTTCACATTTGCCGTACCACGTCCTACCCCCCAGGATCCCCGGCCCCACATCCCCTCGCACATGCAGCGTGACTCGGCACCGGCGCCGAGTTTAGCAATCGCACAAACTTCCAGCCAGGATCATTAAGAAAGTAGCGTAGCACGAGACTCGAGGCTCGCTGCATACATTGGTCCCACTAGCTCATGGGACCACTAGCATGTCGATACCCGTAGCTTCACGGGTATCTGCATCTTGGCTATGCAGTCGCTGCAGGAATCGGAAAATGCGCCGAGGCACGCGCTTTGACTGGCGTGTGTTGTGAGGATAGATATTGATGACGCAGCGATTGCAAAACGGTGTGATGAGAGTTGAGCTTGGTATTGGTAGGAACTGTGGCGTTTTCTCGTGGTTGGGTGTGGGCCTAAAAGGGCGTCATCTCTGCGGTGCTAGGAGTTCTGGTATTCTAGGCTGTCAATTTGTGAGTGATGCGAATAACGCAGGAGTTTCCATGTCATGTCACCTGATCAAGTTTTGCCCTGCGGCTGGCTGCTCCTGACAGCCGAGTGGCTGTTTTCTGACAGCCCGTATACGTCGCCACAGTAGCAAGCACCAACGTGCGATCAGCAGCTCCGTGTATTGGTGGCCAAGCCACTGCAGTGTACAGAACGTAGTATATGTTGTGCGAGCACGTTCGTGACTGGACGCGGCACGCCATGGTTATACAGTTTCGACTGCATTGTACTCAGGGGCTGAAGACATCGAGAGGCTAATTTGAGCCTCATAGATTTGTGCTATGCTGCGAATTACTGCAGGTCGGCTTTGTGCAGCGAACTGCCGACCGGCTAGAAACAGAGTCCGTAATGCGAATGGGATCGACCTGGCTCCAGACAGGCCAGGAATAGTACAAGAGATTATCATAATCATGATTCGTTGACTCTCAAAGAAATGAACACCTCGCCAAGATAAAGACAACTTGTGAAGACTCCAAAGAGAAGACACAAAGACGTACGGACTCGTACAAGAGATGTTTGACTGAACGCCGATCCAGCGCGATGCCGGTCACGTCTCCATAACTCCAAGAAAAGAAGATTATCCGCGATCCAGGGTGCTTCAAAGAACTCCAAGTGTACAATGGTTGCGCAAAAGATTGGAAACCTCCATAGTGCTGTTGCGAGAATGGTAGACGTGTATGCGCAGAGGTCGGCGATCGTTCCCAATAAAGATCGGCAGCGTAACAGCAAGATGGCTATAGCTACAATGGTCGCTGTGGCACGAATGCTGCTCGGCGAAGCAGCTGCAAAGAGAAAAAATGCCTCATCCCAGAAGTACTAGTAAAATGTTGTTAGCGCGATGTCGCCAATGCACGAGCAAGTGCAGCGTACCTTCCCAATTCCAGTCCTTCATGACGCCCAACCAGTGCAACCGCCCTTTTACAGTGAATTCGTCCTCCAGCAGTTCTGTGCCCCCATTTGGAGACTGCCTTCGCCTAGGCGGCTCGAGAATGACCGGACTCTGCATTGGTATGGTGTACGACGACAGGGAGTCATTCGCCCTTCGCTTTGGCCCGGGTTCTAACCAGCAGAAGTCGCCTTCAGGCTGCAGGTCTTCGAAGAAGGAATCGAAGTCGCGTTTGAGCGGTGGATTGGGTGGAAAGCTGACGCCTTGCACATCGTCGAGCATCTTGCGCTCTGCCTCGTAGGCGTCGCGCCGACACCATACTTCCTTGGTGACGTCCAGTGTCTTTTCCAGAATACCAAGTTTCATGCGTGATTGCATCAGATCCCAGCGTTCTGCAACCCAGTCGCGGTCTTCTTGCTCCATGACCTCGCAGCCTGCGGCCATGAGGGGATAGATGTGCACGATGATGGACCTGGATCGTGGTTCAACGGTAGCTAGTTCGCAAAGAACTTTCTTGGCGAGCACTCTTGAAGATTGTGAGGGAATTTCGGGTACGGCCTGATGAAGGTAAAGCAGGGTAGCATACTGATATGCCATCGCAGTCTTGATTGAGTCGTGTGGGCTTGTTGTTTCGTCCTCTGGATCTTCAATGAAGGACGGCGGCGACCACTCTTCAAGCTGTGTCTTCAGTTGTAGGGCTAGCGAAATGATACCTGGTCCGTTACCGTCGGTCCTCCGTACCCTCCTGACAAGATTCGCTACGCGACCGATGATGGGGAAAAGCGTATGAGCGCAACCCATTAGAGGGTCCAGATGAGGGTCTCTCTCGCCGTTGGCATATATGTTCTCGTGTACGAAGTCGACGTCATTACTTTCGTCGTCGTCTGCAGAAGTCAAGCGCGCAATAACGTCCATATAGATCCATGTATTGCACAAAAACTTCAGTCGAGCCCATTCCTCGCCTTCTTTAGGCGTTTGCCGATGTTGTACAAGTGCCTGGTTGATCAGGATCTTGGCACCCTTGATGTGGTTGATGCCAGTGCTGATGTGCTGATCCCATGATTCGGAAAAAGCAAGCACGAGCGTCGTTGAAATGGCTGCGTCGAAGCGCATGTTGCCAATTCCTGCGGCCAGCGCATGAACAGCATTGCGCATATGGTCGATTCCTTGAATACGCATGGAGGGTATGTCTTTGCTCTGGTGGAAAGACGTCATGGATGCAATGGCATGATAAAGCGCAGGACAGTCGCGCGCGAGTGGCCAGACGAGGGTTCGCCAAGGGTTCTCCGTGGGGCCATCCTTGACGGACAGTACGCCACACGTGTCTCTATCGTATCGTCGCGTGAGGTTTTCTGGTGAAGCGAGGGAGAATTGTGGTTGCACGAACATAGGCAGATCAGGCGAGTTCGATGTAGAGCTCGATGAGGCGGAAGATGTGGGGGATGGTAGTCGCATGACCCAAGCCTCCGGATCGAGATTGAGATTACGCTGTATCTCCTCAATGTCGTCGTCCGCGGGCGGCTCTGCTGGTGGTGTCAGACCAGTAGGTTGATAAAAGGCCTCATGTTGTGAGATGAACGAGTTGTATTCCTCTGGCGTAGCACTGAGATCAGTTCCTGGTTGCAACAAGTCTATGAGCTGTGGTGACTGTCTTGAGGAGACGCTCGATGGTGCAGTCTGCCTTGTCCGCCGTGTCTTGATACTTTCCGAACCAAATGTACTTTGTGATCCCGCCAGTGAGCCAGGCGCGAACGAGTCAACAGGCGATATCGACTGTGAGTTGTTGATCAAGTATGGTGATGATAGTGGAACGCCGTATGTGTTATTGGGTGGTGCAAAGGACTGCTGAGTGAATGATGTCTGCAGTGGTATCTGGCCGAAGGTTGGGTAGCGTGAGGGCGGTCGGTAGAAGCCGTTCTGATCATGGCCAACGAAACCATATTGCGATTCTTGGAAGCTCGTGGAGTTGAAGTTGTGAGTCGGTGCTGCGGCTGGTGTGAGAAACGCCGAGTCTATGTACGTCAGATATGCCTTCTAACAATGCAGCAAGGACGACCCTACCTTTCCGTGACTTCGTGGACGTTTTGTTTGGGACATTCGGCTCCTCAAAAGGTCGCCATTTGAAGTCCTTCTTGTAGCCCCCACAGGCTACGGATCGTCGCGTGCACTGCGTACATGTGGGCTTCGTCTCATCGCACTTCAGACGCTTATTCTTGCATGTGATGCATCCTACGCAGAAGTATCAGCACAGTCTGCATGTACTCGATCTTCCCCAAATCGTTTCTATGCTGCGAGTAGTCTAATAGCTGAGGAGGGTGACATACCATTTCGACTCTTGGACTGCTTCCTCTTAGTCAGGCCCGCGGTGTCTGACGCTTTCGGAGCACTTTTAGACGCTGCCGACGACGTAGATGCGGACTTCTTGACCGGTGTGGGGTTCCTCGGAGCTGGGCCCGACGCGTTCAGGGCGTATGTCGGCGATGCGATGGTGAGTGTCTCCGCCATATGCCACGATGCTATCAGGCGCTACGTGTAGGCGCCGGCCTCAAGTCACATCTATGGCCAAGATAATTGCTTAGGAGCAGGTCAGCCTTGCAGCAATCAAGGCTTCGCGACAGAAGCGGAGAGATGTTCGCTATCTAAAGTGGAGGCGAAGCTGGGGTTGGAGGCTTGACCTAGCGCAATCAGGAGAGCTCGGGCGTGAAGCGGAAGCGAATGAGAGGCGTGGGGTGCTGCAGCATATCACCCGCACACTTGGGTCCTGAGAGGCATTCCAAATTCATGTACTCCCTTTGAAAGACGCCTTGTGCGCTCGTACATCTCAAGTTCCCTCGAGTCCAGGGCCTGTGGCACAGTGTGCTCTGGAAGAAGGCTGGCGTTGTTCTGGAGCCGGGCACATGCGTCAAGCCCGCCTTCCCCGATTCATCATCCATGTTGTCACCCATCCAACGGCTCTCAGCCTTGCTCGGGAACCACTTTGGGGCCGGTAAATTTCCGGTTCCCGAACCGATTGCTTGGACAAACTTCTGACGCCGTAATGCAAGCTTGCTTTTTCAACACCAAGAAGAGGCGTTGCAAATCTGCCTTTGGTTGCTCCCTTGGATGAACGAAGAGTGTTCTCCACGGCGCACATTCTTGCTCCGATTGGACTGGTACGTAGCTAGACACTTGAGAATGATCAGGCTTGCGCCTCAGCCTTCTTGAGCGCGGTCCCCTGAATATACCTACAATGTGAGATCAATTCCAGATCGCTCTCCGATCATTCAGTCCAGATCATTTGCCGACAGCTTCGTGATACGAAACACTGGAGCCACCAGGAGGCGCAGGAGGACCCTATAGAGCCGAGAACGTTGCGGGTGTCAGAACAGAAACACTGGACACACAATCTGTACGCCGTGTCAGCTTCATACTCCAATTTGCGCTATATTCCACTATGCGTCACGTGTAGTGAGCTGAGGTGAACGAGGACAGTCGTATATGGGATGGAGACAGGGAGGTGAGGAGGAGATCACTGCCACCACTGTGATGCACTGTTAATCTTCTCTTCGTATCTAAGCAGATAACAAGCAAGATAAACATGTCACTAAATTTGCACTAGAAATACAATTGCATCTGATTGAACATGCAGCATGTTGCCATCCCATTAAGATCTCAAGCCTTCGTGCTATCTTACAACACACTCACCACCACCACCACTACCAACGGATTCTATCTATCTATATACAACACAGTATAACTTACACCACATACTACTTACATCCCCCCTTCTAAAATATAAATACATCGCCGAAAAATGCCCAAATATCCACGCCAAGTCCATGCCCACTCGTATCCAATATCATACAACAATCGCCTCCCTAAAACCAAATATCAACACAGAATTAATAATAACTCAACCCACTCATCTTCGCCCTCCTCCTCCCCTTCTCCTTCTCTTTCCTCCCTTTCCTCACCGTACTCCCCGTCCCCGTCAAACTCGGACTCGTCGTCCCACTCTCCCTACCCCTACCCATCCCCTCCTTCCCCTCCACACCCACCCCCACACTCCCCTCCTCAACACCAACCATCCCCACCCCCAACCCCGCCGCCCTCACCCCCTCAATATAAGCCTCCATCCTCTCCCTCTCGTCATCGCCCCCAAGCCCACACCCACAAGCACACCCAACCACGCATTCCCCATCCAAAGTAACGAGATCGGTGTCCATGCAGTCAAAGTGCGCGACGTGCAGGCATGCGGGGCATAAGTATACGCGGCCGCGTACGCGCAGCCAGCAGATACTGCAGCTGTAGATTGGGTCTTGGGGTGCGTGTGCGGTGGGAGTAGGGGAGCGCCATGATGATGCGGATGCGCCGCGCGAGAGGGAGGGGCGTGTAGTGCGTTTCGTTGAGGATTCGTCGATAGGTGTTGAGGCGGGGATGGAGAGGTGGAGGTATGTTTCGCTGGGGCTCAGCTTTGGTGGGTTAGGGGCGTGGGTGGGCGCGAAAGTAGATGTGCTGGGTTGGAATTCTTGGGCTTCGGGGTTGAAAGAGAAGTTTAGAAGGGAGGGGGCGGGGGAGCGCTTGGGGTGGTTGGTCAGAGGGGAGGGGGGGTTGAGTGTGGTTGAGGGGCGGGGCTGGTGGGTCTGAGTGGTGGTGGTGCTTTCGTTGTCGTCGCTGTCTTTCTTGATTTCGAGACTCGTAGAGCTGGATTTGGATTTGGTGCGCGGGGGCTCGGCTGGGAAGTATGAGATGAGTCCGTTGAACTTTAGCACTTCGGCCCGCGCGCTGATTAAGCCCCAAGAGCTCAGTAGTTCGGCGTACTGCTCTCTCCAAGCGCGGTACAGCCACTCTTTGCTCATGTCGAGCAACGGCTTGCTCACACATGCCTCGTCGTCGAATTGATCTTGGTTCTTGAGTCGGATTTTGATGCCGTCTCGGCTTTCGCCACCATCGCTGCCGGCTGGCGTGTACGGACGAGTATATCCTGACGCGCCTGGACTGTCTTCATCCTCGTCCACCCTCTCGTAGTCCGAGTCTGAGTCGTAGAAGTAGTTGACGTCCACTTGTTCTGACTGTCCGAAGCTAGCTCGTTTGCTATGTTTGCCGCGTGATGGTGCCAGGCTTCGACGATCGAAATTGTCGCTGCCGTAGAAGGTGGTGGCTCCCCAAGTGACACCACTTGTGGGTGCAGATGTCGATAGATCGTCCACGCGGCTCTTGACTGGTGGCGAAGAGGACATTGCGTTCGAAAATGGTCGGGATAATGCGGCCACCGCACTTGCGAAGTTCGCGGTTGAGCTCTTCTTGAGCCCATGATGACTCTGCTCCGGAGAGGTTGAGTATGGTGTGTGGTTGGCAGTCTGCGCGCTTCTCATGGTAGAGGCCCGCGACAACATAGGAGGCGTATGGCCTGTTGAGTACGGAGTGACTGGCTCGCTGGGCGCCGTGTCACTGCCCCAAGGACCGTTAGAGCTGCCATGACTACCATAAGTGCCGAGACTTCTAGACGAGCGTGACCATCCGATATCACTAACTGGCGTAGCATAACGCGAGTGTGCAGGTGTGGAAGATATAGAAAGCTCAGGCTTGAACAGACTCCAGGCAGCATCAGCGGAAGAAAAATAGTCTAACGAGAAAGCAGGTGCCTCCATAGACATGGGAAGATGGGAATGCCGCTTTTTGGCATTAGCCGAGGTCACACCTTCGCGCGCAGCTGGCTCTGCAAAGATACAAGACAGCATGGCTAGCATTTGTGTGTCGGCAAGGCGTTCAAAGTGTTCAAAAAGAGCCGGTATCAGCCAGGTCACGACAGCATGGTTTCCCCACTTGATCCTTCCGGTCAGTTTGGGCCTGGTCACGGTATCCGCCTCATCGAACTGGAGGTCCAGACCACTATCCTTACGTTTGATCCTCACGAGAGCTCTCCGGGCCAGTACAAGAACCTGTTCCCTCCGGTGTTGTTGTGGTAGTATTTCCAGGGGTACCTCATTACTCAAAATCAGTTTGCAAAGCATCCAAATGTCCGCCAGATCCTCGTATCCATGCCGTCTTGCTGCTCCAGAATTGTGCTCGCAAACTTCCGGTCCAGAACCATAGATCCAGTATTCCTCCGCAAGAGTCCGCTTACTGGGCACCAAATTGTCAATCGCAAGGGAGACGATAGATACAATAGACTTCGGCTTCGGAGCCTGCTTTGCCACTACGCTGCTTGAAGAAGGAAGCGAGTTGCGCGACTGGAACCGTGAGGCCGCCTTTTGCCACGCCAGAGGAGACTGGAAATTGCCAATGCGACCTTTGACCACTTCGTCTGAATCTGTAGACGACGATGCGGAACTTGATGCCTCCCAAGAGCCGACTGAAGAGCCAGGCGAAGATGCTCCATCCGAATCGTGGGTGCGGTGTGCGGTGAAACGGCCGAAAGAGTCGAAGATGTCGACTTTGCCAGGTCCGTGGCGGAGACTCCGATCAATCAGAAAGTTCATTGCCTCATGGACAGGAGCAGATTTTGTCGTGGGTACCTTGGCGACTACGAGGGAACCAAATGCCGAGAAACGGGCAGAACACTGGTTGGGCAAAGGAATGTTAGCATTTGTATGAGAAGATTGCATAACATCATTAGTGAACTCGCCCTCGGCCGACTCATCATCGTCGTCATCAGTGGAACTCTCTTCTCCCGGTATTGGTCCCAGATCCTCCAGTGGTAGGTCCTCCTCAAGGTGGAGGCTGTCGTTGAGCCTGCGCTCTCCTAGTGCGTACGAAAGAACGGCTTCCAAAGCTTCCCTTTGTTGATCCGCGCATACTTCTGCGATGTGGTCCATGTTTTCAGTTAGCTCCTCTTGGCTGTCCGGACTGATGGATGCCATGGTCCTCTCAAACTCAATCTGCAATTGCTGTCCTATTCGGATCCATTCACGACCCACCGGAACCCGCTTTGTGACTTTTGGATAACCCACTGGGAACTTGATAGAGAGACGAAGGAAGATCAGCTTGTTCTCCTCGGTCGCCGCGTCGTACTCGCCCCACGGGCCATTGAACGAGACTGTGATGTGCCGTCCAGGGACATCGATGTGCTCAAAGTTGAGCTTCTTGTACTTGTTTCCGACTTGCGATATCTCAGCTCCGAGATTATTCCGCTCCTGATAGGGGTGCGCTTCTTTGCTGTGTTGTGCATGCGGTCGTGACAGAGTTTGGTCCATATTACTGTTCCCATCACCAACCTTGATGCCCTCCATCCATGTCATGTGAGGAACAACACGGGGTCCAGTGCGGCGTATCGGGGTCGCAGTCATTGTATCTCGGGATGTCGCTTCGTGGGGTATTGACGGCATGCTCTTGGGTCTCTTGGGGAGAGTGTGGGCCTTGTCACTAAGAGAGAATGCCTGGAGCAAAGTGGAGAGATTGCCTCTCTGTTGTGAGCGGACAGGGCCGAAGTCATCGCCCATAGTTGGAGTCGTGGTCGTCTGCACTGGGCCGTCTCGATAGGTAACGTACGCAGCACCTTTCCGGGTCGGAGTGGGCTGGCCTATGAGCGGCTCGCCTTTGCGGTGATCCACCGAATCGAGAATGTCTGGAGTGATACGATGTAGGCGGAGATGATTGTCGGTACCCCAAGACACCAGCTGGAAGTCTCGGTTGTCGATGCCGTCGTCGGTGGTGCCTCTGCTCCGCCACAAGAACTCTCGAACTTGAGTACCCTCCAAATGGCCGTCAAACACGTGGATGGGCATGGGATGGAAATTTCGAGGCTCGCTGCCATCGACGTGCTTGTACAGCCACAGCTTTGGGTTGCTGCGCTGGGGCATGGCAAGTATGCCATTGGAGAATGGAGTGTGCCGGGCCCTCCAGACAGGATAATGGGTGGTGATGGTGCGGCGAGGGGTGGTGTTGTTAGTGGTCACGCCCACGTTATTCCAGAGCTTGATGGTCTGGTCAAGCGAGCAAGTCATGATCTTCCTGGCATCGTTGCGATTCCAGTCTATGCCATAGATCTTGGTGGAATGCGCAGCAATGGTGGAAATGGGCTTGGTGCCCTTGCGGACGTCCCAGATCTGAAGATACTTGTCATGTGAGCTTGCAATGATCTTGTCGTCCTGGCGATTCCACTTGACCTGGTGCGCGCCCGCCTCCCAGTCGGCCAACTTGAGCGGAGCTTGCTGCGTGCGCAGATCGTGCACGAAGACGAAGCTGTCCATGCCACAAGTGGCCAGGAGGTCAGGATGGTGCGCAGAGAAGTTGATGTCGGTGATGGCGCGGTCGTGGGCGCGCAGGGTGTACTCTATTGGCGCCTTCGTGTTATTGAAGGGCATTGACAGATTGTACACCAACGCTTGATTGTTGCGCGTCGAGGCAATCCACTCTGCCCGCGCCGCAAATGGTGACCATTGCACGTCTGCGACCTTCCACGAGAAGTGGTTTGGGATGTACAGGGGCAGCGAGTACGGGTTGTCGAGGTCTATGATGCGCAAGCCGCTCTGGCTCGCCAGCACGACGTCCCTCCCGCACGGCGAGATTGAAGCTGAGCCGATCTCATCATCGACGGCGATTTCTACCGTCTGGTCGAACGTCGAGGACTCATAGGCCGAAGAGGGCCCGGCCGCCGCGGCCATCTGGTGTTGGTGTTGATGTTCAATGTTGTCGTGGTTCGCGAGGAATCTAGCTCCGAGCTGCGAGTCAGATTCAATCCATCCGTCTCGTCCACCAATCAAACCCACGTTCTGGACCAATAGAGAGGTTTCTGTAGATTTCCAGGTCAAGCTCAATTTCTTGTGCTAGGCAGGGGAATCTTAAGCTAGAGAAAGAGCTTGTCTTAATCTGTTAGGCGTCATCACATGATTTGAGACGACCACTTCCGATTGGAATTCCTACCCTTGTTTTTCACCCCTAAGTGCTTGAAATAGGCTAGAAAAAGAGCCCTGAGTAGGATGAGATACAACGACAACTGAAGTGACTGAAGATCTGGACTCGTGGATTGCTCAGGAAATAAACAAGTTTCAGTCCTATCTAACGTTAGATAGCTAGCGTGCGGGTGGCGTCTTTTAGTTCCCTGCTAGAACTCTCTGGAAAACAGGCCCCCTCGACTAGTCCTTACGGAAAAGGTCATTTGCAACGTGAGATATCTCTACACAAACCACTCTAATGCACCTCTCAGTTATTCGCCACCCCATCCTCGCAGTTTACAGCTATCTCCGCCGCAAACACAACCTCAAGGCAAACGCCTACCTGGAGACGCGCCTCTACGACCACCAAGACCTGTACCAGAGGTACCCGCACGTCGACGAGTTCCTGACGTCCCAGCAGTCGCTCGTGACCCGCGAACATGTCGGCCCTGCCTAAGCGCATCATCAAGGAGAGCGAGCGCCTCGTCAAGGAGCCGGTCCAGGGCATCTCCGCGACACCCCACGACGACAACTTGCGCTACTTCGACGTGACCATTGACGGCCCCTCGCAGTCTCCGTACGAAGGTGCGTTTGGATCAAAATGGCGGGCGGCCAGCCAAATCGCGGCTCAACTGACGTGACCAGGCGGCGTATTCAAGCTCGAGCTGTTCCTCCCCGACGACTACCCCATGACCCCGCCAAAGGTCCGCTTCCTCACCAAGATCTACCACCCAAACATCGACAGGCTGGGCCGCATCTGCCTCGATGTCCTCAAGAGTGAGCTTGGCCCTGTTTGTCGCGTGCCCAAGTCTTGGCTAACACACACAGGCAACTGGTCGCCTGCCCTCCAGATCCGCACCATCCTGCTGTCCATCCAGGCTCTCCTAGGCGCCCCAAACCCCGACGACCCTCTCGCCAATGACGTCGCTCAGGCGTGGAAGGAGAACCAGTCGCAGGCCATTGCCACGGCACAGGAGTGGACCAAGCAGTATGCAAAGCCCTGAGGCGTGAGCTCGAGACCTGGCAAAGCAGACTCTTATGGCTTACTCTTGGACGTCCTTGGACATTGATTTTGAGCGTTTCTATTCTGGCCAAGCGCCCCAAGCTTTGATATACGTGCTGGATTGGATGGTGGCCTGGCTTCTTTGAGCGCATGTCTGGATAGCTGATGGCGACATTTTCTGGCGGACCTGGAGGATGCAACACTCCCCACTATAGGATCCGGCCACATGATGAATGGAAATGAATGATGAATTCCCAAACAAGATGCCCTGACTGACTGCTGTGCCTGAGACCCATTGTGACAATCCCAAGCTGGAAGCCGGACCGCTGAAGCCGTGCCCGATCATGGCTGTTCAAGCATGATAAAGTCTAGGTTTGCCTCCAGTCTCTCATATATCTGCGTGCTGTGTTGCAATGTCGGTCTGGTGCGGCCACTTTTTGGCTCGGGAGTGACCGCTGAATGTTCGTTTTCTTCGAGCCTGTCACAACTCTCCCACCACCCACAACACCAAGATAAGCCCGCCTCCATTTCGCAAGCAGGGACGTCGCACTGATGTATGGCTATCGAGGCTTTTGACACGATTACAGCAGCAGCACCGCCGATACGGTCGCCACTACTTGGCTGCAGAATGCGAGAGCCCACCACGAATGAAGACGCCGGACTCCCGAGACAACCACGAACGAGAACGGCGGACTCCCGAGACAACAACCACGGCTCACGCCGCGACAACTTCTCATGTACCGGCTTGACCTAGTTGAACAAGCGACACAGGAGGGGGAAGGGGGCTCGCCGCAAGGCTGGTCGTGTAGGGATCGCTCCACGCACACCGCACGACCAGTTCGACAACCGACACGCTACCAGCAGCTCACATGCACGTGCAGCGGCAGATGAGGGCGTACGCTACTACAGCTCTAAGCTTTCCTGATTTTCGCTGTTTAATCACTGTAGAGGTCTACTTCTCGACTTGATATTGGCGAGGGTGAGTCCTCGTCAT
>Ga0265797_10006492_pt1 | contig 16469 bp, 17 predicted proteins | sample P2T30metagenome_FD_192433 | JGI IMG/M metagenome (GOLD analysis project Ga0265797, IMG submission 192433) | Plant litter microbial communities from East Loma Ridge, Irvine, California - P2 T30 | ecosystem: Environmental > Terrestrial > Plant litter > Unclassified | place: USA: California... | reverse complement strand
TGTCTGACAAGCTACCTAGGGAGTGGGGGGTGTGCGATTGGGACCGTGCCCTAGCAACCCGCGAACTTCCCCGCATAAACACACTTTTGCTCGACCAGTACTTGCGCCGCAGAGGCCGTTACTCTAACAACCTTTCGCGTCGAGCCCTCAGATACTCTACATAATACCGAAATGTCCGACGAAGATCTCGAGCAGATAAGACGCGCGCGCCTGCAGCAGTTACAACAACAGGGCGGGGGAAGCGGAGGACAAGGAGGCGAAGGCGCCGAGCAAGATTCGCGAAAGTAAATACAATTATACACGAAGATCAAGGTTTCTTACTAAGGCAGAGTTACAGGCAGCAAGAGGGTACGTTTTCAGAATCTCTCCTGGCGCAGACATGCATCACTTGACCACACACTCCCCCTTCGCCCACTCGTCCAAACCCCGCCGTCCACTAGCAACCACGGGCTAACCCTTCCCATCAGCCGACCAGCGTTCCTCCATTCTCTCACAAATCCTTCTCCCCGAAGCAGCCGACCGTCTCGGCCGTATCCGCCTTGTCAAGGAATCGCGCGCAACCGACATCGAGAACAGACTTATAATGCTTGCGCGGACTGGCCAATTACGACAGAAGGTTACAGAAGATCAGCTCAAAGAGATACTGGGGGCTGTAGCAGAGCAACAGGAGAAGGAAGAGCAGAAGATTGTTGTCAACAGGAGGGGAGGGAACTGGGACGATGATGATGAGCTCGAGGAACTCATGAAGGATGTATAGGGAAGCGAGGATAGGTAAACAAAGGGAGAGAGACACACACAGATGCTGGGTGTTGCATTAGGCGGTGCTTCTGGGACATGCAAGGCAGGTAGTCTTGCGCATGAAAGCTAAGGTACGACTTCTCATGGCAACTTCACGACGTGCATCAAGTCGTACATGATTTGTGACTATTATCCATCTGCCGGTGGTTGTTCAATACTCGCTACTTAGTGCTCAATCATGACGAATGATAACCTGTGGATTAGTGAAGAAGCAAGCACAAGAGAAGAACAACATCAGATGTGCCGTTCGATAAAATCGCAGCCGCAAATGGGAGTAGTACCACCATCCGCTTGGTGCAAACAGTGTGCGCAGTTGAAAAGAGGGTTCGGACGAAGTGAGGCTATAGATGCCGCGTGAAAGACTCAAACAGTGTTCTAATGCTAGGTAAGCGTGGGTTTCTACCAGTATACCATCTTCCGAGTGTTATCTGAGGTATAGATGAACAAGCCAACCTGTCGCAAAGACCATGACAAGCATTTGCATGTAACCCCCAAATGAAAGTACCGGATTCGATCACAAGCGCGATCTTGGAGTTGTCGTAGGCGTTGAAACCAATGATCTCACGTCGCTGCCATCCTGGCCATACCCTCCCTATCCTCCGCGCTTAAGGTATTTGTCTTGGCAGCTTCCTTCCATCTCTCAAGCTGCTCATACTGCTCATACTCCAGCTTGCCTTTCAATAACTTCAACAGCTTTGGTGTGAACTTTCCCGTTGCATATACCACACCATCGTACTGCTTTGCGAAGAGCAAGATCACTAGCGTTAAGAAGAGTACGGGGCCGTCGGAAGCTTTTTGTTTCTTGATTCGGCGAAGCATGTCGTCGAGCATCGATTGCTTGGCAGCAGCCAGCGAATCTGTAGATGGATGGTTGATACCTTGTTTTTTGTTGAATTTCTCCAAAGCTGAAGATAGTGATGTATTATCCAGAGGCGTCGTGGACTCCAGCACACTCGAGAGCTTGGTAACATTCTTTCTTGTTTTGCGGCTGAGGACTAGACCCTGCGCTCGTGCTTTGGCAATAGTATCGGGTATAAGGTCCTTGTGTGCGTAAGTTGCAAAGACCTGAGCAAGCTGGCTGTGCACTTTCTGGTCCATGACTGAAACTAAGCCGGCGCTGTATATCCGATATCGGGTGAGCATGCGATCTGTCCAGTACATGGCAAACTCCTCTTCATTCAGTGTTTCGAACGAGGACACGTGGAACCAGAAGCGCTCTTCTAATAACTTCTCAACTGGTTTTTGTTGGAGGAGAAGGCGCTGAACAAGGCCTGTGGGAGGAATCATGTCTTTGATCTTGTCTCGAGTGAATTTCACGTCTTCCACTAGGGTTGGATCGTCGTGTAGACTTTGCCATTGTGCCTTTGCAGCTTCTTTTGCGTAGCCAGCGAGCTCGTCGAGTGCTCCGTCTCGGCGCCTTTCAGTGAGTATCAGAGTGCCGACGCGCACTATCTTCAGCCCTCCAGTGGTCTCGGAGAAGTGAGCGACAATGGAGTTCTTGGCTCGGCCGGCCACCTGCTCCCTTATAGTTGGTGGAAGACGGGAGCCAATCACTTCGGTGACATCAAGGGTACAACCTTCTTGTTCAAGGATGCGTACGCAATCTTGCTCTAACCTGGAGATCCAGATCAGTGATACAGCGAAAGAGTCTATTACCTCAATGCCTGAGAGTTGCTGGAAGTAAGACAATGCGACTTGGGAAGACGGGAAAAGTTCGATGAAGTCGGAGGCGAATCTTTGCACATCGAGATAGGCAAGAGCGCCGGACTGCAGATCGTAGACTGTGGTATCGCGTTCGGATTCTAGATATCGCTTGGGTGTGCACAAAACGCTAACGTCAGTTTCCTGGATGTTGACCTTGGAAGTAAGATTTTCAGACTGCAAGAGTCGCTCGAGAGTATGCAGAATGAACCATGTAGGGGGATTGTCAGGCAAATCAGCTGGTTTGATATTGAGAGTCCTGTACAGAGTGAGCATGCGATGCATCTAAGGCAAGTCCTGCACTTACCGGACATCATCGACCGTCTTTTGAATCATACTCTTTACTATGTCCGCGATCTTGTGAGCATAGGCCTTAGTGTAGATGTAGCCGTTAGTTTCCAGGACGTTATAATCTTGACTGGACAGGAGGAAGTCAAGACTCTTGGAAGAGACACGGTGCTGGGCAATGAATTCGGCCTTGGATGCCAGTCCCCCAGATGACAGGCGAGTGACTATCGTGTCTCGCTCATCTATGGGAATAATGCTTTCCTCGTCCGCGCTGAACAAACATAGCTTGGGGTGGCTGTGGACTAGTTGATGGACAAGTAATCGACCTATGTCGAGGTCGTTGGCCAATGTGGAAACCGGTATCCGCTGTGTCTCTGGTGCATGCTTCAGCAAATGTAGCCAAGAGAGATTACGAACGCTCACCTTTGGTCACGCGGCTTCTGAAACGAGCCTGGACAAACTGGAGCGTAACGAAAGCATGGCCGCTGGAGGATAGCACAAGCCGCGGAACAAAATCGGAAGTGTCTTGCGGAGGGAAGAGGGCGAAGATGTCCTTCACATCATGTGCGGTAAACATGCCAGCTGGACGTTGGGTAGCGCTGCAGACTAGATTGCCAACATGTACTGTTCAGGAACAGTGCTGTGAGCTCGAACGGTTCGGCGGCGTTGGAGTATATAGTGCAAGGGAAAGCGTCAGAGGCTGGATTGCGCTGATTGGTGGGGAGCGGGCAGCGGGCGGCAGAACACCGGGATTGAACAAGGTTGTGGCTCATGGTCGAGTGCTCGCAGACATTCAACCCATTCCGCCCACCGCCACCATGTCTCAATTCCGCGCGGCCAAGCTGGACATTGGATGTTTCGCAAAGATTCGCAATATCCGCGACCACACCAAGCGGAAGGTGTACTCGGAGAATGAGCCCGAACGGCATGCGCCTCTGCACCTAATGCTCCCATCGCGCAACGACTGACGACGACACAGACAAGCTCTGCGATACCTGATCCGCAATACCACGCTTCCGCAACGAGTCCGCGCGCAGGCTCAGCTCCAGCTCTCGCAGATGCACTGCTACACACGCTACACCCAGATCAAGAACAGGTGTATAATGGGCGGCAAGGGCCGTGGTGTCTTCAGCGACTTCAGAATGGGACGAGTATGCCATGGCATTCTCTTCGGGCGACGCAGGGCTGACGATCCTATAGTATCAATTTCGCGTAAACGCTCTCGCGGGAAACCTACCGGGCGTGAAGAAAGCAAGTTGGTAGGTGTGCTTCTACGAGAACCAGACTGTTTCCATGTACAATACTGTGAGGCGAGCATTGCGCCAATGTCACACACCTACTTTTGGCACTACATATGGCCTTGCACATGACCGCTCTTCGGGCGCAAACTGCGAGACTTTGCATGCGAAATCTTCGTGGTTGACCCATCGCACTGTCTACTTTGCCCTCACCTCGCTCTCTCACCGTGCGAATAACCCTTTCCTAATCGGTTTGCTCTCACCACGCGCTACAAACAACGGCAGCGGCAACCCACCGCGCCAGCAATAAAAGCCGACTTCCGTGGCCATTGCACCTACAATCCCTACTACAGCAATAGCTCTGGTTGCCGTTTTTTAACAACTCACTTCGCCGCTGTCTACGGTCCATAGACGCCCCCAAGCATCTGCGTCAGCATGTTCCGCCGCATAGAAGACACTCTGGAGCCGGATCCATCATTTCCAGCGGACCTCAACCAACTTGGCTTCTTCATCAACCTCTCAGGTGATATCCGTATGATCGACGCGCCCGAGAAGCCCTATGTCTACCACGCCACCAACAATGAGCGCGTCAACGAGGTGCGCCGCGAGGCCATGCAAAGTACATTCCAATTTCCATTGAAACACTCGCAGCTAACACATCACAGCCTGCCAGCGCAAGGAAGCAGAGAAGCGCCTGTCCTACCTCGGCCTCGAGTGCATCCACCTTCCCGACTTCGCCATGACCAAGCCCAATGGTCCACATGTACCTATCCTTGCTCCACCGCCTGACCTCCTCAAGACGCGAAAGCGATTGATTGTACTGGTAAACGACACCATGCAAGATCTAGGCATCCTGGCGTATAGACAGTTGCAGCGGGAACTCGGCATCAACGGTGGCTCAGTCGTCAACTTTGCCAAGGAGATGGTCAAGTGCTCGGACACTGACAACACCGCTGAAAGGGACGCGAAGATTTTCAAAGATGGTCATGTTCTCCAAGACAAGACTACCACTCCTGCTTTGATTGTCTTGAACGCGGGCCAGCTGCTGTACTCGCACAAGTACGACCAGGCCATGACTCTACGCAGTTGGTCCGCCATGCCACGCAAGTCAATCGCCCACGACATGGTCCGCATCCGTGACAACGAGAACCGTGTTCCAGGTCATGAAAATGCCAAGAAACATGTCAAGACTGTCTTTGACGAAGTCATCTGCAACCCCGATCGTGTTGCAGCCGACGCAGAAGTCTACGTCATCGCTATTGAAGACGGAACGGAGAGTATCTTGAACCTGCTCACGCACGACTGTACGTCTCCTGGCCCTGCTTTCACCTGAGGAGTTTACACTAACGTATTGTTATAGTCGGCAAGTATGGTACCCGTATCACGGCCATGGCGTTCATTCACTCCTTGATCGACGACTCCCAAATCAAAGATGAACAGATTCGCGCTTTCATGCATCAGCGCACACGTCAGTGGCGATTCAGCGATCTGACATGCAACCCCCAGCACTGTGTCGACTTACCGACTGACTACAATCGACAAGTCAACGGGCCTTGTTCTGCAGACACACCATCAACCATGCAATCAATCAAGCACATGTCTTGGCACGCTTCGATTCCTACAGGCCCAGTCTCGGCTCTAACGAAGGCTTTCCACAGCCTCGCTCTCAGCGTCACCTCTTCGGCCGGGGCTTCCACTCCAACCGCAACATCAACCTCTACTAGTGGAGAAGAAAGCACAGAATGGTCCTCGGGTCAAGCTGTCATCTGCCCTACCTTCGCGGGCGGCGACAATTCGGTTGGTGAATGCATCTTTACCTACCCTCCCACCCAGCATGCCATTCTCTCTTTCTTCCAAGACGTCGCGCAAGACCCGGTCCACTATCGCAACCCACCTGGCCTCCAAATCTTTACCGAAGCCCCCAAGCCCAGCCCCGAAAATCCTCTTGCACTATCTTCAGACCACGAGAATGACGCTGGGCTCTACTTGCAAAATCTCTTGCCGCAGACGACGTCTGAGCACGCTGAGCTAGATGAAGCTCGCGAGCGGCTCGCCGAGTTACAAGTTGCCTTGTCTGCCTGCCCTACTGATGCTGCAGAGCTAGACAAGGGTCGCGTGAAGTTGGAAGTTAAGGTGAAGAGCATGGAGGCGAAGATTGAGTCTTTAGAGATCAAGGCGCTGAGTCACGGCGGACTGGCCGCGGGTGAAGTGGTCGAGAAGCGCGAGGATTGGAAGCCGCAGGTTGAGGGTCCCCAGGTACCATTTGCAGGGACCATGGTGGATAGTGAACTGTTGAAGGCGGCGGGGCTGATGGAGTCTGTGGATGAAGAAAAGGCTTTTGTTTGAATGGCGAATGGCAGCTCTAATCGTGTAGCGAAGATGAGGGGATGATGGCAAGTCCCGGATGGAAAGGACACAAAAGCGTTTGTTTTTCAGCCATCCTACGCACCACGAACTCCTCCTCTTGTCACGTCAGCACGAGGAAGACGTCTTTTGGCTGCTCGGCGATGGAGTTAGGGTCATCTACCTTATTTGCATCATGTCCTTGAGAATAAGACCACAGCCTCAATCTCGCTTATCGTTGTCCTCAGGCCTAGGTTCAGTACTCAACTGATTCCCGTTATAGAACTGTTGAGGTACATCTCTTGCCCGCTGGTCCGCCAGCGTTCTTACCCTCATCCCACCCGAAGTTGCCTGATCCAGCACAGGATCGTGACTGGGATCCCGGGTAGGTCTGCTGCCCATGGTACGACCACCACCGCCATGGTTGTTACTGCTACTACCATCACCACCTTGCTCGTGTTGCGCCCCGTAGCCTATAACGGAGCTGATGGTACTCCCCACGTAGCCAACAGTAGAAGTGAGAAGCCCAAAGGCCCCGCCAACGATGCCCGTCGCGGCTCCTGCTATACCTCCTCCAGTGCCCCCGGAATACGCATCCGAGTAACCCTTTACTGGCACCAGTACCAACGTCGCACTGGGCGCTAGATCAATATCGCCCAACTCGACGGCCTCGTCGCCGGCAGAGAGCTCACGACTGGGCGATGGAGCGAGTATATGTCGGAAAAAGTAAGGAGGCAGTTGTTTGTTGTTGATGTTCTCGTCATCCTGGGTCAATTTCCCAAACTCAGTGTCAACCCAGGACCGCACGTCAGTCTGCAGGGTGGCGGAGCGAGGGAATGTAGAGCGAATGGTGCGGCCATCGAACAAACGAACATTGAGAGCGACGGTTTTGGAGTTGGTGCCTCGCGAGGACGTTGGCACTGGCTGTGATGTGTCGGGGGCTCGTAGTGCGCCCTTGTTCCTCTCCTTCTCGCGTTCTGCTTTGCGCAATTCGGCATCTACTTTGCGCGCTGCTTTGTCGGCTTCTATTCGTGCTTTTATACGGGCTAACTCTTCGGCATCTTCTCGTTTCTTCTTTCGCAGGGCGTCGCGGGCTTCTTGTTGGGCTTTGGTGGCGGATGTGGATGGGAGAGTGGGGTGCTGGGAGCCTGTGGCTTTTTGCTTGCCTGGTGTGTTGGACGTGAGGGTGGGTAGTGAGGTTTCGGGGAGGCCATACAGGTCGTCTTCGGCTGCAGCATTCGCTATACTATTCGTAGGTTCTGGTGTGCTTGCTTGTGGGGGAGAGGTTGGTGCTGCGTTGGAGGCTGGGATGGGATTCGCTCCCAGGACGCGTCGGATTGAGTTGATAAAGTCATCTCTCGTGGCATCGTTCTTGAGTTGAACTTGGAGTTGGCCGTTCTGGATGACGACGAAAGTGGGCACGCTCGAGACATCGGAGAAGGCAGCCAGAAAACCGGCTTCGGTCGAGCCCGCTTCGAGTCGCAGGACGACCGCTTTTTGGTGGAGCAGAGTCGACAGCTAGACATGCATCATCAGCGCGTGTTGTGAAAACCTGGCCGAGTCCCAACGTACCCATCCGCTCTTCAGCCACTCGCCTTCCCACTCGTGGCTCGTGGCGCCGTCGTCTACGCAGCTAGTCAGTCACGATGCTTCCCAGATTCCGATAGTGCACCGTCACGTACCTCGAACGAAGCAGGCAACGAGTTTCTGCTCCTGAATGGCAAGCGCGATTCCGCTCTGTAGGCTGCCTTGGTGGAACATGTTGGTGGGTGGTGGTGGTGGCTCCATGTCTGCACTACCGCGGGGATTAGCCTGGGAACCTGCTCGGCGCGTGGTACCGTGGCCAGACGACGCACGAGCATGGCCGGCGGCCGTCAGCGCCCGCTTCATTCAGTGGCTTATTCACACGGCGTTGGAGATGTGCAAAGGGAAAAGATGCAATAAACAGTTCTATCGGTAATGCCAAGCCCATGAATCCTCCACGCCGAAGAAGGGTAATGCTGCAATAAGCCAATGCTAGACTCGCTCTATATCCAAACATCAAGCCAGAAGGTGCTGCACAGCATGTGCCCCTTCTGCTTGGTCCCGCCGTTCCGCTTGGGCTTCCCAATGATGCCGACCGTGTACAGTGTCGGGAGTGAGTGGCATATCCAAGTTGTTGGTCTTTTCCCAATCAGGCCAAAGCCGTGGCCCCTGGGCCCTGGTATCGGCTTATAGGATGGTGCACTTCTTCTTGTTCTTGGTCGCCGACTGCTGGGGACGGGGGCTGAGGACGGCGCTGGGGCAGGTTAGGACAGTCATGCAGGGAGCACATGGGAACATACCGAATAGCTTCGTCAAAGACACTCTTCAGGTTGCGCTGTGTGAGGGCGGAGCACTCGAGGTACTTCTGCGCCTTGATCTCTTTTGCGACCATGACGGCCTGCTCGTACTGGATGGGCGCCATCTTCTTCTGCCTCAACGACTCCTTGGTCGCCTCATCGTCCCTCAGATCGAGCTTGGTGCCGACGAGGATAATGGGAACGCCGGGCGCGTGGTGATCTATCTCAGGGTACCACTGGCAGGGGGTTAGCGGGTGCGCACGCGGCGTGGCGGGCGGCTTGGTACCTTTGCCTTGACGTTGTCAAACGACGGGGGGCTGACGATGGAGAAGCAGATGAGGAACACGTCCGTCTGGGGGTACGAGAGCGGGCGCAGTCGGTCGTAGTCCTCCTGGCCGGCCGTGTCCCACAGCCCCAGGCTTATGGGCTTCCCGTCGACCATGACATTTGCCGAGTAGTTGTCGAAGCTGGGCGAGTTAGCTCACGCGTGGTGCAGCGAGGGGCGGGCGTACACGGTGGGGATGTACTCGCCCGGGAAGGCGTTGGTCGTGTACGAGATGAGGAGACATGTCTGCGCGGTTAGCAGGCTGCGCGGCTGTCGCGGGGGCGGCGAGGCTCACCTTGCCTACAGCGCCGTCGCCGGTCACGACGCACTTGAGCGATTGCGTCGCGGGAGCAGCCATGGTGCGCGAGGTGTCGCCCGGGGAGCGTGGCTTTGGCGGACCCGGTTCGGCGGAGCAACGGGGCGGCGAGGGTGGAGCGGATCGAGTCGGGCGCAGGGCAGGGCAGGGCAGGCAGGCAGGCAGGCAGGCAGGCAGGCAGGGCAGGGCAGGGCAGGGCACGATGCAGATGCAGCGAGGCGGCGCGTGGGAGGTAGAGGACGCACCGGCGAGACTGCGCAGCACGATGCGGGTAGCAGGTAGCTTCTGTGAAGGCGCGGGAGCTATCTGCAGCGTAGGGGGGCGTTTTATCGCTTGGCAGGCGGCGGGTCACGAAGCGAGCTGGAGCTGGAGCGACCAAGCTCGACGAGCGCGTACCCTCTTGAAACCCTTGTGCAACACGCTGCTCACGCCTGCCATCCGCCGTGCTAGCTAGCTACGGGCTCGTGCTACGCCTACATGCTTCAATACCACACAAACAGTCCCTCGCCGCCTTGCCTGTCCTCGCCCACCAGCTGCTTGCACACCACCAGCCTGACCACGGCCTCGTGCAACTCTCTCATGTCGAGAATGCCGCGCTTCTTCCCGTCAATGTACGACACGTCCACCACGACTCGTTTCAAGTTGGCCGTCGACAAGGCTCCCTCTTGCAAGAGCGCTATCAACCGATCCGGTGTCCCAACCCCGTAGTCGATTCTGCTCTTGCTCAAATGCGCGACCTGGTCTGCGAGCTTCAGGTGCTTTGCAAACAGTTTGGCTACGCTGGGCTTCTCGACTCCCTGGGTAGGTAGCCCAGACTTGAGACATCGGCAGACGTCTGCCGCTCGCATCCCAGAGCCCGTCACTACAAGCGTGTGGGGAGCGCCGGGCGGCTTGCATGGCGTCGCCTCCAGCGTCCCTGCCTGCTTCTTGAGAAAGGCAGGCAGCTTGTCTGTAGTTCGCGGCTCCGTCCAGCTGCTACTGTCCTGCACCGTCCGCGCTGCTTGACGTCAGCATTTCACGATATGTCTCGGGCGCTCAAACACTCACCAGAAATCCACAAGTCCTCGAGCTCGACACTGCTCAAATCCTTCCCGTAAAGCCGTGTTCGTGCGTTGACATAGTCGGCAACAAGCTGACCATCCATGCGCTCGAAAGCGTGATTGACTCCCAGCCCTTGGTCCAGATCGTCTTCAGAAATCGCCTTTGCTTTCTGCTTCTTCTTCTCTTTGCGTTTGGCCTTCTTGGCTGCTTTTTTGCCGTCCTTGCTGGCTTCGGGCTCGGCTTGCCGTTTCCTTTTCTTCGACGACGCGTCAAGATCGAACTGGGCTTCCATCAGGGGCACGCCTCCCTCTGATTCCGAGTCGGACATGGTGAGACTAGTGTTTTGTGTGACGGAGCGACACCTGAGTTCGCGACGGAAAAAGTTGCAGCGCATCGAGCTTCAGCTGCTATCGATAAGCGGCTAGCGCAGATGCACGCCGGGGAAGTCGCGTTACCTTGGTAAGCGACGCGTTTCCCTGACGCCCATCAACACCCGCCTGGGCACCCACCTCGCCCCTCGCATGCCTCTCTTGCCATGGCCGAGTCTGCGCGCAAAACGCAGCGCCTTCCCCCGCGGCGCGACTTGCAGCCGACACCCGACAACGACGCGTCCATGGAGCCCACGACACCCTTCCACCAGGCCACTAGTGTGGGCCCTACTCCAGCAAGCAGACGGACGCCAGCTCTTCGCACACCAGCATCGGGCGCGACACCGCGGGGCGGACCCGCAGCTCGCCCTCTTCCTTCGCGCAGGATTGCACCCACTACTCCCCACGCGATACGAGCCCTGAGAGAGCGAGCCAATGCGGCAAGGACGCCAGGAAACACCCGGAGACGAAGCGGCCGCGTACAGAGGGAGACACCGCGGGACATACTGCGCCATCTTAGCAGAGGTACGGCTCTTGCAGCCGCCATCTCTCACCTAGCTAACTGTCCATGCAGCCCTCGCTCGTGAACCGCGCCCGGCCCAGCCCTCCCCACAAGCCCTACCTCGGCGAACGCGCCATTCCGCCCTCGACCTTCCAGACGTCGAAGACGGCCCTGCCATGCCTGCGCCCCGTCTTTCAATGCCCCTGGAGAACATGTACGACGACGACGATAGTTTCCACAGTGCCCCACCACGGCAGTCTCTCCTACCAGACCTACCAGACGACGTCGATGGCGGGACCGTACAATCGCTCGAGTTTGGACGGCGAGCCATCAGTGAGGATCCACGCTTCATGTTCACGGGAAGGCAGAGTGAGCGATTCGGCGACCTAAGCGAGCTCGGGGCGGTCCAGGAGGAGTACGAGGTCGATGGCACCTTCATCAACACGCGCGCAGATGGCCTCTTTGATCCTGCAATCGACGAAGCTCTAGATGGAGACGAAACCACAGTACAAGCACTGACCGGGCGAAGAGACGCAAGGCCGAGTGAGGAGGATTTGGGCGTATTTGGAGAGGCAGAGGACGATTTAGAAGAGCCTACCTTCCGCTTCATGATACCGGAGCGCATGCGTGTGCCAGCCCAAGAAGACGTACAAGCATTTCAAGACGAGCGGGAAGAAGACGAACAAGAGCCGGATGACGAGCTTCTGCACCAGTCCGATGATTACGACTCACTCAATAGCGACGACAAGGACGGAATAGCTGCTGCTTTCGACGGCAAAGACCAAACAGTAACCGCCGGCATGTTAGGTTGGGCATCAGATCCCCCTGCAGACAACGACGCCGAACTAGTCGCCTATCGAGAAGAAGAATCTGCAATTGATCGAAGCCTGCAGGCCAAGTCGCCCAAGCAAACACATGTAGCCCAGATGAAGAGTGTTCGCAAACCGAAAGAATACATGGTATCCGAACACGGTATCGGCTTCCCCTCGTTTCCAGCCGCGCCTGTCAAGAAGCTCACTTTGAGCTTCTTGAAGTCGCAGGGAGGCAAGACCCAACTCAATACGGAAACACTCGACGCACTCGTACGCACGACCAACGACTTCTTCGAGCAGATTAGCATAGATCTCGCAGCATATGCACAGCACGGTGGACGAACGACGATTGAAGAAAGCGATGTCATCGCGCTTATGAAGAGGTATGCTGCTCTACTCGACTCTGTTTGGCGTACATGGCGTGCAGACTTATAGCAGACATATACGTTCGGTACACTGACTTTCAAGCAGGACTCGCAAGACCACCGGTACCTGTACCTCGTTTTCTCTGGCGCAAAGGATGCTTCCTAGGGAGTTACTTCAGCAGCTGCGTATGGAGCGTCCGGCCAAGTTGAAGAGATATAAACGGAAACGATTGAATGCTGTCCGTGAGGAAGACGAAGATGACGACTGAAAAGGCACGGTAATGTCTCACGACCAATCAACGCTGTGGCGTACTCTCCGTTGGGTGCCCGACATGGGCTTCTTGACGACCATCCAAAACATGACTGAGGTCGCGAAACTGAGCGCGTACCTACTTGGAGTTAGATGATTGCTTGCAGGAAAAGAGCGAGGCGGCGAACCGTACCATGTGAAGATGTACTGCGTGTGGTTGTTTCGTAGGTTCACGGTGGGCGCCCTACCAATCGGTACGCCCTTGGGTTCACGTTCATAATTTGTGAGCAAATCAGGCGCTGTGTCATAGTTAGATACCCCAATCACATCATCGAAGAAAGATAGATTACTTACTCATCGTCTCCTCCACCCACACAGCCTGACTCCCGCTATACTCGGCCATCTCCTCGACACTGGGAAAGAACCACTTTCCCTTTTCCGGCTCGTTTTTCGGCGTAAACATGTTGCCCTTGGGCGGTATCCTCAACAAGCCCTCAATCGTAACCTCACCCTCAGGCAACGCCCCATTCTTCTTGCGAAACCACTGCGGCGCAGCGTCCTTCTTGATCCACCCCCTACACGCCAATATCTTATGCACATTGCCGCGCGCATCCCGCCGTTCGAGCGGCGTAACAACCGTGTACCCCTCTTCGCCATCCAAAATCCGCGGCCCAATCAACATTTCCTGATCATGTCTCAACACGCCCCTCGCATAGACCCTGCGATAGTCAAAATCCTGAATTGCAGCCGGGTCGATTCGCAGCGGGAGTTCGAGAGGCGGGAAGGTCAATCTATCTTCAAAGCGGGCGACTAATTCGGTTTTCCAGCCCAGACGCTGCACTTGCCAGCATCCTAGTATGAAGGCTGTGACGGGGATTATCGCGAGGATGATTAGGCCGGGCCCATGTTGTTTTCCTACTCGCGCCATCTTCGCCGGCCGGTCGAGAATCGAGACGAAACTTGGGTCCAGGCCGGGGCCGCCGCCCACTCGGCGACTTTGTGAGCGGAGGAAGAGGATGCGTGTGTGCGGACATTGGGGTCGCGTGGGTGGGGGACGGGCGTGGGCGGTGCGGAAGAATGCCGATGCGGGCTGTGAGTAGTATCGCCGGAAAAGCTTGAGGAATGGATTTGGTTTCGACATGGCGGGTGGTTGGGTGGATGGAAAGTTGGGAATGGCTCAGTCGTGTCGGATATGCGAGCTGCGAGCTACCCGGCTGCTAGACGCCGATGCGGTATGGTTCCCGCGTCTTAGCACCCGCCAACCTAAGCCTGGCTCTGGGCTGATCTCGACCTCCCATCGCACTGCTCCTCTTACATCACTCTTTTTTCACTCCCATCCATGCAAGACTGCAACATCATGGCGGATGCACAGGACCCACCAATGGATCGAGCAGAGATGGCTGCGAGGCGGGATAAAGATGCGCTTCTTGATGTTTTGGATACTCGACTTGAACACTATTTGCATACACTGCATGAATATCACGACATTATGCAGCAGCTTTCCGCAGAGCTATCCTCGGTAAGCAATGTTTACGTTTGGTTAATGGCACGTGGTGTTGATGCCAACAAGGGTTACATGTCGCTTGCTCAAGCAAACTTTTACAATTCGTCCTCTGCGATCCGTTACGGACAGGACTGCTATGACGAACGTATGCAGAGTGTACGCAAGGTGTGAGTTCTACAGTTTCCTTCGAGATTTCATAGCTACCAGGGGTGCTACAACGATCCTCTGGAATGTCTATCTACCTTATGTGCTCTGTTGACAGACCACAGCCATGTCTCCGAACACGGATGTACCAAGAAGAACGATCGACCCCATTTTTCCATCAAATCTTCCGCTACCACTCGCCAGGACGCGAGCCTTGACAACCACATGAGATCAACAGAACAAGCGAACGAAATCCAAGGACCGGGCCTCCCTTCCACAGGTTCAGAAGCTAGAGAAGGAGAAACAGGCCCTACTTCCGATTTGGATGACGAGCCCGCCCAAGGATCAAGGGACAACCAAGAAGAAACCGGATCTGTCGGAAAGCCTACAGATCCTCTCAGATGGTTTGGTATCCTTGTTCCGCCCGCACTACGTACTGCGCAATCTACATTTGTAGGTGCAGTCGAAGGTCCAATCCCCCAATTAGCCACCGTTGTGAGAGATCTACGGGCCCAAGAGATCGAAATTGGGAGGGTGAGGAAGCAGATTAAAAAAATGTAGAGACTAGTCAGGTGCTGCTTGTGGGGATATTAGGGAAAATCGCGCATGAGCACTGGGTTGCGCGCATTCGATATCGTGACTCGGGTTGGCTGCAGATTGTTGCGCGTACTTTAGACTAATCAGTAGCATTACGCGTTGTCGCAACTCTATATTTACTCTCGGCACTGGTTTATGCCGACTGGAGACAAGAGTAGCTCTGGATGGGCGTATAATATGCGATGATTCACCTCCGCTGTATTGGTGGTCAGCCGGAGTAGCATAATAATTTGGTCGTTTTATTCCCATGTGTGCTGGCAGGGGAAGGCCCACTAGACTTGGGACGATTTCTTTCTCGATCATGAAAACTTTGCCAGATCAAGATAGTGGCGCGAGCTGTGCCACCTTTGTTGCTTGTAAAGCAATCATTCATATTGCCAAATTCACGGATATTGCCGGAGAGGGTTACATCAAGGTAGTAGCCATGAGCCTAGTGCTACATGCATCCACATCGTATGGGTTTCAACATTGGTGTAGTATGAACCTCGCCCTATATACAGTCGCACGCTCACCTAGATATCCGCGTTCCTCAACCCTCGTTTGAACCTATCCAACGCCCTAGCTTTCGTCTCTTTCCAGTCCACATGCGGTTTTGGATAACCCAGCTTGTCGAACTCGCTCTTCGACAGCCTCGCGTAAGGAGCAAATACCGCCTTTCCCTTGACATCTTTGAGCTCTGGGACCCATTTACGGATATAATCACCGTCAGGATCGTTCTTCTCAGCCTGAGAGACGGGGTTGAAGACGGTGTAAGAAGGCTCCCAGCCTTGGGTATTGTTGGAAAGGTCCCAGTCAATCAGAGTTTCGGCAAAGTAGCGTTCGCCGCGGCGGTAGTCGAGCAGGAGGTTGCAGTAGAGATAGGAAGACACGTTCATACGTAAGCGATTGTGCATGTATGCCTCAGCAATAAGCTGGCGCATGCCCGCATCTACAAAAGGTTCGCCTGTTTTGCCTTCATACCATTTCTCCCAGCCTGCTTGGTCGTCTTCCCACTCTACTGCGTCGAATTTGAGATTCTGTGGGAGGTTCATGGAGGTGTGTGGCGTAGTCATGGTTGTCTGTCTGTAGAGTTCTCTGAAAACAATCTCGCGGACCCAGCCGTAGACGCCATTGGATGCCTTGGCTTCGGTAAAATCGGTACTGCCGCGATTGTAATCTACAACTTTCTGCAGTGCTTCGCGTACGGAGAACATGCCCGCACTAAAGTAGGCAGACATGCGTGACGTGCTATTTGCGGCAGGATTTGAGCGTGTAGCGGCGTAGTGGTCAATTTGCTTTAGGAACGCATCCATTCGTTTTGCTGCTGCATCGTGACCGACAGGCCACAGCTTCCGTATCCTCTTTTTGTCTTCTTCCGACTCGAATTGCTTGTCTTTTGCAGGCTGGGGTACGACTGTATCGAAGAGGCTTTTTAGCTCCTTCTTCGCAGAGGGGGGATTCGCGGTAGGTGGAGGGTTAGTGTCAAGCAATTCCGGCTCGTCTTTCAGCCTCTCGAGCCACGCTTTGAAGAAGGGTGTAAAGACTTTCATGGGTGTCCCAGCACCTGTAAGCATTGT
>Ga0265797_10006491_pt1 | contig 16469 bp, 10 predicted proteins | sample P2T30metagenome_FD_192433 | JGI IMG/M metagenome (GOLD analysis project Ga0265797, IMG submission 192433) | Plant litter microbial communities from East Loma Ridge, Irvine, California - P2 T30 | ecosystem: Environmental > Terrestrial > Plant litter > Unclassified | place: USA: California... | reverse complement strand
CGCCGCGTTGAAGTGCGTATCCCAGTGCGCGCGCGCCGCCAGGCGCCAGGCCCGCGCCGTGCCGCGGTCGCAGAAGCGGGCGAACGCGGCGGCGATCGTGGCGACGTCGGCATCGGCCGGCAGCAGCACGCCGGTGGAGGCGTTCGCGATTTCCCCGCTGCCGCCGACGTCTGTGGCCACCAGCGGCATGCCCGCCGCGGCCGCCTCCATCAGGCTGACCGGGATGCCTTCGCTGTCGCTGACGTTGACGATGAAGTCGAAGGCTTCCTCCCGGTACAGCGCGGCCAGCTGCGCCTGGGTCTGATAGCCCTTGAAGTCGGTACGGGCACGCGCGTCGAGCCGGCTGGCGGCATACGCGCGTATCTCGTCCAGCAACGGCCCGTCGCCGACGTGGGTCCAGTGCACCTGCAAGGCCGGGTTGGCCTCGAGCAGCCGGGCGATGGCGTCGACGATCAGGTGCAGGCGCTTGCTGGCGATGACGAAGGCGCAGGACACGATGCGCAGCGGTCCGCCGGCGGGCTGCGGATTCAGGACGCCGGGGTCGTTGACGCCCAGCCGCGACGTGTGGAACTTGGCGCGCCATTGCGGAAAGCACTCGGCCAGGTAATGGGTGCCGTGTTCCGAGATGCAGTAGATGTCGTCGATGCCGCCGGCGATGCCGCGCCGCAGGCCGGCGTAAGCGCCCGGCTTGAGCTCTTCGTAGAGGTCGCCGCGGTGGGCGCGGCATACGATGTTGACCTTGGCGCCGGTCCTCTCGCGATGGCGCAGCGCCCCGGCGATCTCGGGCACCAGCCAGTAGAAGTACATGACCTCGCTTGCCTTCGCCCTGCCCTGCGCCGCCCGTTCATCCAGGAAGCGCTCGAAGATGCGTGCCCGGTACAGCGCGCGCACCAGTTCCTTCAGGTTGTCCAGCCTGCGGCCATGGCGCAGGACCCGGGCCAGGTCGGCGCCCCAGCGGTAGTGGACCAGCGCCTGCATCAGGGACAGCAGCATGCGCGGCACGCGCAGCAGGCCGCGCCGCGTATCCGCATAGCCGAGGTTGACGGGGTTGGCTTCGGGACGCGGCTGTTCCCCGGGCGTATAGAAGCTCGGCACCAGCTCGATGCCCGCGAAGGCCGGTGCGATGTACTCGAGCTCGGCCACGATGAAGGTTTCGCCATGCCCGTACGGATAGTAGGACGTGAGCATCAGCAGCTGCGGCGCCGTCATGCGGTCCTCCCTTCAGCCTGTGCGATCCGTTCGGTCATGATGCGGCGGTACATGAACACGGTATAGCCGGCGGTGACGGTGAAGGCGACCGTGGACGCCAGCGCTGCGCCGTGGGGGCCGAACACCGGGATCAGGACCGCGCAGCCACCCGCGTTGAGCGTCAGCGACAGCAGGGAACCGTAGATGTTCACGTGCTGGCACCCCATGCCGGCCAGCGAGTTGGCGACCACGCTCATGTAGCTCCAGGTGACGATGCCCGGCAACATGATCGCGAACGGCAGGACCGAGCCCGCGTAGTCCTGGCCGAACACCCAGGGAATGACCAGCGGCGACAGCAGCCCCGCCAGCAGCGCCCCCGCCAGCGTGATCTTGAAGACCGAGCCCGCGACCTTGCGGATCATGCGCTGCAGCGCGGCCGGCGTGCTGTTGTGCGCGGCCGATTCCGGGAACACCACCACCGAGGCCGCGCTGGCGATCAGCCACAGCACTTCGGCCAGCTGGATCGACAGGGCATAGCGGCCGGCCGCGGCCGGGGTCAGCAGGAAGCTGACCAGGTAGAGCGCGACCCGGTAGTTGAGGAAGGTGATCATGTTGCTCAAGTGGGTGCGCAGGCCGAAGGACACGGCGGCGCCGAAGCGCAGGCCGGTGCCGCTTGCTGGTGCGGTGTAGTGGCGCACCCGCGCCTCGCTGGCCAGCCACAGCGCGGCCTGGCTGGCGATGTGGCAGGCCAGCACCGCCGGCACGGTGACGCTGCCCGCCGCATCCAGCGCCAGCACGCCCAGGCAGAACACCAGCGGCTGGGTCAGCGCGGTCTTGTTGTAGGCCGCATAGTTGCGCGTGCCCTGGATCAGTGAGGAGGTCCAGGCCGCCAGCAGCATCATGGGAAACAGCAGGCTGGCGTACAGCGCCGTGGATTTGGCCGTGCCCGGCAGGTAGCGCGCGACGCTGCCCTCGCTGAGCAGCGCCAGCGCCACCACGACGGCCAGCCACAGTCCCAGCGCGAGGCTCCAGTTCATGCGCCGCATGGCGCCCGGGCTGCCGGCGCCGCTGCTCATGTGGTAGACGTGGCTCGGTCCCAGGCCGAGGTTGAGGAAGGCGTACAGCGTTTGCGGCAGCAGCAGGGCCGTGACCAGCAGGCCGTTGTCGTGCGGGCCGAGCCGGCGCGTGGTGATCCACAGGGCGAGGAAATACAGGGCGCTCGACGCGATCTGGCGCAGCACGGTCGAGCCGATGGCGGCCGACAGGTCGAAGCGGGAATCGGGGGTGCGTCCGGGGGAAAGCGATGCCAGCAGGCTTTTCATTTGGGTCAGCATTCGGCGGGCTTTCCTGACTTTGAGCAAGATGATCGATGTGCGCGACGGCGGTCGCACCTGGTCATTATCCGTACCCTTCGAAGCATGGAACTGAGCACGATCAAGCGGACTGACGAGAAAACACGTTGCTGAAATTAAATATTCGTGGTCGAGCGCGCGGTCGAGCAAACGCAAGACGGGACGCAGCCGACGCGCTAAGGTCGCTGGGCCACCCATTTCCGGAACCATGATGACCCCGCGCGCCCTGTCCTGCCTGCTGCTCCTGGCCGCCTGCGCCGCGCCGGTGCCGTCCGCGCGCACCTTGCACGTGGCGCCAGCCGGGCGCACGCTGTACGTGGCACCCGATGGCGACGATGCCAATCCGGGCACGCGCCACGCCCCGCTGCGCACCATCGGCGCCGCCGCGCAGGCGGCCGGTCCGGGCACCACGGTGCGCGTGGCGCCGGGGCTGTATCCGGAAAACGTCAAGTCGGCCGCCAGCGGCAGCGCTGCGGCACCGATCCGGTTCATATCCAGCGTGAAATGGGGTGCGCGCATCTTCGGCGACGGCAGCGAGGCGGTGTGGGAAAACCGCGGCCAGCACGTCGAGATCGCCGGCTTCGACCTCAGCGGCAGCGGACGCATCGGCATCCTCAACCACGGTACCCGGGTGCGCATGGCCAACAACCACGTGCACGACCTGGCCTTGTCCGGCGGCTGCACCGGCAACGGCGGCGGCGGCATCGTCAACGCCAACTACAAGGCCTCGGACGGCGAGATCAGCGGCAACCTGGTGCACGACATCGGCACCCCCGGCACCTGCACCGGGGTGCACGGCATCTATCTTGCCAACCTGCGCGGCAGGATCGTCAACAACATCGTCTACCGCGCCTCGGCCTGGGGCATCCACCTGTGGCATGCGGCCGACCAGGTACTGATCGCCAACAATACGGTGATCGCGAACGGCACGGACAAGATCGGCGGCGGCATCCTGGTCGGCACCGGCGACAGTCCCGGCGGCGTGGTGCTGAGCCAGACCCGGGTCGTCAACAACATCGTCGCTTTCAACCCGCATGCATCGATCCGCCAGTACTGCGACCCCGGCCAGGCCTGCATCGGCAGCGGCAATGTGGTCGCCAACAATGTCGTGTACGGCAACGGCATCGGCATCGAGATGCGGGTCGGCAAGGCGAGCGGGACCATTCTGGACGATCCCCTGTTCGTCGACTTCCGCCCCGACGGCAAGGGCGACTACCGGCTGCGCCGCAGTTCGCCGGCATTGAAGCGCGGGCTGGCCGCGGGCGCCCCCGGCATCGACATCGACGGCAGGCGCCGTCCACGGACGGCATCGGTCGACATCGGCGCCTACCAGATGCGCTGAGGGCATTTCAGCACGTCCCTGATCGCCTTTCGCGGCTGATCAGTTCACAAATGATTCTTCCTTAATTCCTATTCCCGGCAGGAAAATCCTCTTACGCATTTATTACTTAAGGAAAATTTTTTCTTAAAAACGTTGAACTCTGGCAGTTTCCTCCGCTCAAAGATTCCGTAATTCACTTTTTGAGAGGAAACTCAGATGAAGAAAATCGTCACTTTTGCTTCGAATGTTCACGCCAGCGCCCTGCTCTGCTGCAGCGCCGCTGTCCTGCTGACCGCCTGTGGCGGCAGCACGATGGACTCCCCGACCGCCACTGCCTCGACCGGTGTCCAGAGCGCGAACGTATCCGAAGCAACTGATGCCGCCGCGGCCCAGGTCCCGGCGTTGACGGAAGAAAGCGCCGGCACCGGTGCTTTCGAGCAGGCGTCGAACGCGGCTGCCACCGCACCCCAGGGCACGCAGACCGCGGCGACGATCAGCTCGGCCAGCGCCAGCGCATCCGACCAGATCACCCAGCTTTACCGTACCCTCCTGAACCGCGAGCCGGACAGCGCGGGCCTGCAGTACTGGATCGAGAAGACGAACGCCGGCCTGTCAATCGACGGCGTGCGTGCCGGGATGATGGAAAGCGTCGAGTACCAGATCATCGGCCTGTACCGTACTCTGCTGAACCGGGAACCGGACAGCGTGGGCCTGGAGTACTGGCGCCAGAAGGCGGCCGCCGGCATGTCGATCGCCGACATCCGCGGCGGCATGATGCAGAGCGTCGAATATCTGAACCGTCAGCAAGACCCGGCGCCCGCAGCGCCTGCACCGGCACCGGCCGCGCCCGATACCTCGATCTACCACCTGTACGTGGCCACCAACGGTTCCGACTCGAACGCCGGCACGCAAGCCAAGCCGTTCAAGACCATCACCAAGGCGGCCGCAAGCGCCAAGGCCGGCACCACCGTCCACGTGGCGGCCGGTACCTACTCGGGCAACGTCAGCACGAAGGTCAGCGGCACATCGAGCAACCGCATCCGCTTCGTCTCCGACACCAAATGGGGCGCGAAAATCGTCGGCAGCGGTGCCGAGGCGATGTGGAGCAACAGCGGCAACTACATCGAGATCAATGGTTTCGACATCACGGGTCCGGGCCGCCACGGCATCCTGAACAACGGTTCGAATACCCTGATGTCGAACAACAACGTGCACAACCTGGGCCTGTCGGGCGGCTGCACCGGCGGCGGCGGCGCGGGTATCGTCAACGCCAACTACAGCGGCTCGAATGGTGACGTGATCGGCAACGTCGTCCACGACATCGCCAAGCCGGGCGCCTGCAACGGCGTGCAGGGCATCTACTCCGCCAACAAGGGCGGCCGGATCCTGAACAACGTGGTGTACCGCGCCTCATCCTACGGTATCCACCTGTGGCACGCCGCGACCGATGTCCTGATCGCCAACAACACCGTGTTCGCCAACGGTTCCTCGAGCATGGGCGGCGGCATCGTCATCGGTGCCGGCGATGCGCCGGGCGGCGTGCAGGTCAAGAACACGAAGGTCATCAACAACATCGTGTACAACAACCCGCGTTCGGGCATCATGCAGTACTGCTACTCGGGCGAGAGCTGCATCGGGTCGGGCAACGTGACCGCCAACAACCTGGTCTACGGCAACGGCAGCAACATCTCGCTGAAGACCGGCAGCGCCACCGCCACCGTCAGCGCGGATCCGAAGTTTGTCAGCTACAACCCGACCGGCACCGGCGACTACCGCCTGCAGAGCGGCTCGCCGGCGATCAACAAGGGCACCTCGAGCTCGGCACCGGCCACCGACATCCTCGGCATGGCACGTCCGCTGGGCGGCGCCTTCGACATCGGCGCCTACGAGAGCTACTGATAGAGAGGGATGCATCGCGGCCCGCTGGCCGCTGTTCGTAAGGCGGCCTGCTGGCCGCCAAAGGAAGCCCGCCCAGCGCGGGCTTTTTTGCGTCCATTTTTCCATGCCTGTTGGTCAATTTTTCTAAACAATATAGGAACAAATCTTTCCAATTCGAAATTATCTATGGCGTTCAGTTACTCAAGGAAAATTTTTTTACGAAAAGATTGAACTAAGGAAGTTTCCACAGCTCAAAAGCAGTATCAATGACTCGCTGAAGTAAGGAACTTCCCTCTCATGAAAAATGTAATTGCTTCCCTGTTCGCCCATCGTGCCAATGCCGTGCTCGCCTGCAGCGCTGCCGTCCTTCTCTCCGCTTGCGGCGGCACCGACACCACTGACATGACGCAGACCGCAGCCTCGGTCGCGACCAGCATCGCCGCTTCCCAGGCCAACGCGTCTTCGGCCGCAGCCACCCCGGCCGCCGCGCCAGCTGCCGCGTCGACCGATGCGCCGCTGAGTGCCGAAAGCAGCATCGCAAGCAACTACGAACAGGAAGTCGCAGCCTCCTCCGCCGTCTACGCTGCCCTGGACCAGGTCGCCGCCGACAACGCAAGCGCGGACAGTGCAGCCGCCGCCACGCAGCAACCGGCAGCCGCAGCGGCGCCGGCCGCGGCATCCACCCCGGCCGAAGGCCCGCGCATGCTCGCCACCGTGACCAGCGTGAACACCGCGCCGGCCGCGACCACCAGCACCTACAACCTGTACGTGTCGACCACCGGTTCGGATTCGAACGCCGGCACGCAAGCCAAGCCGTTCAAGACCATCGCCAAGGCCGCAGCAAGCGCCAAGGCCGGCACCACCGTCCACGTGGCCGCCGGTACCTACAAGGGCAACGTCGCTACCCGCGTCAGCGGCACCTCGAGCAACCGCATCCGCTTCGTCTCGGACACCAAGTGGGGCGCGAAGGTCGTCGGCACCGGTACCGAAGCGATGTGGACCAACAGCGGCAACTACGTCGACATCACCGGTTTCGACATCAGCGGCCCGGGCCGCCACGGCATCCTGAACAACGGTTCGAACACCCTCATGTCGAACAACAATATCCACAACATCACGGTTTCCGGTGGCTGCACCGGCGGTGGCGGCGCGGGTATCGTCAACGCCAACTACAGCGGCTCGAATGGCGACGTCATCGGCAACGTGGTGCATGACATCGGCAAACCGGGCGGTTGCAACGGCGTGCAGGGCATCTATTCCGCCAACAAGGGCGGCAAGATCATGAACAACGTGGTGTACCGCGCTTCCTCCTACGGTATCCACCTGTGGCACGCCGCGACCGATGTCCTGATCGCCAACAACACCGTGTTCGCCAACGGTTCCTCGAGCATGGGTGGCGGCATCGTCATCGGCGCCGGCGATGCGCCGGGCGGCGTGCAGGTCAAGAACACCAAGATCATCAACAACATCGTGTTCAAGAACCCGCGCTCGGGCATCATGCAGTACTGCTATTCGGGCCAGAGCTGCATCGGCTCGGGCAACGTGACCGCCAATAACCTGGTCTACGGCAACGGCAGCAACATCTCGCTGAAGACCGGCAGCGCCACCGCCACCGTCAGCGCCGATCCGAAGTTCGTCAGCTACAACCCGACCGGCAGCGGCGACTACCGCCTGGCCAGCGGCTCGCCGGCGGCGAACAAGGGCACCTCGAGCTCGGCACCGGCCACCGACATCCTCGGCACCGCGCGTCCCAAGGGCGGCGCGTTCGACATCGGCGCCTACGAAAGCTTCTGATCCGGCACGCTTTCCGTAAGCACCTGATCGATGGGCCCCGCGACAGCTTCCAGCTGTCGCGGGGCCTTGTTCATTCCGGCCCTGCGCATCTTGCGCGGACGCCCGTCGCGCGCCGGGCAAGCGAACTAAACAATATACGGAAATTCCAGATAAGTTCGATATCTTCCCTTGCAATTTAGTTCTCAGAGAAAATTTTTTTACGAAAAGATTGAACTAAGGAAGTTTCCTGCACTCAAAAGGGTATGAATAATCACTTGATGTTAGGAACCCCCTTCATGAAATTTGCAGTCGCCACCACCGCCTTCGCCGCCCTCTTCGCAACCTGCGCAGGCGCCAACGCTGCCACCAGCATCTACAACCTGTACGTCGCGCCGACCGGCTCGGACTCGAACACCGGCACCCAGGCCAAGCCCTACAAGACTATCACCAAGGCCGCGTCCGTCGCCAAGGCCGGCACCACCGTCCACGTGGCGGCTGGTACCTACTCGGGCAACGTCACTACCCGTGTCAGCGGCACGTCCACCAACCGTATCGTCTTCCTGTCCGACACCAAGTGGGGCGCCAAGATCGTCGGCAGCGGCGCCGAAGCCATGTGGACCAACAGCGGCAACTACGTCGACATCACCGGCTTCGACATCACCGGCCCGGGCCGCCACGGCATCCTGAACAACGGCTCCAACACCCTGATGTCGAACAACAACGTGCACAACCTGGGCCTGTCGGGCGGCTGCACCGGCGGCGGCGGCGCGGGTATCGTCAACGCCAACTACAGCGGTTCGAACGGCGACGTGATCGGCAACGTGGTCCACGACATCGCCAAGCCGGGCGCCTGCAACGGCGTGCAGGGCATCTATTCCGCCAACAAGGGCGGCAAGATCATGAACAATGTGGTGTACCGCGCCTCGTCCTACGGCATCCACCTGTGGCACGCCGCGACCGACGTCCTGATCGCCAACAACACCGTGTTCGCCAACGGTTCCTCGAGCATGGGTGGCGGCATCGTCATCGGTGCCGGCGATGCGCCGGGCGGCGTGCAGGTCAAGAACACCAAGATCATCAACAACGTGGTCTACAACAACCCGCGTTCGGGCATCATGCAGTACTGCTACTCGGGCCAGAGCTGCATTGGCTCGGGCAACGTGACCTCGAACAACCTGGTCTACGGCAACGGCAGCAACATCTCGCTGAAAGTCGGCAGCGCCACCGCCACCGTCAGCGCCGATCCGAAGTTCGTCAGCTACAACCCGACCGGCACCGGCGACTACCGCCTGCAGAGCGGCTCGCCGGCCGTGAACAAGGGCATCTCGAGCTCGGCACCGGCCACCGACATCGTCGGCACCAAGCGCCCGCTGGGCGGCGCCTTCGACATCGGCGCGTACGAGAACTACTGATATGGCAGGACAGCCCGGCGCGTCAGCGCCGGGTTGGCAAAACCCGAGCCCCGCAACAGGTCAACTGCTGCGGGGCTTTTTCATGAATCAAGCGCTGCACGCACGGCTGCTCGTATGCGCCTCCGCAAGCGAACTGAACAATATATGGCCGAGCGAGCGCAGCCTGCTATCTTGTTTTGCTATTTAATACTCTAGGAAAATTTTTTTACGAAAAGATTGAACTAAGGAAGTTTCCAGCACTCAAAAGGGTATGAATAATCACTTGATGCAAGGAACTTCCTACATGAAATTTGCTGTCGCTTCCACCGTCTTCGCCGCCCTCTTCGCCGCCTGCGCCGGTGCCAATGCCTCGTCCAGCATCTATCACCTGTATGTGTCGCCAGCCGGTTCGGATTCGAACACCGGCACCCAGGCCAAGCCCTACAAGACCATCACCAAGGCAGCGGCCGTCGCCAAGGCCGGCACCACCATCCACGTGGCGGCCGGTACTTACTCGGGCAACGTCAGCACGAAAGTCAGCGGCACCTCGGTCAACCGCATCTCCTTCCTGTCGGACAGCCAATGGGGCGCCAAGATCGTCGGCAGCGGCAGTGAAGCGATGTGGTCGAACAGCGGCAACTATGTCGACATCATCGGCTTCGACATCGCGGGTCCGGGCCGCCACGGCATCCTGAACAACGGCTCCAACACCCTCATGCTGAACAACCACGTGCACAACCTGACCCTGTCGGGCGGCTGCACCGGCGGCGGCGGCGCCGGCATCGTCAACGCCAACTACAGCGGCTCGAATGGCGACGTCATCGGCAACGTGGTACACGATATCGCCAAGCCGGGCGCCTGCAACGGCGTGCAAGGCATCTACTCGGCCAACAAGGGCGGCAAGATCATGAACAACGTGGTGTACCGCGCGTCCTCCTACGGCATCCACCTGTGGCACGCCGCGACCGATGCCTACATCTCCAACAACACCGTGTTCGCCAACGGTTCCTCGAGCATGGGCGGCGGCATCGTGATCGGCGCCGGCGACGCGCCGGGCGGTGTGCAGGTGAAGAACACCATGGTGGTCAACAACATCGTGTACAACAACCCGCGCTCCGGCATCATGCAGTACTGCTACTCGGGCCAGAGCTGCATCGGTTCCGGTAATGTCACGGCCAACAACCTGGTCTACGGCAACGGCAGCAACATCTCGCTGAAAGTCGGCAGCGCGACCGGCACCATCAGCGCCGATCCGAAGTTCGTCAGCTACAACCCGACCGGCACCGGCGACTACCGCCTGCAGAGCGGCTCGCCGGCCGTGAACAAGGGCACGGCGTCCTGGTCGCCGGCGATCGACATCCTCGGCACCGCGCGTCCGCTGGGCGGCGCCTTCGACATCGGCGCCTACGAGAACTACTAATAGAAAAAGGCCCGGCGGCGACAGCGCCGGGGCCGTATAACAAAAAAGCCCCGCGCCAGTTCAGCTGCCGCGGGGCTTTTTATTTTCATTCATCGAAGCTTATTCGTCGTGCGCATCGGCATCCAGCTGCCGCAGGAAAGCCAGCTTGTCGATGACCTTGGCTTCCATCCCGCGCGGCACCGGATCGTACCAGCGCGGTTCCGGCATCCCGTCAGGCAGGTAGGTCTCGCCGGCGGCATAGGCGTGCGGCTCGTCGTGGGCGTAGCGGTACTCGTGGCCGTAGCCCAGTTCCTTCATGAGCTTGGTCGGCGCGTTGCGCAGGTGGACCGGCACCTCGCGCGACTTGTCCTTGCGGACAAAGGCCATGGCGGCGTTGAAGGCGTTGTAGCCGGCGTTGCTCTTGGCCGCGATCGCCAGGTAGATCACGGCCTGGCCCAGCGCCAGCTCGCCCTCGGGCGAGCCCAGGCGTTCGTAGGTGGCGGCGGCATCGTTCGCGATCTGCATCGCGCGCGGGTCGGCCAGGCCGATGTCTTCCCAGGCCATGCGCACGATGCGGCGCGACAGGTACTTCGGGTCGGCCCCGCCGTCCAGCATGCGGCAAAACCAGTACAGTGCGGCATCGGGATGCGAGCCGCGCACCGACTTGTGCAACGCCGAGATCTGGTCGTAGAAATTGTCGCCGCCCTTGTCGAAGCGGCGCGCGTTCAGGGTCAGCGCATTCTCGACGAATTCGCCGGTGATGCGGGTGATGCCAGAGGTGTCGGCCGAGGTCTTGGTCTGTTCCAGCAGATTCAGGAAGCGCCGGGCGTCGCCGTCGGCATACCCGACCAGGGTCTGCACGGCCACCTCGTCGAACTGCAGGTGCTGCAGCACGCGCTCCTGGGCACGCTTCAGTAGCTGGCGCATCTCGTCGTCGTTCAGCGCCTTGAGCACGTAGACCTGGGAGCGCGACAGCAGTGCCGAATTCACTTCGAACGAAGGATTCTCGGTGGTGGCGCCGATCAGGGTGACCAGCCCGCTTTCCACAAAGGGCAGCAAGGCATCCTGCTGCGACTTGTTGAAGCGGTGGATCTCGTCGATGAACAGGATGGTGTGCTTGCCGCGCGCCAGGTACTGCTCGGCCTGTTCGATCGACGCGCGGATATCCTTGACGCCCGACAGCACGGCGGACAAGGCGATGAATTCGCAGTCGAAGGCGTTCGCGGTCAGGCGCGCCAGCGTGGTCTTGCCGACGCCGGGCGGGCCCCACAGGATCATCGAGTGCGGGCGGCCCGACTTGAACACCAGGTTCAGGGGCTTGCCTTCCCCCAGCAGGTGGCTCTGGCCGATGACTTCGCCGATGGTCTTCGGGCGCAGGGCTTCGGCCAGCGGGGCCGCGGGTTCGGTTCTGAAAAGGTCATCCACGGGCGGCTCCCGGGCACGGGGTATCGTTCTTGTCCATCTTGGCTATATATGGCCGGCATATTGAAAGCGCAAGTGTAATGGATGAGAAGGCGTCCCGCCCGGATGCCTCGATGGCGCGCTTACTGGCTCACCACCTCGGCGCCTTTGGGCACCTCGAACCGGAAGGCGTTCGCAGCCAGGCTCGGGTTGCGCTGGAAGCTGGTGAATTTCAGCAGCGTCGTCTGGCCGAAATTGTCCTTCAGCTCCATCGCCTGCGGCACGCCATCCTTCAGGCCGATGCCGATCTGCTCGAAGGTGGTGTCCTTCGATTTCGGGGTAGCACTCAGCCATTCGAGGCCGTCGCGGGTACCGGCTTCCGCCAGCGTGAAATTCTTTTCCAGGTCGTTGCTGCCGAACAGGATCGCGGCCGGCGAGCTGCCGAGCGCGTTGCCGAGCTTTTTACTGCTGACCTGGTTCAGGTCCTTGTCGTAGATGTACATGGTCTCGCCGTCGGCCTGCAGTACCTGCTCGAAGGGCTTCTGGTAGGTCCAGATGAACTTGCCCGGACGGGCGAACACGAAGGTGCCGGTCGAAGGCGGGTTGGCCTTGGCGGTCTTCGAACTGCGGACCTGGGTCTGGGTGAAGTCACCGCGCGCGGATTTGGTGCCGGAGACGAAGGTCTTGAACTGGTCGAGGGCGCCGGCGGTGGCCGAGGCGGTGAAGGCCAGCGTGGCGCCGGCGATGAGGGTAGCAATCGTGGTTTTGATATTCATATGATAATTATATGCTGAGCATGAACAAGATGAGCGCAAGCGAAACGGGGTGTTGAAGCCTCGGCCTCAACACCCCGTTCCAGGCGGTCGATGACCGGCTTATTCGGCGCTGGTCGCCGGCACCAGGATGTCGCGGTTGCCGTTCGACTGCATCGGCGACACCACGCCGCTCTGCTCCATCTGCTCGAGCAGGCGCGCCGCACGGTTGTAGCCGATGCGCAGGTGGCGCTGCACCAGCGAGATCGAGGCGCGGCGGTTCTTGAGCACCACCTGCACCGCCTGGTCGTACATCGCGTCGGATTCGCCGCCGCCCTCGCCTGCCACGGCGCCTTCGGCAGCGCCGCCGTCCTCGGCCACGCCCCCTTCGAGGATGCCTTCAATGTAATTCGGTTCGCCCGTCGATTGCAGATGTTTTACAACTCGATGCACTTCGTCGTCCGACACGAAGGCGCCGTGCACGCGCACCGGCAGGCCGGTACCCGGCGGCATGTACAGCATGTCGCCCATGCCCAGCAGGGTCTCGGCGCCCATCTGGTCGAGAATCGTGCGCGAGTCGATTTTGCTGGAAACCTGGAACGCGATACGGGTCGGGATGTTGGCCTTGATCAGGCCGGTGATCACGTCGACCGAAGGACGCTGGGTTGCCAGGATCAGGTGGATGCCGGCCGCGCGCGCCTTTTGCGCGATACGGGCGATCAATTCCTCGACCTTCTTGCCCACCACCATCATCAGGTCGGCCAATTCGTCGATGATGATGACGATGGTCGGCAGCTTTTCCAGTGGCTCTGGATTGTCCGGCATGATCGAGAACGGGTTCGGGATGTGTTCCTCGCGCTTGGCCGCTTCCAGGATCTTGCCGTTGTAGCCGGCCAGGTTGCGCACGCCCAGTTTGGACATCAACTTGTAGCGGCGTTCCATCTCGTTCACCGCCCAGTTCAGCGCGTGGCCGGCCTGGCGCATGTCGGTCACGACCGGCGCCAGCAGGTGCGGGATGCCTTCGTACACCGACATTTCCAACATCTTCGGGTCGATCAGGATCAGGCGCACGTCAGCCGGATCGGCCTTGTACAGCAGCGACAGGATGGTGGCGTTGATGCCGACCGACTTGCCGGAACCGGTGGTGCCCGCCACCAGCAGGTGGGGCATCTTGGCCAGGTCGGCCACCACCGGCTTGCCGGCGATATCCTTGCCCAGCGCCACGGTCAGGGCCGAGGCGCTGTCGGCGTAGACCTTGGAGCCGACGATTTCCGTCAGGCGCACGATCTGGCGCTTCGGGTTCGGCAGTTCAAGCGCCATGTAGTTCTTGCCGGGGATGGTCTCGACCACGCGGATCGAGGTCAAGGAAAGCGAACGCGCGAGGTCGCGCGCCAGGTTGACGATCTGGCTGCCCTTCACGCCGGTGGCCGGCTCGATCTCGTAGCGGGTCACGACCGGCCCCGGGTAGGCCGCCACGACCTTGGCTTCGACGCCGAAGTCGGACAGCTTCTTTTCGATCAGGCGGCTGGTGAATTCGAGGGTGTCGACGGCCACCGATTCCTGGACCGGCGGCGCCTCGTCCAGCAGGCCCAGCGGCGGCAGCGCGGAGTCGCCCGAGACTTCGAACAGGTGCGACTGGCGCTCCTTCTCGGCGCGCTCGGAACGCGGCACGCTGACCATCTGCGGCTCGATCTTGATCGGCGACGGGTTCGGCGCGCCGGCCGGCGGCAGCGGCGCGGCCTGGCGGGCAGCCGGCTTTGACAGCGACACGGCGGCCGGCGCCTGCTGGAAGTCCTCGTCGTCGTCGAAGGCGGCTGCCGGGGCCGGTGCAGAAACAGGAGCGCCGAAATGCGGCTCGCTCACGGCGCCCAGGCTGGGCTCGATGCCGGGCTCGACCCGGGGTTCGGCACGGACGTCGGCGGGCGCGGCCGCCTTCGGTTCGGCTTTCGACTTGACCTTGGCCATCGCCTTGGCCAGCAGGCCCGGCTTCTTCGGCACGTCCTCGAAGGCTTCAATCTCGCCCGCCTCGCTCGGCGCTGCCTTCGGCTCGTGTTTCAGGATCGGCGCGGCGCCATGCTTCTCGGCGAACTTGGCGCGCTCGGTCACGACCGCCTCGTCGCGCCGGTGCGCCGCGGCCTCGCCCAGCGCTCGGTCTTCGCGGTCTTCGTGGCGCAGGCGGAACCAGTCCCAGCTCGTCTCGACCGATTCGCCGATGCGCTCGGCCACGGCCAGCCAGGACACCTGGAAGTACCAGGAAAAGCCGAGGCCGAACAACAACAGGAGCAGCAGCGTCGCACCGGTGAAGCCGAAGGCGGTATGGGCCGAATGGCCGATCAGCTGGCCCAGCACGCCGCCGGCGGCGCGCGGCAGCTCGACCTTCATCGTCCACATGCGCAGGTATTCCAGGCCAACGCTGCCGGCGAACATCAGCGCGAAACCGACCCAGCGGATCACGGTCTCGCCCTGGTGCTCGGGCTCGGGCAGTGCCTGTTCGACAATGAAACGGCTGTGCAGGCGGCGGTAGCCCTTCCAGACGGCGCGCGTGAAGCAGACGCACAGCCACCAGGCCGAAAAGCCGAAGATAAACAGCAGCAAGTCCGCCAGCCAGGCGCCGGCGCGCCCGCCCAGGTTGGCCACGTGGGACACCGCACTCTCGTGCGACCAGCCCGGATCGGCTTTGTTATAACTGAGCAGGATGAGGATGAAATACAACAGTGCGACGGCGGTCGCCAGCCAGCGGGCCTCCGACAACAGGCGCACGAGCCGGTTCGGCAGGGGCTGCCGCGGCTGCCTGGGCTTGTGGGTATAGGTCGAACCTGTCGGGGAACTATTCTTGCTCATACGAGATGCTACTTAATGAAACCGTTACAGCGAAAGATATTCATTCTAAGCCATATATGGCCGCGCAGGCCCCACGATTCATGCTGGTTTGCATCATGGACTATAATCGCCGGTCCGATTCCCCTTGATTCCGATGATGGTCGGCCCCACTTTCCGCCCATCATCACCTGAGAAGAAGTTCAACATGACCACTCGCAAACACGCCAAAGTCCTGATCCTCGGTTCCGGCCCCGCCGGCTACAGCGCCGCCGTCTACGCCGCGCGCGCCAACCTCAACCCGATGCTCGTGACCGGCGTCGAGCAGGGCGGCCAGCTGATGACCACCACCGATGTCGAGAACTGGCCAGGCGACCCGCTGGGCGTTCAAGGTCCGGAACTGATGGCGCGCCTGCTGCAGCATGCCGAGCGTTTCAACACAGAGATTGTTTTCGATCATATCCACACGACTTTCCTGAACGAAAAACCGATCCGCCTGGTCGGCGATTCGCATGAGTTCACCTGCGACGCCCTGATCATCGCCACCGGCGCCTCGGCCCAGTACCTTGGCCTGCCGAGCGAACAGGAATTCATGGGCAAAGGCGTGTCCGCCTGCGCGACCTGCGACGGTTTCTTCTACCGTAACCAGGAAGTGGCGGTGATCGGCGGCGGCAACACCGCGGTCGAGGAAGCGCTGTACCTGGCCAACATCGCCACCAAGGTGACCGTGATCCACCGCCGCGACAAGTTCCGCGCCGAACCGATCCTGATCGACCGCCTGATGCACAAGGTTGAAGAAGGCAAGATCGTGCTGGAACTGAACCAGACCCTGGACGAAGTCACCGGCGATGCCAGCGGCGTCACCGGCCTGCGCCTGAAGGCCACGGGCGACGGCGCCGTCAAGGAACTCAAGGTGCACGGCCTGTTCGTGGCGATCGGCCACAAGCCGAACACCGCGATCTTCGATGGCCAGCTGGACATGCACAACGGCTACATCAAGACCCGCAGCGGCACCGAAGGCATGGCGACCGCCACCAGCGTGGCCGGCGTGTTCGCCGCCGGCGACGTGCAGGACCACGTGTACCGCCAGGCGATCACGTCGTCGGGTTCGGGCTGCATGGCCGCGCTGGATGCCCAGCGCTACCTGGAAGCACTCGAGTAACTCTTACATTTTCCGATGGCAGGCATGAAAGATTT
>Ga0265797_10006490_pt1 | contig 16471 bp, 23 predicted proteins | sample P2T30metagenome_FD_192433 | JGI IMG/M metagenome (GOLD analysis project Ga0265797, IMG submission 192433) | Plant litter microbial communities from East Loma Ridge, Irvine, California - P2 T30 | ecosystem: Environmental > Terrestrial > Plant litter > Unclassified | place: USA: California... | reverse complement strand
GTTTAACATCAGCACCACATCATCCATCCTCGCCTCATCACTACTCATGATCGCCAAACACGGCAACAAGGCCTCAACGTCACGGTCCGGCTCTGCAGATCTTCTTTCCTGCGCACCTCCTAAGCCACCTGTCATCACTGCGATCGCTCCGTCCACCATCCTCGAGATCTATCGTAGCACCAACTATGCCTTTCTCTTTGCGCCAATTTTCCATCCTGGGGCTCGACACGCAGCCAGCATCCGGCGGCAACTTGGCTGGCGCACCATCTTCAACCTGCTCGGCCCATTGGCCAATCCACTGCACGACCAGATCGAAGCACGAGTCCTCGGTGTAGCGAGGAAAGAGATCGGGCCTGACTTCGCTGAGTCACTGCGCCAGTCCGGATGTCGAAAAGGCCTGGTCATCTGCGGCGACGAGGAGCTCGACGAGCTGTCTTGCGCCGGCTCAACACACTGCTGGCGCCTGATCGAGAACCCATCGACGGGTAACGTCGAGATAAACTACTTCACCATCACGCCAGCCGACTTTGGCCTTCCAACGCATCCACTCTCCGAGGTCTCGCCAGGACAGTCGCCAGAACGGAATGCCGAGATCTTGATGGACATTCTGCAGGGGAAGGTTCCGCCAGATGACCCGATCCTGCACTTTGTGTACCTCAACACGGCGGCGCTATTTGTAGTCAGCGGTATCTGCGACTCGGATACGAGCGACATGGGTCACGGCGACGATGGAAAGGTCATCAGGGAAGTCGGACCAGGAGGTGGGCGCTGGAAAGAAGGTGTCAGGAGGGCGAAGTGGGCAGTCGAGAGCGGCGAGGCATATCGGCAGTGGGAGAAGTTTGTCGAGGTAACGAACCGGGTAGCCCACTGAGGGAAGTTCTTCGAGCTTTAACCACAGTGATGTCATCATGATTGTATTGAAAATCTAAGAATGCGTTCCAAGACATTAATGTTCTTGTGCCGAAGCCATGGGCTATCACCAGTCTACGCGGGCAAACAACTACATGTCATCCAGCCCTTCAGGCACCTGACGTCCTCAACACCTCATCCAGTACATCCAGCACATCCAGCGTCCACCACATCTCTCCCTTCCAGCTCCCCTTACACAAGCTCTTACGAACATGCACGTCGCCCCACTCAGCACTCTTACGCCAATCCACAACCATCTCCTCCAAGCCCCAACAGCGCGCTATCAAAACATGACACGCCTTCGCGAACTCCTCTATGAACCTTCGAAACACCGCCAAGTCATACCCTCGATGATCGCACATGAGTTGTTGTGCAGCGCAGGTAACGCTCTTCAAGTCCGGGCAGTGCTTTGCTACAAAGAGCAAGGACGTTTTAGCCATATCAATGAGCAACGGTTTCTCGGTGGACGCGTATAGATGGGATATCGTGGGATGGGATAGAGTGAGATGGGTTATGTACGCGAGCGTCGTGGGTTGAAGGGTCAAGGGACATGATGGTACTCCTGAAGCATCGACCAGTGTGGGCTGGTAGCTCGTGTCGGGTGGCTTTGTTGACGCGTAGTAATGCGTCGTCGAGGGAGATGGCGGCATGTAGCTGTATTATATCAGCGTCCACCGAGCTTCCACATTGGCGCGGACTTTCTTACCTTCTCGTCGCCCATCTTAGAAGTGACCTGCAGGTTCTCAAAAGGTCCATTGGCGCCTTTGCGAGGCAAGAGGAAGGTCAATTGCTCGATCGTCTTCCTGATCTCGAGATGTCCAGTGGGAGCGTGCCATGTCATGGGCCACTTTGCGTCTTCGTGGAAGATGATGTGTGATTTGTCGAGGCAGCGTGGTAGACCTGGGCAGTCCAGCCAGACGTGCGTGCCGACTGGGAAGCCCAGAAGGCTGTAGACCATGTGTCGGATCTCGGTGGAGGGGCATTCGACGATGTTAAGTGGCATGGTGGCTCGGGAAAGAGCGTTGTTGCTGGTAGACGACATGTTTGAATTGTCGGTTCGCATTCTTGCAGTGCTTTCGGAAATGCCTGACTGATCGTTGGGCATGGGTGCGCAAGACTGATGGGTAGTTGAGGTGATGAATGCTCGCTAGTGGAGAGGGCTGTGACTTGAACTGGACCGTGAGAAGCAGTAAGAAAGTGCTATAATCGGAGCCTTGCCTTTCACAAACGGTCATGTTGGGCTGAATGCGTGTGAAAACTCACTGATGGACTTCGAGGTGACGCTAGTGTCGAGCGTTGAGTTGAAATCACTAGAGCTTACGCGACAGCCTACTACAACGACCAGCCCTTCGCGAAGTCGTGTGTACTGTGGTCGAACATCACTTACCTAGGCGGCTTGCGGGGTGGTCTCAGGAACACCTCGGCAGCTCAGCCTGTCCCGATTCATGGAGCAAACTGTATGTCTTGTGTCAACCGCTTCGGGAACCTGTCTCTTGCATGACGGGTCGTGGTGGAGACGGCCGAGTATGTGCTGAACATGATCCTTGTTGAAAACGGATTGCGAACTCGATCGATGCTGTACTCCTATGACTCTGACACTACGCATGGATCTTGTTGGACAAACAAATTACTCTCCTGTGTTTGTCGCCCAACTCACGCTAGTCAACGTGATTTTCAGTTGGGGGACAAGCACGTGAATCACTTTTTGCAAGGCTCCAGGCTGTGTTGTCTTGGCACCCAAGTTGTGTAACCATCAAGCGGAAGGCTCTTCAACCTCATGCTTCAGTCCTGTGTGACATAGGTGTGGTGTTGATACACTATTGGCAACTGTTTGGGGAAGCCTGCATGCAATCGCATGCGCACTGTCACGCAGCATGATGTGGGCCAAATCTCTCTTGAAACGGTGCGGCTGGCGGTATGGATTCCGCCATCGACTTTCACCGATCACAAACAGCTCAAGCCGCATCAGTGAGTCTTGTGGTGGGATGTTTACGCTTTCATTCGCTGCGTAGTAGGACCACATAAGCCGCCAGTTGTACGAAAGTGGTGGGGACAGCTCGAAGCTTCCCCGGCGGTGGCCGTTGCAGGGCTTCCTCATCCTCGACACAGCGCAGGTGGCTCGCTGCTCGCATGTTGTGATGAGACGCACGAAGATCTTTCCAGCCACGTGAAAATCGTTAGAACAGCCGACACGTCGAAGCTCGCTTGGCTCTGGGCAGTTGCAAGTTTTCTGACAGTGGGTGCCTGGCCGTCATAATCGAGTAGTGTGGGCGATTTATGACGCCCTATGACGCCCAAACGATCTGTGATACCCCGAGTCTCAAATTGTGGTCGACAAGTATGAATTCCACGCTGTTGACAATAATAGAGTCAGAGCAAGAGCATCGCGTGCGCCTCGATCGCCTAATGGCAGATGCTGGTACGCCATCGAACCCATGCTCTTTCTGTGCGGCCAATCTGCGTGTGCGACCCCATCGGTCAGATGCAGGATCCTGACTATTGCATCGCGCCAAACCCCGCGGTGTATGGATTGGAAGAGACCAAGGGCGAATCCTTGACAGCCTCGATTACACATGACGGAGGTGGTGAAGTATGAAGCGTCCGAGGCGGTAAACGAGCCAAATTATTGCAGCCGGGTCGCGCTCCCGATTGCGCGTAAGTCGGTTGTCATCGCCTGCTCCTGCACGATACTCATCCCACGTGTCAGAGCTCGCGGCGACAACTCACATGTGCACAGTGTCAGCTCCAGAGCCTAGAGGCTGAGAGAGTCTGGCGATTGAGAAGCGTCTGTATCCATCAAGTGTTTTCGACGGACGCAGACTGTACGTATTAAGGGCCACTGGGAGCGGTGTGAAGGCTCAGAACTTCAAGAATTCATGTCGTTTGAGCAGGAGGACGAGGTATCCCCTGACTTCGAGGGAAAAGTCAGGATTGTTGAAGCGCATGCCGCGGGAAGAAAAGTCGCGGCGACTTGTAGTTTTATGTGGCAGTCGCTTCCGTGGACGTGGTTCTGCAAGGGCTCTTGAATTAGCGTTGAATTTACGGTATCGGTCGTCGGGAGGACGCAGACGCAGAGCAGATGCAGGCAACGTTAATAGCCGTCTGCCCACAAATCCTCAAAAGCCATACAATCTTCAGATCTTACAAAGCTCGATACCGGCAGCCTACAGACCAATAACATTCGTTGATAGGACATTACAACGGAAGGCCGCACCTTCGACGTTGCGTGGATCATCGGCAGCCTGGAGTTTTCGCCCCGCTCGATTCTCGGCTCCAAAGACACCCGATCGTTGAGTGACTTCGGCCCGCATCTCACTGCTCAGCCAGCAACAGACGGAGGAACTGCGAGTGGACGAGACGCGCAGCAGCTTGCAAGCTGGGGGACCTGCTTTCCATACACTGGCATCTCATTTGACAACGTCGCCAAAATTCAGCCTTCATCGAAAGCCGGCGCTGCCGGTGCGCCATCTCCAGGTTCATCAGCAGCCGGAGAGAGCAGCGCACAGCGGCTGGCTACAGCACAACCACAACCATATCGCCTTCCGCCAGTCAGCGAATTGGCAGCCAACGAGTGGAACAGAGTGCTTCTTCCCCCTGTGCAGCATTCACCGCCGGCGCATCATTCATTGCCCGTGCAGCAGCCATCGCCTGTGACCCAGTCCCAGTCCCAGTACTCGCCATCCACCGTTGACGCATCCCCGCAGCATACTCCCGCTCCTCCGATTGCCAATGGTTATGCGGAAGCCCCTGGACCACGACTAGAGCCAACGCCGAGGATGCGCGCGTCTATTGCTTGTATAAGATGCCGTAAGAACAAAACCAAATGCGACAACAGAGGCGACAGGAACACCACCTGTCAATCATGTCTGAGAGTCAAAGAACCTTGCCAGTATTCAGATGCATATGCACCGTTTCGACGCGAGACCAGCATTGGAGAAGCTGATGTAAGTACACACATCACATCAAATACAGCTCAAGTGTTAGCTTCTTGTGGGTTAACTCTCGACTTGGCCCCCATCGGACTCGCACTTCGCTCCTTCATGCCACTTTTTCAGTTCTCTCTATTTGTACTGATGAGAAGGTTGAGGTCGCATTGACGGAACGAGCACGTCCCAATGTGGAAAGCTACATTGGCTGGGTGTTGACTTGACTTACGGACACACAGGTCTCACCCAAGAAACGTAGAAGGACTCTAGCGCCGGTTGGAATCACTACACATCGGTCCATCGAACCTACAAGCTCACACAAAGGACTTTTAGACTCTCCGTGGCTTACTCCTGAGATCTGGAAGGACCTGGTAAGTTCATCGTTTCAAGTATCTGACCCTGCTGACAGACAAAGTTCGACATCTACGAACAACATTTTGCGACAGACTTCCCGTTCCTCCAGAAAAGAAGATTCCTACGACAATTCAAGCAACCGTCACAGTCAAGTAACTCCACTGGCGGAACTAGGCCTACCGACCCCGCCTTGCTCTTGGCATTCCTTACTTTGACCGCTCGTTATCATCGTGAGATCGTATTGCGAGTGGGTCAAAAACCTATCGCATGCGCTGAAATATTCGCAAAGGCTACTCGTACGCAACTCGGACCATCGCAAGGCACAGCCTCGTTGGAGAGAGTGCAGGCTCTTCTGCTTGTTGGCTGGCACGAAGTGACACATTTGGAGGGTGGGCGAGGTTGGGCTACGATTGGAGCCGCTATAAGAGAGGTCCAGCGCCTCGAATGTCAGTACATCGATCTCAAAGCAGCAGATACCAAAGCGGACGTGGGTGACGACTATGCGCGCGCCGAGCGTATCATCGACCGCGAGATCGAACGTCGTACCTTCTGGAGCTGTTTTATCATGGATCGGTGGCTAAGCTGTGGAGAAAAACGCCCACAGATGCTGAACACGGCAAATTTGCACATACAGCTCCCGTGCAGTGACAAAGCCTTCAGCCATGGACAACACGTCAGAACGCGGCATCTAGGCGAGGATGATAAGACATACGCCCATCGCAGACAGAAGTGGCAGGACAGATTGGAGCCGAAGCGGAACTTTTCTGGTCATAGCGACCAAGACTGCCGGGATAACCTCAACAACGACAAGATTGAATGGGAGGTAGGAAAGGAGGAAGGTGACTTGAGTGTGTACGTACAATTGGTGGACCACTTTGGCCGGGTCATGAAGTGGTCAATTGATGTAGGCCGGCGGTGAGTTCTATGGATCCCGGCAATATGTGGTGACTGACATGAGCTAGTGGTGAAGAGTTCGCGCCATGGTTGGCAGATTCTGGATTTAAACCACTCGAGGACGCTAACAATAGCCTCAAAGCCGCACTGCCGAGTCATCTTCGGCTGACGCCCTTCAACACCGACACCTGCGTAGACGAGCGCAGATCAAGGACCTACTTCCTCATACACGCAGTGCACAGTCTTTGTACGATAGCCTTGTACAGAGAGTATATGGCGTTCTTACCTTTCACTGTTGATGAACCGAAAGGTCCGTTGGATGAGCCCAAGATCAAGGAAACAAAGCCAGAAGAAGAACTGCGCGCATATTGGATTCACCAGGCACGCACGTGTTTCGGGGCCGCTAAAGACCTTGCCGATCTACTCCATGCATGCCAGCTCGCAAAAGCGGCCGTTGATGCACCATTCGCAGGTTTCGCCGTGTACACTGTTGCGTGGTGTGGTGAGATGGATCTTCCCAATATTGCGGCAAATCGCTGACTTTTGCAGCCTGTTACTGTAACCACTTCCCGAACATGGATCCTGAAAAGGCCTTGTACTCCAAACGAAAGCCCGGCGCGAAGCCTGGTGCATGGGACATTGCAACTGATTATATATTCGACGTAGCTAGCCGCATGAAAATGGCAGCCCAGTGGCTTGAGTTCCTACTTCGTGTCAATGCGTTTATCAGGGACAAGCGTGTCGAGTGGAAAGAGGCTGGTGGCGCTGGTAGTACGCCTGGTAGCACAGAGAGTGAAATTGGTGGAGGACTCGAACATTGGGGTGATTTTGAGAGGGCCCAAAAAGACGTGGGCACTTTGACGACCATTAGGTCGATCATTGGGCCGGTGAAGCGAGAGGATCTGAACATCGAACACGATCTGGAGTCCGAGGAACGAAGCGCAGCGTCCAGTCCTGTCTTCGTCGGTAAGGTCGAGCCCTCACCATCTTTCACTCCCGTCAATTTATCGAAGTCTCAGGACAAGCCTACAGATATGATCTCACCATCTCCGAAGCCGAGCCTGCCCGGCACCGATTCAATCTTTGTACGAGGTGCGTATGACGAACCATATAGCACGCAAAATCACAACCCGGGCTTATTGCCATCCACCGAGCAAGTAGGATCGTCTTCCGCTTATTATCAAAATCCTCACCCACGTGGTCCAACTCTGCAACCACTGTATAGTTCACTCGAAGCACAACAAGCATCAATGCTCACCACGGCACCCAGCTACGGTACATATTTGAGCCATAATTATCCGAGCCAGCACATACCACTCAATCCAACAACTATCAACAATTTGGAGAACTCAGGAACTACAAGTATAGGCAACGGTGACCTCTATTTCATCCAAAGTGCTGAAACCCATATTGGCGGCAACGACGTTTATCTCCAGCACACTTTGGCCGACTCATGTTGGTTCGACATGCCGTCATCAGATGTACGGCTCTCGAATTGGGATGGTACAAGATTCGAGACCCATCCGGACCCGAACGCGGTGTAAAAGCTTAACGCACAAGTTTCGCTCCATTCAGCCTGCCAGCTGTGAGCAATTTTTCTGGGTCGACCGTCGCAGGCTAGATTTTCCAAGGCAAAGTTGCACTCTAGCAGGCAAAATGGGAGGTTGCGCATTGGCATGCAAGATTGGAGGTTGTTTTTTGGCATTGTTTTATGGTTCCATCGAAAAATGAGTAAGGCGTGGCCGAGAGCAGATAATGTTATTACGTTAACCAGGTTCGCGGCATTCAGGTTGATTCACCTCGTTTGTACAAACTCAGATGAACAACGCACAAGGCATGTACCAACGGCAAATTGCTTTGCTTTCGTCATCTCGTCAACATGTCTCATCAAGACCCACCTCTGCACCTTTTGCACAACATATAACCTCGGTCGTTACCCCAGCAGTGTTGCGGATGTCATTCCCAAAACAGATCGGAAGCAATTAGCAACCATAAGCTCCACATCCGCAGAAACAAGCCTTCACCCCGCCCGATCGACCTTGCAGCTACTTCAACGGCTGCGGCGTCCCCACAATGCGTCATCTTTCGCGATGCTTCGGCAACATCACATTGGTGGAATTGACAATAGTACCTGCAGCTCGCGATCTAGCTCGTGTGCTACGACGGGTAATGGCAGCTGCACGCGCAATAAGGAGGAACGGACGGGTGTCGGGACAAATGAAGGCGAAGGCATGTTGTCATTGGGACTCGTATTTTGTGGATGATCGGATGGTAAATATTCGTCGTACAAATTGGCCCGGTGGTATTTGAGTCTCGCAGGCCCCCAACGGTCCTGACATTGCATGCCGCGACGCAATTTGCTCATCTGTTCAGCATAAGATGAAAGGTTTCTTGAAACTCGGTGGTGCGCTTGCGCTGTCGTGTTTTGCGATAGAAGGCGCTGCGAGAGCCGTTGGATATTCTCCGAATGAGTGGATCATGCCGTATAAGCGCGAAGCGCTGCAGGGCATCGTGAGGTCAGCCTGTAGTATCAAGCAAAGCACTTCGACTAACAAATAGCCTAGGTTACGTGGGACGAGCATTCAGTTTTCGTTAATGGCGAGCGCATATTTTTGTACAGCGGCGAAGTGCATCCTTTCCGGTACGTCGTTCTCCGCAAAATCGGAAACAAATGCTAATTGATTCAAGGTTACCCGTGCCAGACCTCCACATAGATGTCTTCCAAAAGATCAAGGCTCTCGGCTACAATGCAGTCTCATTCTACGTTGACTGGGCACTGCTCGAAGGCAAGCCTGGTGTATATCGCGCTGAAGGTGTCTTTGATCTGCAGCCTTTCTACGACGCCGCTTCAGAAGCTGGAATATACTTGATCGCTCGACCAGGGCCTTACATCAATGCGGAAGCTTCTGGTGGAGGCTTTCCAGGATGGATTCAGAGAATCAATGGCACTCTGAGAACGAGCGCCGCCGATTTTCTAAATGCTACGGACAAGTACGAAGCCAATATCGAGCTTGACAGAACACTGCTGATTAGCCTTAGCTACATGAAAAACGTAGGAGCAAATATCGCGAAAGCACAAGTCACTAATGGCGGACCCGTTATACTGGTGCAGCCCGAGAACGAGTACACCCAAGCGACTTCGGCCATTAAGCCTTTCCCAGATCCAGTGTACATGCAGTATGTCATCGACCAGCTGCGATCTGCTGGGATCGTTGTGCCATTGATCAACAATGATGCGTCTCCAAAGGGCTACAATGCGCCCGGCCAGGAGGCAGCTGTCGACATTTATACGCATGATGGGTGAGCGATTGCACATGCACGCCGCTCAAACCCCCAACTAACATAAGCTAGGTACCCTCTCGGCTTCGATTGCGCGAACCCCGATACCTGGCCCGCTGGTAAACTGCCTACGAACTGGAAAGATTTGCATCTGCAACAGAGTCCTACAACACCATATGGCATCCTAGAGTTCCAAGCTGGTAGCTTCGATCCATGGGGTGGACCTGGTTTCGACAAGTGCTACACTCTCGTGGGAGCAGCCTTCGAAAGGGTCTTCTACAAGAACCTTTACAGCTTCGGCGCTACTATACTGAACTTCTACATGACATTTGGCGGTACAAATTGGGGAAATCTCGGACACCCCGGTGGTTACACATCGTACGACTATGCGGCACCAATCCGCGAGGATCGACGGGTGGATCGAGAGAAGTACTCCGAGCAGAAGGTTCAGGCAAACTTCTTCAAAGTCAGCCCAGCGTATCTGACTGCGTCACGTGGGAATGCAACAAACACTACCTTCACGACCACAACTGCATTGACTGTTACTCCTGCATTTGGTGGCAGTACGGGTTTCTACTTCTTACGCCACTCGGACTACTCCACCCGCGCATCGACGAGCTACAAGCTCAAGGTACAGACTTCAGCGTTTGGGAACATCACTGTTCCGCAAATGGGTAATGTCTCGCTCACATTGAACGGTCGGGATTCCAAGACGCATGTGAGCGATTACGACATTGGAGGCGCGACGCTCGTCTACTCCACCGCCGAAGTATTCACGTGGCATAAGTACGCAGACAAGACGGTACTGGTCGTATACGGCGGTCCTGGAGAGACTCACGAGCTTGTAATTGCTGTTACTGGTCTTGAAATACTCGAGGGTGACGTGCAGAGCACAGCTACGCGCGGATACACAATGCTCAACTTCAAGGCCGATGGCACGAGGAAGGTCGCCAAGGTCGGAGTTGGCAGCAACTTCATCTACGTTCATATGCTTGGTAAGTCACATTGGGAAGATCTGGGAACCTTCACTGACAATACTCCATCATAGATCGCTACGAAGCATACAACTACTGGTCCATCGATACTGCGCCGCACTCTTCTGCGAACCCTGTTTTACTCAAAGCAGGCTATCTAATGAGAACAGCCAAGGTCGACGGTACAACACTGGCCCTTACAGGCGACCTCAACGCAACTACGCCAATCGAGATTATCGGCGGCGCACCCTCTGGTCTCACTAGCTTGACTTTTAACGGTAGAGACGTCGAATTTGCGACATCAAAAGAAGGCGTAATCTCTGCAACGGTTGATTACCCTAGGCCGAAATTCGCCGTACCTCAACTTCAGGATCTGGAGTGGAAGTACATCGATTCGCTGCCGGAAGTACAGAGCTCCTACGATGATAGCGCTTGGAAGACGGCGGATCTGAAGAAGACTTACAACTCTCTCCGGCCCCTGACCACACCCGTGTCTCTGTATTCTTCCGACTACGGGTTTCATACCGGGACACTTCTCTACCGCGGAATTTTCACAGCCACCGGCAACGAGTCGACACTCTACCTTTCGACTCAAGGAGGCTCCGCATTCGGCTTCTCCGCTTGGGTCGGTAATCAATTTGTCGGAAGCTGGAGAGGCTACGACGCCGGCGTGAGCGGAAACATTACCGTCACCATGCCCAACCTAGCACCCGGAAAGAAGTACACTATCACCGTTGTTATCGACAATCAAGGTCTCGACCAAAATTGGACCATTGGCACCGAGACGATGAAGAACCCGCGCGGTATCCTCGACTACAAGCTCTCCGGCCATGCTCAGTCTGACGTAACCTGGAAATTGACCGGCAATCTTGGTGGCGAAGACTACGTCGACATCTCCAGAGGTCCACTCAATGAGGGTGGCTTGTTCGTCGAACGTCAGGGTTTTCACCAGCCTGGTGCGGTCTCGGCGGATGCAGGCTGGAAAGAAAGTAGAGGGCCCGTGGCAGACGGCATACCAGCTCCGGGTGTTGTTTTCTTCGCAACGGAGTTCGATCTCAACATGCCTTCAGGCTACGACATCCCATTGTCATTTACATTCAGCAATGCCACTTCCGCGAACGGTACCGCTGGGTCCAGCGTCTCAGCGTATCGCGCGCAGCTATACGTCAACGGTTGGCAATTCGGCAAGTATGTTAGTAACGTGGGACCACAGACTGTGTACCCCGTTCCAGAGGGCATCTTGAACTACCACGGCACGAACTATCTCGGCGTGTCGCTTTGGGGCCTTGATGGTGGCGCGACAAAGGTGCAGGGGTTGGAATTGACTGTGGATGGACTGGTGTGGAGTGGACGGGGCGAGGTGAAGACGGTCGAGGGACAAACGTATCAGGAAAGGAACGGGGCGTATTGAAAGTCATGCAAATTTGTTGTTGGACAGAGAGTTCAAGCAATAAATATTGCGCAATACGAGTATCTTGTACCAGCACCCATACTTGAAACTGTCTTCAGTCCATGTGACTAAGTTCGATTGCAGTATTTTCTTGGCTTTCATTTCTAGAATCGTCAAAAAGAGCCTGTTCGAAAATCTGAATGCTCTGAGTACTACGAACCACCGCGAACAGCTGTCAATTTTCCGCCGAACTCCCCCACGAAGGGTACGTTCATATCTGTGATCCTGGCTGGCTATTTCTTCCATTCTGCTTGGGCCGTCTCTTGACGGTTTCATATCCTCGATCAATCGCAATCTCGATACCACATCTGACGTTAAGTGCCGAGACGGCCGGCCATACGCTCCGCTCGCCCTTGAGTATCCAGTAGTCGACGGCTGACGGGGTCGGATTCTCGAGGAGTCTGAAGAAATCGGTGGGTGCTATCTCCGGAACAAGCAGCAATTTCTCGCCAGGTGTGTCCTCATCGAGGAGAAATCTGCGAGTAGATGCAGGGACGAGTCCGAAATTGTCTAACAATGTTAAGTAATGCTGGACTTCTGTGACGATCCGGCGGAGGATCAGCATGATCCAGCGACCATCTTCATCTTGATACGGGTTCGGCTGATGAAGGTCGTTCCGTAAGAATGGCGCTAGATATGGGCGCGCCTGGCTAACGATGTAATGGTTGACACCAAATAGTCGCTTCAAGGGAGCCAGTGGAGATTCGCGGTCGCGATGCATTGACCGTGGCTGGTTTCGGGAGGATGCGGGCACAGCCAAGGGCCATGGTATTATGGTGTTGTCGAAATTCTTGCACAAGACGGTGACCCCGGGGTTGTACAGTGTTGAGGAGGATGTAGCGTTGGATGCAAGAGCCGCCGAGCGTATCAGCTGATTGCGTTCATTAGCACCACATAATATCGAAGTGCTAGGCAAAAAGGTGTACTCACGACGTTAGAAGCCGTTATGTGATTGAGAGCAGTTGGAGCGGAATTGCCCCCTTCGACGCAGGTGCTAGTCGTGACGGTGATGTTCAAAATTCTTCCGGTTCTCTTGTGTGCTTCCTCGAACGTCATATCGCCGACGTTTGCCTGGAGCAGCCTGTCGAGCACCTCAATGTCAAGGAAGTGGCCCGTCCTCCACCATCGTCTCACGCGTCGAATCAGTGTCTGGTACCAGCGACCACCGGTTGCTTGATTAGTGAAAGCTTCGACGTTGATGCGACTGCCCGATAAGGCGCCAAGTAGCTCGCTGTCTCTTTTTACTCCTATCACTACAGGGTTGCATACCAGTTAGCTTTGTCTCGCATGTAGGAAGTGTACTGGATTGGCTTACAGGCTGCGATGAGCGCACCAGTAGCGGTGCCGGAGATGACCTTTGGAAGAAGTCCCCTCAAATGCAGAGCCTTTATAACGCCGAGATGGCAGAGGCCAAAGATAGAACCACCCTGTAGGACAAGTGCTGACTGTCCGTAGGTGCGCTTTGTGTCGTTCAAGATGTTCAGCTTGTGCTGTTTGTCAGACGTGGTTGTTGTTGGGGCATTTGAGATCTGATCTACGCAGATTACAACTTCCCTGATGTACGTTTCAATGAGGTCCTTGGTACCGCTATACGCCTGGTTGTATAGCTGTGTAGACGTGATGTTGGCGTAATTTCGGACGAGGCCAGTTCGTAGGAGGTTAGCGGTCGCGGTGATGTCGCTTCGGCCTCGCACGTGCCGGAGGGCGTCGATACGTTTTAGGATGAGATCCCAATTGTAGTAAGGACTCTCAGTTCCGCCACGCCTGTTGGCACGACAGTCAGTAGTGGCAACACTCGAGGTGGAGTATGTGACCTACCATCGGTCATATCTCAGACTGAGATCCAACACATTCGCTTCAACCATCCAGTCTTCATACGTTCGGGCCATGCCTATGGCATCGAAGTATCTTGCTCTTTCTTTAGTCGGCTTGGACATGCACCATTTCCATAATCGCTTCGGCGTGTTAGCATGATGCTCAAGAGCACGACGGGCAACAGATGGACGCACTTTCAGCCAGAACCAAACAACGCCCCACCAAAGACAGCACACGACGTGCCACGCTGCGGCCAGTGGGTTCGCGGGCATTGGCTCTTTCGATCGTCCGTATTCGATCTCATGTCGGTCCAAGAACCACTGCGGGATCTTCACGATACTGTAATCAGGGTTTGGGAACTGCACCATTTGTTCGGTCATGTTCACACGTTATGAATAGCGATGGGATGATGTTGATGGCGATGGAGTGAGAGATGTCGCATAGTTATTCGTCGCTGATGCTGATGCAGAGATTCGCAGTGAGTCGGAAAGGTGGTTGAAAGTGAAGGCGAAGCGCATAGCTGTCACATGCAAGAGTGTTTGTCTTTGGTTGCAGTCGCGTCCAGCGCGTCAGAAAAGACCGGCCAGCTGGGAGGGAAGGCGCCGTGCGGGGAGGGGAGCATTAGCCACTGTGGCGGTGCAGGGATGGGGACGACAGCAGACAGCAGCACCACAACACGAACACCATCAAGCAACGATCTTGGACATCATGCCAGGCTCATCTTTGTGGCTGCTCCCGCCCTCAGAGTCCCTCGATACCGTGTTATCCTGTCTCATTGAGCAGACGTCATTACACTTCCACTCTACACACACGTTTCTACCCCACGTTACTCTGACTTCGGAGGTTCTTCCAGCAAAATACTCATCTGACCCACAAGCATGGCTCGACTCACTGAACTTGCATTCGAGGGACGAAGTGCACGTGAAATTCAAAGAGCTCGCCAGTGAAGACATCTTCTTCCGCAAACTCTGTAAGTGTACATGTACGCTGCACGCAGTGTATGTGAGACAAATACTAACTTCGTACCTACACTTCTCGAAGACATCCAGTGCGTCAAGACGGATGGTATCAAGAAGCTAGCCGCAATCTGCAGGCGACAGGTAGAAGGCTTCGGAGAAGACTCAGTGGCTTCAAAGTGGGCGAACGATCAGTACAATCCGCATGTGAGCCTGCTGTACCATGACTGCCATCAAGTGGGCATGGAAGGATTGTCGGAGGTGGAGCAACTCGCACGGAAGGCGGGTGTAGATCACACTGGGGAAAGCGGTCACGGCGGCTGGAGCGGAGGGCGAATCGTCCTTGTACCCACTGACAAGCCAATCGCACAGTGGATACCCATCGCGTCTAGGAAATTGTAGTGTGGATGGAGGCTTAGTTCGCAATGGACCTCGGTCAATAGTCACTAAACGAGCTAGGTGTGAGGACCAGTGCGGTTGTGGTTGCATTACTGAAATACTTTTTTCAACTTCCGACCCCGCTTTGAAAGAAGTGAGATATTTCATATTTGCCGTTTAATTCCATTCACCGATCCTCATATTTTGCATAATGTGACACGTCATAGCTGTCACGTGTGTTTGCAAAACATGAACATTATTCTTTCGTGAAAAACAATTCATTACTATGGTATCGTATAATACGCAAGGGCGTCTAAGATCGCTATGTGTTGCAACACGTTCTACTTTGTGAACGCTGAACAACTCATTACTCACTTCATGACTGGAAACAATCAGCATAGAGAAGAGTAGCGCAGAGATGGATCACTTACAGCCAGCTTTGCCATCACCATCAGCATCCTTCTTGGGATTGAGCTTGTCCATCAGCGATGGCTTTGAGTGCGAAGAAGAGGTGGAGTCGTGGTGACCTGCGCAGTTATTAGCACAAATTGTTTGAAGATCGAGTTGTAGTGAAATGGGCTGTACCATCACGAGTCGTGCTTGAGCCGATTGGCCCATCAGTGCCGACGTGATGCCCAGTGTTGCCTGATGGTTCATGAGACGTGTGAGGATTTTGATGAGAAATATACTAACCTGAGCCAATGGCGCTGGCGCCTGCTACACCAGAGCGGTGGCTGGAACTCTTGTCGAGATCGCCGTGCTTGTGGTGCTCAGATCCAGAATGATCGTGGGTGTCGCGGACAGCACCGAATCCACCAGCTGTGCCACTCCCAAGGTCTTTCGCATGTCAGCAATGATCAATGTGCATCGACGATTTTGCTTACTCTTTGGTACACCCTCAAATTCATCGTAACGCTCCTCGCGACCAGTCAGCGCACCTCCCTTGGCCTTGAATTCGCCCATAGTCATGGCGGGAAGGGCAGTAGTTCCGTGGTGAGTGGCGGCGTTGTGGTGAACCTCGTGGATTGGAACTGTGGTGTGCACGACGTTGGGCTGGATGACCTCCTTCTGAACAACTGGCTGAATGGTCTCGTGGATATGCTTGGAAGCATTAGAATGAAATGATATCCCTAAGATAACAAGGTACTTACGTGGTGAACGTGCTCGCCTCCGAGAGTGGGCGCCACGCTCTGGCTTTGCGTGGTTCCCTCTATGCTCCTCTCGTCCTTGAACTGTGCCTGTTCTTGAACAAGGTTCTTCTTCGTAGCGTCATGGTCACGGTGGTCAAACTCGCGGTGCTGGACAGCTCCAAGCTTCGCGGTGTGCTGCTCTGGCAGTACCTCGCGATCCTGAACTGGCTGAACGGTGCGGTGGTAGTGATCCTGGTGCACCTCCTTGTCTACAGCTGTGTTGACCTCCTCGTGCTGGTGGGGCTTGATGGTCTCGTGAACAACCGCGGGAGCAACAGCCTCATGAACAGTGGTGTCATGGTGGCCTGAACGGCTGGTGAAGTCAGTGAGGGCTGCCTTGACTTTA
>Ga0265797_10006488_pt1 | contig 16476 bp, 15 predicted proteins | sample P2T30metagenome_FD_192433 | JGI IMG/M metagenome (GOLD analysis project Ga0265797, IMG submission 192433) | Plant litter microbial communities from East Loma Ridge, Irvine, California - P2 T30 | ecosystem: Environmental > Terrestrial > Plant litter > Unclassified | place: USA: California... | reverse complement strand
GAAGAGGAGGCCGCCGAAGGTGGCGACGACCGCGACGAGGCCGAGCCTCCTGCTGTGGGGACCGCGGGTGAGGGGAGGCAGGGGCGTCGTCGTCATGGCTGGTCGAGCGTAGCGGTGCCGGGCGTCCTGCCGGCGCCCACCGCGACTCCTGTGCCGCGACCCCGGGGGTCAGGAGTCGTCGGCGTGGCTCACGCGCGACCCGGCGGTCTGCATGTGGCTGCGCATGGCGCGCTCGGCGGCGACGGGGTCGCGGGCCTCGAGCGCCTCGAAGACGGCGAGGTGCTCCTCGTAGGCGGCGCGGGCCTGGTCCTCGGAGCGGAGGCCGCGCTCGACCCAGACGCGCAGCAGCGACCGCACGTTCTGCAGCAGGTCGCGGAGCACGACGTTCTCGGCGCTGACGGCGATCTGCAGGTGGAACCGCACGTCGGCGTCGACGAAGCGCCGCACGTCGGTGAGGGAGTCGCGCATGACGTCGACGTGGCCGCGCAGCACCTCGACGTCGGCGTCGGTGATGCGGAGCGCCGCGAGCGAGGCCGCCTGCACCTCGAGCCCGGAGCGCACCTCGATGAGCTCGTCGGTGCGCGACGCCGTGAGCATGAGCCCCCAGCTCAGCGTCGTGGGCAGCAGCTCGGAGGTGGAGTCGCGGAGGTAGGTGCCCGAGCCCGGGCGCACCGTGACGATGCCGAGGATCTCGAGCGCGGCGAGGGCCTCGCGCACGGCCGACCGCCCGACGCCGAGCGAGTCGGCGAGCTGGCGCTCCGGGGGGAGGCGGGACCCCGGCGGCAGGTCGCCCGCCGTGAGGAGCCCGATGAGCTGCTTCACCACCTCGGCGACGGCCGTTCCGCGGGGGACCGCCTCGAGCTCGAGGCGGAGCGCGGGGTCGTCCGGGGCGAAGGCAGGCACGGAGGGGAGCCTACCGAGCCGGTCCCCTCGACCAGGGAGCGGGGGACAGGAGAGAATTGGTCAACCGGTTTGACAATGAGCGGAGCACGACGGAGACTGGGTCCGCTCGGTCAGCCCGTCGGTCGCCCGCGCATCTCACAACGTCGTCAGAGCAGAAGGAGTCGATGTGGACGCCACCACGACCCCGCGGGTGCAGTCACCCGTCGAGAAGTCCGCGATCCGGAAGGTCGCCGTCCGGCTGGTGCCGTTCGTCGCGTTGATGTTCTTCATCAACTACCTGGACCGCACCGCCATCGGGTTCGCCGCCCCGAACGGCATGGAGCGCGACCTCGCCCTCTCCGCGGCGCAGTTCGGCTTCGCCTCGGGCGTGTTCTTCATCGGCTACATCCTGCTCGAGGTGCCCTCCAACCTCGCGCTGCACAAGTTCGGCGCCCGCAAGTGGCTCGCCCGCATCATGGTGACCTGGGGCATCGTCGCGCTCCTCTTCACCTGGGTGCAGAACTTCGAGCAGCTCGTCGTGCTCCGCTTCCTGCTCGGCGTCATGGAGGCCGGGTTCTTCCCCGGCGCCATCCTCTTCCTGAGCCTCTGGGTCCCCGCCGCGCACCGCAGCAAGATCCTCGCGCTCTTCTACCTGGCGCAGCCCCTCACCACCGTCGTCGGCGCCCCGCTCGCCGGCTGGCTCATCAGCCACGACGGCTTCTTCTTCGGCCTCGAGGGCTGGCGCTTCATGTTCTTCGGCGTCGCGATCCCCGCGATCATCGTCGGCGTCATCGCCTGGTTCTACCTCAAGGACAAGCCCAGCGACGCGAAGTGGCTCACCAAGGAGGAGCAGGAGTGGCTCACCGGCGCCCTGGCCCGTGAGGCCTCGACGAAGACCGGCGCGGTCTCGACCGAGGGCAAGCACCCCAGCATCCGCGTCGTCTTCACCAACGGTCGCGTCTGGATGCTGAGCTTCGTCTACTTCGGCTTCATCTACGGCCTCTACGCCCTCGCGTTCTTCCTGCCGACGATCATCGGCGGCTTCGAGGAGCAGTACGGCACCTCGTTCAGCGTCACCGAGAAGGGCTTCATCACGGCGATCCCGTACGTGCCCGCCGCCATCGCGCTCTACCTCTGGTCGCGGGACGCCACCCGCCGTGGCCTGCGCACCTGGCACATCGTGATCCCCGCCCTCGTCGGCGCCGTGAGCATCCCGCTCGCGCTCTACGCCGGCTCGCCCGCCGCGACGATCGCCGTCATCGCGATCACCGCCATGGCGATCTTCGCCGCGCTGCCGAACTTCTGGACCCTGCCCACGCAGTTCCTCACCGGCATGGCCGCGGCCGCGGGCATCGCGCTCATCAACACGATCGGCAACCTCGCCGGCTTCAGCGCCCCCTACATCACGGGCGCGGTGAGCGACTGGACCGGCGGCTACGAGGTGCCGATGTTCATCGTCGGGTTCTTCATGCTCGTCTCGGCCGTGCTCATGGTGATCCTGAGCCGCATGAAGAAGCCCGAGGGCGCGCTCAGCCCCCAGGAGGCGGCGGACCTGTCCGCCACCGCCGGTCTCGACTGACCCGCGCCTCCGGCCGCCCACCAGCAGCAGCACCAGCCCTGGAGCAGACATGACCCGCCTCTTCAACGCCCCGAGCGACTTCGCCGACGAGATGATCGACGGCTTCGTCGCGGCCAACCAGCGCTGGGTGCGCCGCGTGCACGGCGGCGTCGTGCGCGCCACGCGCTCGCGCCCCGGCACGGTCGCCCTCGTCGTCGGCGGCGGCTCGGGCCACTACCCGGCCTTCGGCGGCCTGGTGGGCCAGGGCCTCGCCCACGGCGCCGCCCTCGGCAACCTCTTCGCCTCGCCCTCGTGGCAGCAGGTGCGGTCGGTGGCCCGGGCCGCGTCGAGCGGCGGGGGAGTGCTGCTGAGCTACGGCAACTACGCCGGCGACGTCCTCAACTTCGACGCCGCCCAGGCGAAGCTCGTCGCCGAGGGCATCGAGACCCGCACGGTCCGCGTGACCGACGACATCTCGAGCGCCCCGGTCGCCGAGCGGCACCGTCGTCGCGGCATCGCGGGAGACCTCACCGTCTTCAAGACGGCGGCCGCCGCGGCCGAGGAGGGCGCCCCGCTCGACGAGGTCGTCCGCGTCGCCGAGAAGGCGAACGCGCGCACGCGCAGCTTCGGGGTCGCGTTCTCGGGCTGCTCGCTGCCCGGTGCCGACGAGCCGCTCTTCACGGTGCCCGAGGGTCGCATGGCCGTCGGCATGGGCATCCACGGCGAGCCCGGCATCGGCGAGGTCGACGTGCCCACCGCCGACGGCCTCGCCGAGCTGTTCGTCTCGTCGCTGCTCGCCGAGCTGCCCGACGACGTCGCCGAGGCCCGCGGCCAGCGCGTCGCGGTGCTGCTCAACGGCCTCGGGTCGGTCAAGTACGAGGAGCTCTTCGTCGTCTACGCGAAGGTCGACGCGCTGCTGCGCGAGGCCGGCGTCGAGGTCGTCGAGCCCGAGGTCGGCGAGCTGGTGACGAGCTTCGACATGGCGGGCGCCTCGCTCACCCTGTTCTGGCTCGACGACGAGCTCGAGCGCCTCTGGGCCGCCCCGGCCGACGCCCCCGCCTTCAAGAAGGGCAGCGTCGACCCCGCCGACCGCCTCGACGACGCGGCCCTCGAGGCGCTCGTCGTCGACGACGTCCCCGAGGCCTCGCCGGAGTCGCGCGACGCGGCCCGCCTCGTCGCCACCGCCCTCGAGACGGTCCTGGCCACCGTCGAGGAGCACGCCGACGAGCTGGGTCGCATCGACGCCGTCGCCGGTGACGGCGACCACGGCATCGGCATGCTCCGCGGCGCGACCGCCGCCGTCGCGGCCGCCCGCGAGGTCCTCGCCCTCGGCGCGGGCGCGGGCACCGTGCTCGACCGGGCCGGCGACGCGTGGTCCGACCGGGCCGGCGGCACCTCCGGGGCCCTCTGGGGCTCGGCCCTGGCCGCGCTCGGCGCCGCCGTCACCGACGACGCCGCCCCCACCCGGGCGTCGGTCGCCCGGGGCGTGTCCGCCGCGACGGACGCGATCCTCGAGTTCGGCGCCTCGGTCGGCGACAAGACCATGGTCGACGTGCTCGTGCCGTTCAGCGACGTGCTGGGCGCCGCCGTCGAGCGGGGCGCCGACCTGCCCGACGCGTGGACCGAGGCCGCGACGGCCGCGACGGGCGCCGCCGCCGCCACCGCCGACCTCCTGCCGAAGATGGGCCGTGCGCGGCCCCACGCCGAGAAGAGCCTCGGCACCCCCGACGCCGGCGCGACCTCGCTGGCCCTCATCGTCACGGCCGTGGGCGACGTGCTCGTCGCGCACCGCGCCTCCTGACCCCCACCACCTCTCACGAAGGGCACCACCATGGCTGACCAGCTGCGCATCGTCGTCGGATCGGACGACGCCGGGTTCGACTACAAGGAGATCCTCAAGAAGGACCTCGCCGGGAACGACGGCGTCGCGAGCGTCGTCGACGTGGGCGTCGACGCCGACGGGCACACCGCCTACCCGCACGTCGCCGTCGACGCGGCGCGCATGGTCGCCGCCGGCGAGGCCGACCGCGCGATCCTGATCTGCGGGACCGGCCTCGGGGTCGCGATCGCCGCCAACAAGGTGCCCGGCGTCCGCGCCGTCACCGCCCACGACTCGTTCTCGGTCGAGCGGGCCGTGCTGTCGAACGACGCACAGGTGCTCTGCATGGGCCAGCGCGTCATCGGCGTCGAGCTCATGCGCCGCCTGGCGAAGGAGTACCTCACGTACCGCTTCGACACGAGCAGCGCCTCGGCCGAGAAGGTCGCCGCCATCTGCGAGTACGACGGCTCGAGCGCCCCGGTCGGCCTCGACTCCTGATCGTGACGACCCCCGCCCCCGGCCCCCGGTTCACGATCGGGGTGAGCCTCAAGATGTACTTCACCCACGCGCGCACCATCGCCTGGGCGACCGAGCTCGCGGCCCTCGCCGAGCGGCACCCTGCCGTGCGGCAGGGCGTCGTCGAGCTGTTCGCCGTGCCGACCTTCCCGGCCCTCGTGCCGGTGCGCGAGGCGCTGGCCGGGGGCCCCGTCCGGCTCGGGGCGCAGGACGTCGCGACCGACGACTCCGGAGCCTTCACCGGTGAGGTGAGCGCCGTCGAGCTCGCCGAGATCGGCGTCACCCTCGCCGAGATCGGCCACGCCGAGCGCCGGAGGCTCTACGCCGAGGACGACGCCATGGTCGCCGCGAAGACGGCCGCGGCCCTCCGCAACGGCGTCACGCCGCTGCTCTGCGTCGGCGAGCCCGAGCAGGCACCCGCGGCGGTCGCGGCGCTCGAGGTGGCCTCGCAGGTCGACTCCGCGCTCGAGGTCGCCCGGAGCGCCGGCACCGAGGGGCCGCTCGTCGTCGCCTACGAGCCCGTCTGGGCGATCGGCGCCCCGCAGCCCGCGCCGGTCGAGCACATCGCGGCCGTCGTGGCCGCGCTCGAGGCGCACCTCGCCGAGCAGCCCGGTCTCGCCGGCAGCCGCGTCATCTACGGCGGCAGTGCCGGTCCCGGCCTGCTCACGGCGCTGGGCGGCACGGTCGGCGGGCTGTTCCTCGGCCGCTTCGCGCACGACGTCGCGGCGGTGGAGCAGATCCTCGACGAGGCGCTCGCCCTCGCCACGGCCGACGCGGGGGTGGCCCGGTGATCGGCCTCAGCACCTACGCCTACTTCTGGCGGATGTCCGAGCAGGTGCCCGAGCCGATGTCGCTCGACGACGTGCTCCGCGACACCGCCGCACAGGGCCTCCGGCTCGTGCAGATCTGCGACCACCCGCCGCTCGTGACGTACACGGACGACCAGCTCGCCCGGCTGCGCTCCCTCGCCGACGAGCTCGGGCTCACGATCGAGCTCGGCACCCGGGGCACCTCGCCCGCGGTGCTCCGCCGGTGGCTCGAGCTGGCCGTCGCCCTGCGCGCCCCGCTCGTGCGCAGCATGTGGACCGCCGGCGACGACCGCCCCGACGCCATCGAGACGGACCGTCGGCTGCGCGAGGTCGTGCCCGAGTACGAGGCCGCCGGCGTCACGCTCGCCCTCGAGACCTACGAGCAGGTGGGCACCGTCGAGCTCGTCGCCGTCGTGCGCTCGATCGGCAGCGACCGGCTCGGCATCGTGCTCGACCCGGCGAACGTCGTCGCGCGCCTCGAGCACCCCGACGACGTCACCGCCCGCTGCGCGCCCTTCGTCGCCAACTGGCACGTGAAGGACTTCGCCTTCTCGCGCAAGGACGGCTGGGTCGGCTTCGCGCTCACCAGCACCCCGCTCGGCGAGGGGCTGCTCGACCTCGACGGCATCGCCGCGACGCTCGCGACCGCCGACAACCCGCACGTCCGCCGCGACGGCGTGAACCGCGTCGTCGAGCACTGGCTGCCCTGGCAGGGCGACCCCGAGACCACCACCCGGCTCGAGGCCGAGTGGACCACGACGACCATCGACCACCTCAGGAGGAAGAACCATGACTGACACCCTCGACACCACCACCCAGGCCGTGACCCATGCCGACGGGCAAGGAAGCCCCGACGTCCGCGTCGCCGTCATCGGCGCCGGCGGCAAGATGGGCCAGCGCGTCTCGAACAACCTCGCCAAGAGCTCGTACACCGCGCTCTACAGCGAGGCCTCGCCCGCGGGCGTGGAGCTCATCGAGGGCCTGGGCCGCACCGTGACCCCCACCGACGAGGCCGTGGCCGACGCCGACGTCGTCATCCTCGCCGTGCCCGACGTGGTGCTCGGCAAGGTCAGCGAGCAGGTCGTCCCCGCCATGAAGAGCGGCGCGATCATCCTCACCCTCGACCCGGCCGCCGCCTACGCGGGCCTGCTCGCCGACCGCGAGGACATCCACTACGCCGTCGCGCACCCCTGCCACCCCTCGGTGTTCCTGGAGCGCACGACGAAGGAGGAGTGGGCCGACACGTTCGGCGGCGTCGCCGCCCCGCAGGAGGTCGTCGCGGCGCTCGAGGGCGTGCCTGCGGACTCGCCCGTGCGCGAGCTCGCCACCCAGGTCATCAGCACCATCTACGCGCCCGTCATCGCGGTGCACTACGTGACCGTCAAGCAGCTCGCCGTGCTCGAGCCGACCCTCGTCGAGACGATGGCCTGCATGATCGGCGCGTTCCTCAAGGAGGCCCTCGAGGAGACCGTCGACGGCGTCGGCGTCCCCTACGAGGCCGCCCGCGCCATGCTCTACGGCCACACCTGGATCGCCCTCACGAACGGCCTCCGCGGCTCGAACCCGTTCTCGGACGCCTGCCACATCGCCATGGACTACGGCCGCGAGTCCATCGTCAAGGACGACTGGAAGAAGATCTTCGACGACAGCCAGCTCGACTCGGTGATCGCGCGCATGCTCAAGATCGACGCCGTGCGTCGCTGATCCACCCGCACCGCGCAGGAGGCGCAGGTCACGTCACGGACGCGACCTGCGCCTCCTGCGCGTGTGCCCGGCGTTCGGGGCGATGCGTCGGCGGGGTCAGCGGACGAAGGCGCTGGCGACGAGGGCGACGATCGAGATCAGGGCGACGAGGGCCGTGACCCACCGGAGCCGCGCGAACGTCGTGCGCCGCGGGCCGCGGTCGAGGTCGTCCTCGGCGTCGCGCAGCTCGGGGGGCAGGGCGGCGCGCTGACGCTCCTGGCGCGCCCGGACCTCGCGCTCGCGCTGGGCCTGCAGCTCGCGCTCGCGCTGCAGATCGAGCTGCTGGAACATCTCGAGCTCCCGGTGCCGCTCGAGCGACCAGGCGTCGAGCTCGGGGGTCGCCGCGGCCGCGGGGTCGACGGCGGCCGCGAGCGTCGGGTCGGCGTCGACCGGAGGAGCCGCCGGCACGCCGGGCGTGGGTGCCGTGCCTGCCGTGCTGGCGGGGCCTGCCGTGCTGGCGGGCGTGCCGGGCTGCTGCTCGGGGTCGGGGTCGAGGGCGGGGTCGCGCTCGTCGTCGGTGCCGTCGTGTCGCATGCGAGCCCTCCGCGTCGTCGTCCTGCCGCACCAGCGTACGTCGCGCGGAGTCGACGCGCCGCCCCGCTCGGGCCGACTCGCCCCTCTGCGAGCCACGAAGTGCCCGTCGAGCCAGGAGATGTCCTGGCTCGACGGGCACTTCGCGGCTCAGCTGGTACGTGCTGGTGCGAGAGGGACTCGGCCGGGGCTCGGGCGGAGGCGTCAGGCCCCGTCGGGGAAGACGACCCCCTTGTGCAGGACGAAGCAGCCCCAGGGCGCCGGGTCGAGCACGTGCACGACGGCGAAGGCACCCTTCGCCCGCTCGTAGAACTCGAGCCGGGGCACGACGCCCCACTCGAGCGGCTCCGGGTGCGCCGCGCGCGCCACCTCGAGCACGGCGTCCTGCTCGGGCGTGGTGCGGTGCGGGTCGCCGTCCACCTCCATGCGCTCGAGCGGCGTGGGCACGAAGGTGTCGAGCGGCAGCACGCTGAGCACGGCGCCGATCGCGCGCGACATCGTGGCCTCGCCGAGGTGCACCACGGGCAGCCCCGTCGACGCGGCGGGGAAGTTCCGGTCGACGACGAGCAGCTGGTCCCCGTGCCCCATGTCGTCGAGCAGGTGGAGCAGGGCGCCGCCGAGCAGCGGGTCGACGTTCTTGAGCATCAGGACTCCTGGGTCGTGGTGAGGTGGAGCTCGACCCACCGGCCGGGCCGGAGGGTGACGGTCGTCTCGTGGTCGTCGACGACGAGGGTGCACGGGGCGGACGTGGTGCCGAGGCGGGCGACGAGGGCCCGCACCCCGGTCGGCGTGCGCGCCGCGAGCACCCACGTGCGGGCGTCGACGGGGGTGGGACCGGTCGGGACGAGCAGGGGCAGCCCCGACATCGCCTGCACGGCGGCGACGGCGGCGCGCACGGGGAAGGCCGTGCCGTCGTCGTCCTCGAGGCCGCGCGGGCCGTGCTCCTCGAACCAGGAGGCGCTCGCCGCGCCGCCCTCGGCGAGTGCGGCGGCGGAGGCCACGAGCCAGGCGCCCAGCCGGGGCGAGCGCTGCCGCTCGTCGTCGACGCCGTCGAGGAGCGCCGGGCCCCAGCCCCGGTCGGGTCCGCCCGCCGGCCCGTCGGTCGGCGTCGTGGCGACGGCGTTGAACCGGGGCCGCAGGGTGACCGGCCCGACGTGCACGGGCGCCCCTCCGGCGATCTCGACGGCCTGCTCGGTGACGAGCCGCTGCACGCCGATCGACTCCTCGAGCTGGTGCGTCCCGTCGGCGTGCATCTGGGGCGTGACGGCGAAGGTCCAGGCGTGCGGGCGGGGCAGCCGGGCGTGCTCGCGGTCGAGCTCGGTGAAGTGCGAGCGCGCACCGCCGAGCAGCACGGCGGCGGGCGCGTGCTCACGGGCGGCGGCGACGAGGGCCTCCCAGAGGGGCGGCTCGGACACGTGCGTCGTCGAGGAGGCGACGCCGAGGCGGACGGGACTATGCCGTCCGGCGGCCACGACGAGGCGCCCGACGTCCTCGGGCGTCGACGCCACGACCCGTACGTCGAGGGGCAGCCCGCTCGACGCGGCCCGGGCGAGCCGCGGGCCGGGATCGCCGTCGGCGGCGTCGAGCTCGACGAGCAGCGTCGAGGCCGGAGGCGCCGGGTGCGCGCCCGGCGAGGTGGGCCCCGTGGCGGCGCCGACCCCGACCTCCGGCACGGACCACCCCGCGTCGACGAGGACGACCCGGTCCGCCTCGCGCGGGGTGCGCGGCGTCGTCGACGTGCCGGACGCGGTGAGCGTGATCGCCTGCTCGACGACCTCGCCGCGGGCGAGGCGGTAGGGGAACGGCCGCGAGAGGGGGCGGGAGTACGTCTTGAACGAGGCGTCGGTCCAGTTGCGCTGGTCCTCCATCTCGAACACGTCGCCGACGAACGTCGCGCGCAGGTCGAGCCCGCCCGCGGACCAGTCGAGCCCGACGACGTCGAGGGCCGGCTGGTGCGGCGCGATCGCGCGGGGGAACGAGCCCTGCTCGGCGGTGCCGTCGCCGTGGCGCACGCGCAGCGGCGTGCCGGCGACGGTGGGCGGGTGCAGCAGCACCAGCCCCGTGCGCGCGGTGAGCGAGTCGGCGGTGGCCGTCAGCCGCAGCGCGACCGTGAGGGCGTCGTCGTGCGCCTCGAGCCGCAGCTCGCCCTCGGCGGCGACGCCGTCGCCCGCGACGCGCAGCAGGAGCCGCGTCACGCCCCCGGCGCGCTCGGTCGCCTCGACCGTCGCCCGCGCGGTGCCCCAGTCGCGGTCGCGCACGACGGCGCGCACGGAGCGCGCGACGAGCACGCCCCCGTGGCGGAGGTCGGCGAGCTCGTCGTCGCGGAGCTCCGCGGTCCACGGACCGGACGACCAGCGCTCGCCGGGGCGGGGGCCCCAGGGATCGACCACGGCCGCGTCGGTCACAGCGTCGTCATGCCGCCGTCGACGCGGAACTCGGCGCCGGTCGCGAAGGCGCCGTCCTCGCTGGCGAGGAACACCATCGCGCCCTCGACGTCGGCGGGGGTGCCGGCGCGGCCGAGCGGGATGCGCCCCACGATGGCGGCGCGCGCCTCCGGGTCGTCCGAGATCGCGGAGACCAGGGAGGTCTCGGTGTAGCCCGGCACGACGACGTTGACGCGGATGCCGTCGGGCGCGTACGCGGCGGCCACGGCCCGGGCCAGGCCGTGCATGCCGGCCTTCGACGAGCTGTACGCCGTGAAGTCGGCGCCCTCGCCGTTGAGGGCGGTGGGGCTGCCGGTGAGGATCACCGAGCCGCCGGCCCCGCCCGCCCGCAGCGCCTTGACGCCGTGCTTCACGGTGAGGAACGTGCCGGTGAGGTTGACGTCGATCGTGCGTCGCCAGGTCGCGAGCTCGAGGTCGGCGATCGGGGCGTCGTGGCCGAAGAGCTGGACCCCGGCGTTGGCCACGACGACGTCGAGCTGCCAGCCCGCCGAGACGACCGCCGCGTAGCCGTCCTCGACCGAGGCCTCGTCGCCGATGTCCATCGTGACGGCGAGGGCGTCGGGGCCCGCGGCGGAGACGGCGGCCCGGGCCCCGTCGGCGTCGCGGTCGGCGTAGGCGACCCGGGCGCCCTCCGCGACGAAGCGGTCCGCGATCGCGCGGCCGATGCCGGTCGCTGCTCCCGTGACGAGGGCGGTCCTGCCGGTCAGGCGTGCGGTCATCGTGTTCTTCTCCTCATCGTCGAGCGAAGGTCACCACATATCGGTCAACCGGTTGACAGGCTAGACGACGCCGTGGCACGGTGTCGACACCACCTCGGGGCGATCATCCTCGCCGCGGGGCAGGCAGGCGTCCACCGACGCGCTGGCATGTTCACCGACGAACGCTGCACCTGGAGAGACGACGATGTCCCCTTCCCCCCGCTCTGCCCTGCGACCGTGGATGGTCCTCCTGGCGCTCGCCGTGGTGGTCCTCGTGGCCGCCGCGCTCAACGTCACCGTGGTCAGCACGGACGAGGCCGACACGGCCGCCGCCGAGGGTCAGCTCGACCCCGCCGCCTACGCGGCCGACCAGTACGACGCGGTCACCGGCTACGTCGACGAGGAGGCCGTCGAGCTGCCCGAGCTGCTCGCCTCCCTCGCCGGCGGCGCCGACGAGGCGGAGTTCGGCAACACCTCCGGGGCCAGCAGCGCCTATGCCTTCCCGGTCACCTTCACGGCCGTCGCCGGTGCGGTGACGCCGCCCGTGCTCCCCGTCACGGTCGAGGGGCTGCCCGAGGGCACCGTCGTCCAGGTGCAGGTCGGCCCCGCCCTGAACGGCACCGCGCTGCGCGACGTCACGGGCGAGATCTCGTTCAACGAGTTCACGAACCAGCTCGAGTACCAGGGCGTCGCGACCGAGTTCAACGACCTCGTGCGCGAGGACGTCCTGGCCGACTTCGACGCCGCCGCCGCGGCCGGGTCCACGATCCGCGTCACGGGCGCGTTCCTCCGGGTGAACCCGGCGCTCGTGTCGGTCGTCCCCACCGCGATCGAGGTCGTCCCGTGAGCGACGAAGCACGACGCGGCGATGCGGGCCGCGGCGACGTCGTCATGCGCGCCGTCGGCATCACCAAGGTCTACGGGGCGACCCACGCGCTCAAGGGCGTCGACTTCGAGATCCGCCGCGGCTCGGTCACCGTGCTCTTCGGCGAGAACGGCGCCGGCAAGTCGACGCTGATGAAGATCCTCAGCGGGGTGGAGTCGCCGACGGCGGGCACGCTCGAGCTCGACGGGGAGCCCCTCCAGCTCAGGGGCACGGTCGACGCCGTGGAGCGCGGGATCGCCATCATCCACCAGGAGCTCAGCCTGGCGCCGAACCTCAGCATCCAGGACAACGTCTACATGGGCCGCGAGCTGGCCAAGGGCGGGCTCTTCATCGACCGACGGACGCAGTCGCGCGTCACCGCGGAGCTGCTCGAGCGCCTCGAGGAGCCCCTCGACCCCCGCACCCTCGTGGCCGACCTGCGGCTCGGCCAGCAGCAGGTCGTCGAGATCGCCCGGGCCCTGGCGGGCGAGGCGCGCGTGCTCATCATGGACGAGCCCACGTCGGCGCTCAGCGGCAGCGAGGTCGAGGTGCTCTTCGGGGTGATCCGCGACCTCACCGCGCAGGGCGTGGCCATCGTCTACATCTCGCACCACCTCGAGGAGGCCCTCGAGGTGGCCGACCACGCCGTCGTGTTCCGCGACGGCGCCCTGGTCGCCCGGGGCGACCGCTCCGAGATCGACATCAACTGGGTGATCTCGAACATGGTGGGCCGGGCCGCCGACGACCTCGACCCCGACCTGCTCGACGAGTTCGGCGAGCCCGTGCTCGAGCTCGCCGGCGTGAGCGTCGCCGACCCCTCGAACCCCAGCCGCCTCAGCGTCGACCGCCTCGACCTCACGGTGCGCGCGGGCGAGATCGTCTGCCTCTACGGCCTCATGGGCGCCGGTCGCACCGAGCTGCTCGAGGCCGTCGCGGGCCGCCTGACGGTGCGGGCCGGCGACGTGACGCTCAAGGGGCGCTCGATCTCCGGGCTCAGCGTGCGCGAGCGCATCGGCCGCGGCCTGGCGCTCGTCCCCGAGGACCGGCAGCGCGACGGCCTCGTGCAGACCATGTCGGTCGGCGAGAACCTGTCCCTGGCCTCCCTGCTCGACTTCGTCCGCGGGGGCTTCCTCCGCCGGTCGCCGGAACGCGCCGCCGTCGACGAGGGCGTCCGCGACGTCCGGGTGAAGACCGCGGGGCCGGGCGCCTCCATCACGTCGCTCTCGGGCGGCAACCAGCAGAAGGTCGTCATCGGCAAGGTCCTCATGACCAAGCCCGACGTGCTGCTGCTCGACGAGCCCACGCGCGGCATCGACGTCGGCGCGAAGGCCGAGATCTTCGCGCTCATGGCCCGCGAGGCCCGGCGAGGCCTGGGCGTGCTCTTCGCGACGAGCGAGATCGGCGAGGCGCTCGGCGCCGCCAACCGCGTCGTCGTCATGTCGAAGGGGCGCATCGTGCGCGAGTTCGACCCCAGGACGGCAGACCGCGACGACGTCATGGTCGCCAGCGGCGAATCCCACCACGAGGCAGAGACGGACCAGCGATGAGCACCACGACCCCCACCACGACGGCCGCGCCGCGCCGGTTCGACCTCGGCTCGGTCCTGCTCGAGGGGCGCGCCTTCATCGCGCTCATCGTGCTGATCGTCATCTTCTCGATCATCTCGGACGCCTACCTCACGCTGCCGAACCTCATCACGATGACGCGGCACGTCGCCATGAACGCGATCCTCGCGCTCGGCATGCTCTTCGTGATCCTCAAGGGCGGCATCGACCTCTCGGTGGGCTCGACGGTCGGGCTCTCGGGCGTCGTCGCGGGCGTGCTGCTCCAGGGCCTCCGCATCGACTCGCTCGACGTCGTGCTCTACCCGGCCGTCTGGGTCGTCGTCCTCTGCTCGCTCGTCGTCGGCTCCCTCGTCGGGCTGGTGAACGGCATCCTGGTCACCCGGTTCAACGTGGCGCCCTTCATCGCGACCCTGGGCATGCTCTACATCGCCCGCGGTGCGGCGCTGCTCATCTCGAACGGCTCGACCTACCCGCGCCTGCAGGGCGAGGAGGCGCTCGGCAACACCGGCTTCGACCTCATCGGCGGCGGCAGGATCATCGGCATCCCGATGGCGATCTGGATCATGGTCGTCTTCGCCGTGATCGCGCTGCTCGTGCTGCGCAAGACGCCCTTCGGTCGCTGGATCTACGCCACCGGCGGCAACGAGCGCGCCGCCGACCTCGCGGGCGTGCCCACCAAGCGCGTGAAGATGAGCGTCTACGTCATCAGCGGCTTCTGCGCCGCCACGGCGGGCCTCATCATCTCGTCCGAGCTCACCGCGGCGGCCCCGCAGACCGGCGAGAGCTTCGAGCTCAACGCCATCGCCGCCGTCGTCATCGGCGGCGCGGCCCTCACCGGAGGCCGCGGCAACGTCCGCGGCGTCCTGCTCGGCGCGTTCGTCATCGGGTTCCTCAGCGACGGCCTCGTCATCGTCGGCGTCTCGACCTTCTGGCAGATCACCATCAAGGGCGCGGTCATCGTGCTCGCGGTGATGCTCGACCAGGCCCAGCAGAAGATCACCCGCAACAAGAACGCGGCGCTCGCCGCGTCCTCGAAGGCGCCGCCCGTGACCCCCGCCCTCGTCGGCGCCGGCACCGGCGGACGCGTCCCCACCGACCCTGAGGCGGACGACTCGACGTCCGCCCGGAACCCCTGACCGTCGACGACGACGGTCAGCACAGCAGAAAGGCACACCATGATGCGACGCAAGATCATGCTCCTCACCGCGACCCTGGCGGTCGGGTCCCTCGCGCTCGTCGGCTGCGCCTCGGGCAGCAGCGACGACGCCGGGGCGTCCGGCGGCTCGGGCGGCGGCGAGGCCGGCGGCCTCATCGCCATCATCACCCCGCCCCTGGAGAACCCGTTCTTCAAGGCCGAGGCCGACGCGGCGAAGGCCGAGGCCGAGGAGCTCGGCTACGAGACCTCGGTGGCCTCGCACGACGACGACCCCAACCGGCAGAGCGAGCTCATCGACTCGGCCATCAGCCAGGGCGCCGCGGCGATCATCCTCGACAACGCGGGCGCCGACGCCTCCATCGGCCCGATCCAGAAGGCCGAGGACGCGGGCGTGCCCGTGTTCCTCGTCGACCGCGAGATCAACGAGACCGGCATCGCCAAGTCGCAGATCGTCGCCAACAACGCACAGGGCGCCGCGGCGGTGGCCGAGGAGTTCGTCGCGGCGCTCCCCGACGGCGGCAACTACATCGAGCTGACCGGCAAGGAGTCCGACACCAACGCGGGCGTGCGCTCGGACGCCTTCGCCAGCGTCATCTCGCAGTACCCCGCCCTCGTGCAGACGACGTCCGAGACGGCGAACTGGAGCCAGGACGAGGCCTTCTCGAAGGTCGAGACCCTCCTGCAGCGCGACCGCGACGTGCAGGGCATCATCGCCGGCAACGACACCATGGCGCTCGGTGCCGTGGCCGCCGTCGAGGCGGCGGGCCTGCTCGACCAGATCAAGATCGTCGGCTTCGACGGCAGCCCCGACGCGGTCGAGGCGATCAAGGCGGGCAAGCTCGTGGCGACCGGGCTGCAGCCGGCCGTGCTCATCTCGGAGCTGGCCGTGCAGCAGGCCGACTCGTTCATCCGCACCGGCGAGACCGGTGAGGACGAGAAGCAGTCCATCGACTGCGTCGTGGTGAACGCCGAGAACGCCGAGCAGTACACGCTCTTCGCGATCGAGGACTGACCCCCGACCCGCTGCGAGCCGCGACGTGCCCGTCGAGCCAGGAGATGTCCTGGCTCGACGGGCACTTCGCGGTTCGGTGGCTGCGTCGGGGCGGGGGCGCGGCCGGGGACCGGTGGGTGCGGGTCAGCGCAGCAGGCCGGAGCGGTAGGCCCAGACCACCGTCTGCAACCGGTCGCGCGTCTCGAGCTTCGTCATCACGCGCGTGAGGTGCGACTTGACGGTGCTCGTCTCGATGACGAGCCGGGCGGCGATCTCGTCGTTCGAGAGGCCCTCGCCGAGCAGGCGCACGATGTCCTGCTCGCGCGCGGTGAGCACGTCGACCGAGGGGCCGGCGGCCGCCGCACGCCGACGGGCGAACTCGGCGATGACCCGCCGCGTCGTGGCACCGTCGATCGCACCCCGGCCGGAGGCGAGGGCGCGCACGGCCCCGACGAACTCGTCCGGCTCGCAGTCCTTGAGCACGAAGCCGCTCGCGCCCGCCTCGAGGGCCCCGAACACGTACTCGTCGAGGTCGAAGGTGGTGGCGACGAGGACCGCCGGGCCGGTGCCGTCCGGGTCGCCGGCCAGCGGCTCCTGCCCGACCGTCGCCCCGGCCCCGGCCCCGGCCCCGGCCCCCGCAAGGGCACCGGCACCGGCACCCGCGCCGGCCACGGCCACGGGTGCAGGAGCCGCGCGTCCGGTGATCGCGCGCGTCGCCTCGATCCCGTCCCCGCCCGGCATGCGCACGTCCATGACGACGACGTCGGGCCTCAGGCGCCGGACGGTGGCGACCGCCTCGAGCCCGCCGGCTGCCTCGCCGACGACCTCGATGCCTCCTGCCGTCTCGAGCACGACCCGGAAGCCGGCGCGCACGATCGACTGGTCGTCGACGAGGACGA
>Ga0265797_10006487_pt1 | contig 16477 bp, 3 predicted proteins | sample P2T30metagenome_FD_192433 | JGI IMG/M metagenome (GOLD analysis project Ga0265797, IMG submission 192433) | Plant litter microbial communities from East Loma Ridge, Irvine, California - P2 T30 | ecosystem: Environmental > Terrestrial > Plant litter > Unclassified | place: USA: California... | reverse complement strand
TGATGAATGGCTCGATGTGCGCTTTGCTCACGGGCGTGTCGTAGGCGGCGCCCAACTGCTTGCTGTGGTACTCGAGGAGGTCCCGCGCTTGCTTCCATTTCAGCACTTTCTCGTGCGCCGGGCCGTAGTAGATGAAGTGCATGCCCAGGCGCACGTAGATGGACATGTTCTCGAAGGTCTTCTCATTCGTGTGGCGCTCGATGACATAGTTGCCGAGGTGCCAGGAGTTCTCGAAGTCTTCGAAGGACTCGTAGGGGAAGAAGTTGCGGACGTAGGAACTGATGCCGCTGTGCGTGGTTGTTACGTGGGGAGGGTGTTCGCCGGTTTTGCTGTCATCGATGAGTTTGTCGAGGGTTTGGACGGCGATGATCTGGTATTTTTCTGAAGGCACGAATGGGGTTGGGATCTGGTGCCATGAGTACGCCATGAGGTTGGTTTGATGCTGGTTGTGTGATTCTTTGATGTCTGTGAGCTAGGATTCGCATGGATCTTGAGGGTGAGATTATGCAGGCTGAGAGTTTGTTTTGTCAGTGATCAATGTTTCAATGAAGGAAGTGGCGTCGAGCTGGGCAAGCGTAAAGGCAAACGCTCCCTTCCACGCGTTCAGTGACGACTGCAGCTTCGCTTCTATAAGGTAGTTCACACCTCTGCCTAACAGCAGGCGCGAGCATCTTCGGCATGACACGGCAAGTGTGGAACGATATCCAAATTACCTGCTCCGGGCGCTCGCCACTTTGCCGCAAGGACTGTGTCAAATTATGATGGAATACGCAATCTATATAATGCAACGGGTATCATCTGCCGCGCCTGAAATGCAACGAGTAGTAAAAGGAAAATAATGTATGAGCGCCTGATACCTGCTCAAGTGGCCACCGTCAACTGCCCAACCACATCCTTCGGCTTCCCGGCATTGCCAATGAGCCTCTTCCACCGCGACTTCTTCTCCGGTTGGTGCTGCGCAGCGTAGTTCTCCTCTTGCACGTTGTGCTTGCCGACAATACTCAAGAAGACTTGGTCAAGCGTAGCTTGAGAGACAGAGTAGTATTCCAGACCGAGCTTCTGCTTGTTTGCCTCGAGCTGTGCGAAGAGTGAGCTAATGCCGCTTCTGGGTGTGCCAATGGTGCGTTCTTTTTCGATGGCGCCGCCTTTGCCGACACTGCTGTTGCTGCCGTCGATGCTATCGTTCTCGACGGAGTCCGCCATGGCAGCCGGACAGCTGAAGCGGAATTGGCCGTGGAAGGAGCGGTCTTCGGTGTGGGCGCCAGGGAAAGTCGACACGACAAAATTCTTGATCTCGGCCATGTCCTTTTCGCTGGTGTACGGAGCGTCTTTGTGCACGAGGTGGACGTGCATGGCATCGCTGTGCTTCTTGCGCAGCTGATCAGCCGTGCCAAGCGCAAGCATATGACGGGCCATGATGCCAGCGCGATGTGCCAAAGCGTCCGCTTCTTCCATAGAGTGTGTGGTGAGTACCAGGGATCGGCCAGCGGACACTGATTGCAGCGTGCGCCACATGATACGCTTGGACGCAGCGTCCATTCCACTGCTAGGCTCGTCGAGAAGAACCACCGAGGGATTGCCGATGAGTGAGATACCGAGTGAGAGCTTGCGCTTGTTTCCACCCGATAATTTGGCTGCCATGCGGGTCTTGAAGGGCTCCAAGCCAACAGCGTGGATGATCTGCGCAACATTATCTTCCACGTTGGGCACACCACGCGCGCGAGCATAGAAGCGTAGATGTTCCACAGCAGTCATCTGATCCATAGCATCGTGTTGAGGGCAAACACCCAAATTCTGCCGAGCAGCTGCACGCTGAGCGATGATAGACTTGTCTTCGATGCGAATGTCGCTGGATCTTCCAGTGGGACGAGCATCTCCGCGGATCATGTTCATGGTCGTTGACTTGCCGGCACCATTAGGTCCGAGAAGAGCAAAGACTTCACCTCTGGGTACACCGAATGTGATGTCGTTAACGGCAACATTGTTACCGAAGATCTTGCTAGCATGAAGCACACGTAGCTCATCGTTGCTGCTGTCGACCCTTTTAGCTTCGGCGAAGACTTCAGGATCGACAGCTTCGGTCTCTTCAGCATCCTGCTCTCGATGCTGTTTTCTAGTGAAGAACGCCGGCTTATAACCGCTGTCCCACCAGATGAGAACAATTAGGAAGATGGCAGACTGAAGAATGAGGTATAGGATGCAAGCACCGTACACGCTGATGTCTCCTGGGTAGGGCGCGATCTGGGTGTCTTTGCAAGTGATCGAGAAGATGTTGAGTGTCGTCGTGAGCGTCCTGAAGAGGTTGCCTGAAGGGAAGATGGCGGCGATAACGTAATGCGAGATGTCTACTGATCGATCGATTTCGGCGGGGTCGATGAATGTATTGAGCACCATGAAGACGACAAAGTAGATGAGGAAGAAGCAACATTGTCCGCCTGATGCGAAGGCAAATGTCGCCAGCTGGCTGGTCGTGAACAGCGACACAACGTAGGCCATTAGTGTTGCGGAGAGACCATAAAGCATGAAAACCAGGAAGACGTAACCGATGGCGTAAAATGCAGCAGGAGCAGAGGCCACATATATAATGACCGTGATTGCGCTCACCAATAATACAATGCAGAAATCGAACAGCGTGTAAGCGATCCACAGTGGTCCAGCCCGAACACCGTTGCTGTAATGAAGGGCTCGGACGGTCCTTAGTCGCTCAATGTTTGTGTACAACGCGAAGAATCCAGGATACGCGCTCATGGCAAGGCCAAAGTACAGGATGAACTGCAGCGTTTGTCCCAGACCAGGCGCTCTCTGGGTATCGAAATGTTGGAAGCTCGTAAAGATCGGTGTTCCAGACAAGCTGACGTCCATGATGTTCTGTACTGCGACTGAGTAATAGACATCGTAATCACCACGCCATGCAAACGTCGGAGTGTTTCCCAGGACAAATGCTCCTGGAGTGGCGTTGCGGTAGTTAGCGTTGACGAAGTCGACGAGCCCTTGCACCGAGTCCAGTGAGTCGTATGTCAGCCCAGGGTAGACAGTATCGAGAAGCTGAGAAGGCAGGTCCGCAGAAGGTCCGGCAGCAAATCGGTCGACCCGATCGAGCAAAAGCAGAGATTGTGCGGAGAAGCTCGGGCTGTTTGAGGCGTTGTCTTCAGGTCTGCACGAAGGCGTCTCGTAGCCTTTAACGAACAGTGTCACGAGTCCACCTGCAATGATAGGTATGAGTAGAGCCACCAGATATGGGAGGGGGTTGCGGCGCAGGATGATCCATCTTTTCTGGAAGAGTACCCAGGTCTGTGCTGCGAACCCAAGATTCTTGCCCTTGGCGAGCTGCAGCTCTTTTCTTCTTGGAGCGACATTCTCGGAAGACGACACGGGGCTACTGTCTTCCTCTTTAATTTTCGCGAACTCTTCCATGGTCTCACCAGCCAAGTTAAGGAAGACGTCTTCGAGTTGTGGACCGTTAACTTGGTAATCCACGATTCCGTGCTTCTCAAGTTCCAGGACAAAGTAGGCCGCGGTAGCAGAGTCTGCAAGCTGGTATACGGTCTGGTCGCGTTGAACATCTTTGGGATATTGCTCCATCTCGGCGGGAAGCTCTCTCTTGTTCTCGTGATAGATGCGCACACGATAGCCACCACCGAGTTCGTGCTTCAGTGCAACAGAAGATCCGTGTGCCACGACTTTGCCTTTCGAGATGATCATGACATCGTCAGAAAGCAAATCAGCCTCGTCAAGGAAGTGTGTAGTCAAGATCATCGATCGTCGTCCGCGCTCGGCAAGGATAATGTCCCAGATTTTGCGTCTACTCAGCGGGTCAAGTCCAGAGCTGACCTCATCAAGCATACAAAGGCTTGATCCACCCGTAAGCATCATGGCAAGTTGACACTTGCGCTTCTGACCACCCGAGAGTGTGCTTGACTTCGCACCCACCTTTTGCTCCAGATCACAGTCCGCGATGAGCTGTTTCATGGTGTCCTTCGGGTCGATGGTGGTCGCTTTCAGCCTGTTGAAGATTTTGACGTGCTCGTAAACCGTCAACTCGTCCCAAAGAACGTTCTTCTGCGGGCAAAGTCCGATACCGCCCGCAGCTTCCATCTCAATTGTGCCCTCGGTGGGCTTCTGTAGACCAGCAAGAACGTCCAAAGTGGTACTTTTGCCACTTCCGTTGGATCCTAGGAGAATCATGACTTGGCCTCTGAGTACAGTGATGTCGATGTCGTCGACTGCCTTTACAGTCTGTCGCGGATCCTTCGAGAAGCGTGCCCACACATTTCTGTAGATCCAGCTTTGAGGGTAGTACTTCTTCAGCCCAGTGATCTTGACAGTCTCAGGACTGCCATCAGCTACGTGGCGCAGTGTTCGAGCCTTTGAAGCAGTTCCGTACAAACTTCTCTCAATCCAAGCGCCAACCAAAGGATAGACAAAGATTTGGATCGCACTGAAAATGAAGAAAACGTAACCAGGAACTTGCCATGGCGATCCTGGTGGTCCTTGGCTGAGATCGACTGGGATTTCCTCTTGCTGCCAATAGGCCATGTAGATTGTGAACAGCGTGAAGTTCATTGGCGGGAAAAGTAGACTCAGGATGTACACCACACCGTCGCCGCTTGGCGGTACGACTTGGATGATGATTGCAAGAATGATCGAGACAATGGTGACGGTGATACCAGAAAGTTGCGCCTTGCTGAACAGACTAGCGAAAGCGATCGAGAAACTGGTCAGAGCCAAGCCCCCCATGATGTAGTAGCCAACGAGTACTCCGATGGGAGAGTCCGGGTAGTTGAGAGTCGAAACAATTGCTGCTCCGATGATCCAGGCTGGTAAGTACAAGAGAGAGAAAGAGAAATGTATGGACAAGATACGCGCTGCCTGCGGCTCCCATCTTCTCTTGTTAGGCATCATTGCCTCGATAAGCTGAGACATTCCCAGTTCTCTTTCTTGCGCCAATTGTCCAGTCAGCTGGTACGCAACACCCACAATTCCGATGAAGTACGCCAGACCAAGAATATTTATAATGGAGTCCATGTACAATCTGGTAATGTTGGCGTCTCGCTCTTCGTTGGTCTTCGATGTGTATGCTAATGTTTGCACGTTTTCAGGTATGGTTGCGCCTTCCAGCAATGCGATTTGTCTATCGATAGCATGCTGTACAGGTAAGATATAGATCTCATTGTCGTTGGTGTCCTGGTCCACGAAGACGCGGCCTCCAAGGGAGCCGTCTGCGCGCAGCGTGTAATTCCAGATCCCACCGGAGCCCTCCGTGGGCGATGAAACAAAGGTGACAGCTCCAAAGCAGTTAGAGACCGACCGGATCGAGCTTCGACACACCGTGAGCAGCTCGCCTTCGCTCTCAACGGTCTGAACATTAAGTCCGGCTCCAGAGAGTTGATCAGATATCGGCGTGATGATCTCAGAAATCTGCCCGCCGCTAAAGCCATTGTTGACAAAGACGAAGTTGCTTCGTCCTCCGCTACCGTGCGACACTGCATCCGCCAGAGATCGCACCGGATAAGGAGATCCCACGCCAAATTCGCTTGGTGGGACGAAGAAGTTCTTCGCATATGCGATGAAGAAGAAGAAAATAATAGGTGCGAAGAACGCGCGTACGAGAGTGCTGAACCAGTTTCTCCAGAACACTATGAGTAGTGTTTTCTCCACCAGAGCATACCATTGGCGTAAGAAAGCCATGATATCTGTGTAAGGCGATGATCGCCACCTGTAATGTTTTGGCTCCTCAAATGTGGATGGTTTGTGATGGTGTTGCCTAAATGATGATTGCCAGCGAAAGAGAGCCAATCATTCTTGTCGACCACTAGTCCAGATGTCGTCGAGAAGTCCAGTACAATTGAATCCAAAGAGCAACAGCAAACGCTCCAATATGCGATAATGGTGTAAATGCTCAAAATAATACCAGACACGAGTCAACTTGCATGTCCAGAAATTAAAGAAGTGAAAGAGACTCAAAGGCAATTGTAAAGTCAAGCACGTCAGCCCGGCTCCTGTCTGCGGCGGGTTGTCTGCAATCCGTTGCCACTTTACGCGCTAGGCTGTAAACCCTCCGACCCTTTTGACGCCTCCCAAGATCTCAATCTCGGCAGCGCTGGGCGCGCGGACAGCACTGCCCGCTTCGCTTATTTGACATCGAAATGATGCGAAACCGGTTATCCGATCGCTTGTAATTCGCTTGCAAAGCTGTCAATCATTGATATGCTGGTCAGTCTCGTTCAATATGATCCTTGATCTTGATGCTTCTTTGCAAAGGAGGAACAAAGGAAGTAGATACATCATACAGTATCGCATTTCTATGCGATAGGGCTACAGATCCCCACGATCTGGAGAGGCAAAACGGCCTCACGCTCCGAGGTATTTCCTTACGCCACGGCCAACGGGCGGCATACCAAGCCGCCGCCGAGACGTTCGCTCTCGCTTCTGTGTACGCTCAATACGATAAACGAGCATGTCTTTCCTGTGTCACTGTGTGTGATGGTCTTCAGGTCTATGTCACCAGTCCTTGCTGACATATATGACTTGGCCAAAAACAGAAAAATGTACTCATCATCGGTGAAGTCCAAGAAACGGCTTTCCTTATGCACGCAACACTGTGGAAATACAGGGAAGGAGGAATGCAACGAATAAGTGTGAATTAATCTAAGGTCTATCACTTACCACAACAGGAGGCACTTGTTGTACCACTGGCTCCACCTGCACTTTCTCCTCCTCACGATCGCTACCCAGCGATGTTACTTCATCACGCTTCGTGACCTTTCCACCTTGCGTAGTGAGCGTCAAGAACGGCACCAAACCAATGGAGACCACCGAGCCTGCCACCGCAAACCAGAAAGTTGCCATGTAAGGTTGCGTCGCCCTGTCCCAATACGAAGCCATGCGAGAATTCTTTTCCACCGCATTGAACAGCGCAGTCGTGATGCCGAATCCAATCGTCATGCAAAGCCTCGTGACGGTCTGGAAAATCCCACCGGCGATGCTCTGCTGTGCAGGAGGCATGGATGACATGACGTACATGTTCGCGACGTTGAACTCGAGGTCTGCGCCGACCACCATCAAGACGAAAGCTGGGAAACTAAAAGCCCAGTAACTCGATGATTGTCTGTTAAATGCGAGGAGCAAGAAGGCAGCGGTGTATGCAGTAGTGCCGATGTACATGAGCAGTTTGTTCGAGATCTTGTGCAAGACCATTCCGGCGAACACGTTGACGAGAATGCCCATGACCGCCATGGGCAAGACGTGCACTGCGACTTCCAGCGCTGACATGTGCCAGACGTCCTGGAAGTAGAGAGCGATGAAGAACGAGCCAGGCGTGAAAGCAAGAACTCCAAGCGACAATACAGCCAGGGAGAGAGTAAAATTCCGGTCCCTCCAAATCCACATAGGCACAAGAGGGTTTTTGATGCGATTCTCCCAGAACACGAAAGCAACCATCAAAGCCGCACCAATGATCAGCAGCGCCAGAACATATCCGGTGCGCCAACCTTGCGCAGCGTCTTCTCCGAGACTGAGCGCTGCAGAAAACATCCCAATGCCGCCAATTGTCAAAAGTACGCCGACAACATCGAAGCGCTTTATCGTCTCCCAGTTGAACGGTTGCTTGGCAGTCGGATCCCGAGGCACGGTAAACCAGCCCACGACAGAGAAGATCAAGAAAATGATCGCCAGAAGATAATAGCTCGCTCTCCAATTGAAGATATTCGTCGCCGCGCCGCTGAAGATGGTCCCGAAGACGAATCCGAGAGGATTTCCGCCACTGAAGCACGCAAAAGCCCAATTCTTCCTTTTGCTTGGTTTCTCGTACACGATACCCAGCAGGCCAACAGCAGGAGGTACTGCACTGGCCGCAAACAGTCCCATCACTCCGTTCAAAACATCCAGTGTAATCGCTCCCTTCGCGAACCCAGCCACCAGCGAGAATACCGCAAACAGAAGCATCGATATGACGAACATCGTCCTCCTGCCGAAGAGATCTGCAACGCCGCCGAAGAACAGCAAGAAAGCGCCGCTGGAAAGCGAAGTCGAGGAAGTGAGCCATGTGATCTCGGCAGTGCTCATGTTGAGATCTCGGCCGACGAATGAGGAGATCACGGTGATCATGCCTGAGACGTAAGCGGGCATGGCGATGGCCATGGTGCAGGTCAGGACGAAGAGGACTTCTTGCACTGTGCTGTTAAAACAGTCAGGCCGGCGGTTGTTGGTCTGGACTGGATGCAGAGACTCCATGTCGGTTTGTTCTGTGGCGACTTGCTCTGGCATTGGATCCTCTGGCATTGTTTTGGTGGCGACCATGATGTGCTCAACGTCGCCTCGTGAACTCTCAGCAACGCGCTATTTCAAGAGATGTAAGGAGAGGCAACAAAACACACGACACGGCCAACGCGTCCATAACAATATATTCACTATGATGATGAAGGTTTACGGGTTGGTAATGCGCACGGAACAAAAGTCGACGATGTTGCAAGAATGGAAGTCATCAACGGAACATCAGCCGCTCAGCCAATCAAATGCGTCCGGCTGATTGCTTTCCCCTATCCCCGACATTGTAGCAGCAGATAATTAACCGCGAGAACTAGACGCATGCACGGCAGTTCTTCGCTATAAGACGTCTCGTATTATTCGGTTTATACCAAAAACAATCATAACCAGACAGCAAGCACCAGCGTGAGATTCGAATGTAATACAACAAATGTTCGATTTTATCATCAACAATCGCCGCTATCCCTACTATCCCTCAACCTTCACAACCAAGGTCTTACTCTCGCCCAGCGGATAAGACCTCTCGCCTTCATGTAAGCTGACCGCACTTCTGACCGTAGCCGCAATAGCCAGCGCTCCGATCAGCAACGGACAGAGAGCAAAATCCACATCTCTGCTCTCCCCAGGCTTCAGCGCGGCGACAAAGCGCGAAAGCGGTCCTGCGACAGCTCGAAGACGCTCATCTGAGCTCTGGCTCGAAAGACCCGCCAGTCTAGGTTGGAGTTCGAGGAGAAGGGGCGCTGAGCGTGAAGAGCGATTGCGCACAGTCGCGCGGACAGTGAGGAAGGTGCCGGATTTAGCTGTTGGGGATCCAGTTGCGATTTCTGGGAGGGAGAGTTTGATGGCGATTGATGGGCCGCGGATGATATCTGTGGCTTCGGCTGGTAGTATCAAGTTGTGTAGAGGCACTTCGCCTTGTCGCGAGTCGACTTTCCATGTGACACGCAGTCTTGCGAGCAGAGCCTGGCGAGTCTCTTCTGGGTCGTGTTCGCCTTTGACTTCGTGGAGCCAGCGTTGGACATCGAGGTAGACGCGCTGCACTTCGCCTGGTGCCATCGTACCTTCTTGGCTCACTTTCCATGCGTCGTTGTTGTAGACACTGCAGGAGAAGGCGACAGATTTCGGCCAAGCGTTGCCGAGATCGAATGATGCGCACATGAAATCTTCTTTGTCGAATTCCACAACGTCGATGTGGTGGGCTTGCAATGCAGCGTTTACGGTCACAGTGATCGGCACTGTTAGCATGCGTGCATAGCCAATTTCCTCGTCAGGCCCTGCGTGGAATACGTCTGCTCTGAGGTGTGTCATTCCAGCTCTGCCAATGATCTGTAGAGGTACATTGACGGTCTGCTTCGGAGGGATGACTAGGTTTGCCTGACTGGCCAGCGTGAGTCCCTCTTGATTGCCGACAACATCCAGTATTGTTGCGCTGATTTTCGACACGTTCTCGATACTTGCTTCAAAGATGTACTTCTCGCCTTCAAGCAGCATCAAGCTAGACTCCACAAGTGATGTGCCTCGCAGCACCAGTGAAGGCAGAGGTGGGATCACGTCTGCGGAAACCGTAGTATGTTCGGCTTCTATGGGTTTCTGCTTGGGATCTTGGTCTCCGGATCTTGCTTCTTGACCAATGTTCTTGACGGTCAGAGGTTTATTCTCCGAATGTGGCTTCTTGACAATGGGGAAGAAGTCTTCCCGGAAGCTGACCATCTTGATTCGACAGCCCTTGATCACTATCTTGCCCTTCGCACTAGGCGTGACTGTTACAACGAGTTGCTGGAACCGTGCTGGGCCGAGATGTAATGGTTCGTGACTCGTGACAAGCTCGCCGTCTTCTGTGACGAGTTTGACTGATTCGATGTCGAGCCCGACCTCGTAGGGGTTTTGAAGCGTCAATGTGCATTCAATAGCTTCCCCTTGGACAAGTACCGCACTTCGCTCGGCGGTTAGTTGTCGGCGGGCATTAGGATCGTACAGCAAAGGGTTCGCTGAGTTGCGTTGCGAAGATGATGGCCTCAGGCCCTTCAACTTGGCCCAGTCAATGAGCTCGGCGGCCGTAAGCCGGGGTGAGAACACGACTCCGCGAAGGAGGTATGGATCCCAGTATTCTGCTTGAGTGTCTGTGAGGCCGAGTTGTTTCGACACACCGATCGTCCTGCTAATTGTGGCGGCCAGGTGAGCTTGCTCAGCCTGAGCGATAGCAACTCCGCTGCTTTGAGCTCGGTCATCGACTGCTGCACGAGGGCCAGCTGATGCAAGGAAGGATGTAATAAGGCGAAGGATGCCATAAGGATCTGGCGATGCTTCACATAATGCAAGCAGCTCTCTCAAAGTGTTGAACCGGAGCACTTCGCCTCCAAAAGCTCTTGGTCGATTGAGGCTTTGGTCTGTTTCCGTAGCTGCGCCATCGGCCTTTTCAGCAGTGCCGATCAGATGGACACCATAGATATTGGCAACATCGGAGATCATGCTAAGCATGCCACCGCTCTCCTGCATAGACAGGGTGAGCGAATCCGTGCCATGCTCAGCAGACAGACTAGCCGCAGGATGAATGCCCATTTCGGCGGCTCCAAGTTTGCGAGCTTGATTCAGAGCCGCGGTCAGTTTCACGACAAGCTCTTTGATGGTCATCGCTTTCTTGCGCTCCATTTGCAATATTGAGTAGACCGAGGCAATGCCGCCTAATAAGGTCAGCTGCTCCGGCACGGCTATCGTATCATCGTGCACGGGCAGAGCAGTCGCTAGAACTTCCGCAATCGCGCTTTTAGCGAGAAGGCGGGAGCCTTGCAAGGATGAAGATTTGTAGTGGTTCACAAAAGATTGAGACGGCTCTTGTAAGCTGTCGTTGCCACCCTCTACCGCCCGCTTGAGAGCAGCGCCGGTAAAAATGCCGGAACAGCTGTGTAGCATTGCTAGTAATTTGGATCCACGGATCGTAGCTTCGCAGACCACCAAAGAAGGCAGCTCCAAGGGACCCTCACTTGAACGGTAGAGGACGACAATGTTCCGGACAAGATCAGGCAGCATACTTGATAGTCTCTTGATGGAGTTTTCGTTTGATGCGGACTCAGCAAGAGAGTCTGAAGAGAATCGCTGTGCAGCCTGCTTCGTGATGGACTTTTCGATCGCTTGTTGGCAGATTGCAGGTACTTGGAAGCCAAGTCCAGCCCATGCTTGTAGCAGCTGGCAGACAACAATGTTCTCAAGTCCTTTCGCATACCAAAGTGAATCTTGCAGTGTCTTCGCCTGAGTCGTGTGCTCAATCAGCGTCTGTAGAGCTTGCTTCCACATGCCGGCCATCATATAGACAGATCCCACAACGATTCCGACCCGAGCTTTGCCCCTCCTCTTCGTCTTTTCCGCAGATGTATTCGGTCCAAAGCCTTGTATTGGCATTCGATCTTGACTAGATCCTCGTCCATGGGCTCCTCGATTGCTATCGGATCTCGATAGTGCATTTATAGCGGTGTTGGTGTTTGGAATTTGGTCGAAGGACGTCGCAGGAGAAGCAAGACTTCGCGAGGGAGGTCGTGAGGCGCCATCCTCGCCAGGAGGTGGTGGGCTGGTGACGTTGCGTGGTGTACCATGACCGGAGCTGGCATTGGAGCGTGTCTCCACGTCTCGCATCCAAGATGCACGTTGTAGCGACCGAGACGTTTGACCAGGTGTTGCAATACTGGGAGAGGCCTGCATAGCTTGCACATATGTGGACAATTCGCGCAAGAAGCTGACTGATAGCTTGTGGATTGCTTTCGTAAGGGAGGGATGTCCTCTTTCATGGTATTGGTCGACCACAGTTGCATTGTCCGGATCTTTGCCTGCTCCATCTTCGCTGTCTCTCAGCACGAGGAGGTGTCTGTGCACTACACGCGCATGTCGTTCACGTAGGTAGACAGTGGCAGCGTTCAACTCCTTGCGCGCTTCCTTCTCATCGTCGCCGAGTCCTCCTACCACGCCGACGACAAGCAACGGCTCCCTGAAAACATCGTACGGGCTCAAATGCAATATAGCAGCGCTGGGACAGCTTGTGGTATAGTGCAGCAGCAGACATCCCTCCTCCGACTTCCCAGGAGATAACAAGAAATCCCCACCTCTCTCATAATTCTTCAAGTCCTTATGCCGTATCACAGCAGCCTCATCTTGTAGTCTCCGCACAAAGTCCAGGAATATGCGACGCTCTATGCGCCCAACCGGCAGCACAAGCACCCGTACATGCGCCGCTGCCACGGGAGAGAAGCGATCCATTGTCAACAATAATAATCACACACGGCATCTCGTGTTCCTGCAGGCGTTGCGGTCATGTGCGCTTCATGGTCTCGTATATGCGATCGTGGTGGGAGGTCGTCCGGGAGGATTGGGTGTGTGTTTGTAAGGTATATAGGATCTCGTGACCCTGTATTCCGTCGGCGAGCCAGAAGCCATTCGGCCACGAGCGAGGTCACCCTCCTGCTCCTGCACGCTTAGGGCACATGCAGCCACCTTTCACGGCAAGTCTATGCGAGTAACGTGAAGGATCGGATCGAGACGCGTGGACCACGGGCCGTAGACAGACAGGCCACGAGCCGCCTGACGCAAGTCGCAAGGCCGTCCAGACTGCACTTGCAGCGGTTTAGTGGTGCAAGCAAGCGTGGCATGCCGGCTGCCGTTAACGTGCTTTTCACCACCCTCGACCCAGACCCGCAGGCCTCTTCTCGCTAACGTAGTAAATTGCGCACTGCACCATGGCTCCTTAGGCGGCGGCGGAGGCACTTCTGAAGCGCGATACACTCGATGGAGAGATTGCTCCATTTTCGCACCACACACCTCTAGCCCGAACAGCACAATGCGATTGCCTGCCACGGCTCCGCTTTCTTCACAAACGCCACCTTCGACCTGACCTGAGTGTACCTCAGGCTTGCCGCGGTTGTCACCTGACTAAATACGGAAATGCTGCTTGACTTATATTCTGCAACGGTTGAGGTTTACGAGCCTCGGTAGCAAAGCAATCCCTGCTATATGGACGAAAAGGATGTCTTCGGCACGCCCGAGCGGAGGCCGCTCTCGAGCCTGGGATCTGAGGGTCTGCTGTCCAATATACATTCGCCCCGTAACAGCATCGACCTTGGGCTTTCGGTAGACTCCACGAAACACGATTCCGCAATCGCGTCCACTCTGGAAACTGGGACGTGTGACCAGCTGGTACAATGTCTCGAGACGGAAGCACCCCTCCAGGCGGCGCTGCACAAGACCAAGGACACCTTCCAACGCCATGCGAAATGGTTCACCGAGGCTGGACTGACGAAACTACTACGGGTTGCCCTGTTCCGGACGGCCAACTCCAGGGCAACTGTGGACTTGTACGCCGCGCTGGAGTTTATTGACTCTGTGGGCACCTTTGCCGTTCTACCAAGCGAGAGCATACTCCCAGCGATCCGCTTCATTGCATACACATACTACCAGGGTACCCGGATGAACAAACACAAAAGCCTCGCAGACAAAGCTTGGGGCGTTTTCCAACACATACTTCAAAGCCATCTGAGCCGGCAAGCAATAGGAGCTCTACTCGACATACTAAGTTTTGCGCAACAGTACCAGAGCAAGGCAGAATTCGCTGCGGCTTCTGGTGCACTACGACTAATAGAGGAGAAACTACCACTCGGAGACCGGACAGAATCTCGCACACCATTCGTGTCAGTGTTCCAGTTGCTACCATGCCTTCGTTCCGTGGCGCAAGGAAGTGACGAAATTCTGAAGGAACAAGTCTTCAACATCATGAACAGGATATTCACCGAGGACCTCGCTATCTCGGAACTAATTAATACGGCAAGCTGGGACGTCTGCATTCACGTGCTCGAGATCTGCCACGGCCATGCTCAGGCAGATGAGAAGCGGGCTGTACTGGAACTCGTCGCGAAACACTCTTCCAGTCTTGAGAGGAAAGCACTGGAAAGAATTGCATTTGTTTGCGTAAAAGCAGGCCAGCCGCTCACAGAGTCCATGCTGGAGGCTATGCTGAGCGCACCATTCACATCGGCCCCATCAGAGGCACCTCCACTGGTACAACACGAGGATCTCTTTAACCTGCTGTGTCATTCTTCGCAACCTGAACACCATGTTGCATTGGAGCGACTGATTTCACTCCATCTCGATTCCATCGTTTATTCCGAGGGTGATCTGGCTTGGGAGAGTCTGGTCGATATGTGTTCGGGCCAAGCTCTACGTGAAGAATGCACCACACAAGCAGCCATAGTGTGTACAGGCGCAGTTTGCACGATTCTACATCGTGGCTTCGCGTATCCACAGAACTCCGCCAGGCTGATCAGAACCATCAACAAGCTTGTGGACACTGTGACAGAACTTGCTACACATGCCTTCACAGCTGAGGCTAGGATGATTGCACTAAGAGTGCTCTCTCGTTTACGTGCTGCGGTCGATGGTGCAGTGTATCTCGCCGGAGACGACACTCTGGAAAATGTTCCCTCCGCGCCTACTGTGCCGAACGACCAGAAAGCTGTGGATCTACCCCTGGACAAATGGATGGACCAGCTCATTGCGCTTATCGACGGCCATGCTTCAAGTCAAGATCAACACTGCTTGAATTTCGTTTTAGCCACATTGCCAGAACAGCTTAGCAATCTCTCGCTGTTTTACAAACGACCTCAATACCCTAAAGAGCTCTTCAACATTGCGTGCTCACGTCTGAAAAGCGGAGGCGGCCAACATGCAGCATCTTTCGTCAATCTGCTCACGACACTCATCAGCTACCGGGGTCTGCTTTCGTCGCAGGAAGAGCGACAACTGGTTGCAGTCTTCATCAACACGGCCGGCTCTTCCGACATGGTCAGCAAAGCTTGTATCCATGCACTGACCGTTTGCTGTTACGAATTATCAGTGGCAGCCACACGCCATCTCGAAGATATTGTCCAGAAAATGCACCGTATGGTGACACAGCGCCATCTGGCTGTGCATGTCCTGGAATTCCTTACTGGTCTATCGCGTCTACCCAACTTGTACAACAATTTCCGTTTCGACGATTTCAAGCGCATCTTCGGTGTGTGTTTCAGTTACTTGGAGTACATCAGGAGCAGCGAATCAGATCCGGTCCCACAGCAGTCGGACCAAGGAAGCAGCAGCGACCGCAACTTACAGCACACGCCTCAGTACGTCCACTCCTTGGCTCACCACGTCGTTGTATTCTGGTATTTCGCTGTGCGTCCAAGCGACAGGCAAGCTATCAAGGATTACGTGACCAGTCGACTCAAGCACACGACCAAAGATGGACAAGAGACATGGTCTGAACAGGCTCTTGTCACAATCGACTTGATGGACAGCGTTGATGCATCCGAAGCGCACGGCAACTTTGGAAGCGAGAAGAACCAAACCTACACTTTTGACGAGGAACTGGATGGCCGCTTGACTGTCAGACACAGACTTTTCGGGCTATTGCTCATCTCAACTACTACTGCCTTGCGCAACGGTCGAACTCTGGTCACTGTGCGAAGACCATCAGGCACGTTCAAGTATCAAATCCGTGGTAGCGCCTCTGAGCATGCGAAGACTCCCAACACTGCGCAGCCAACCATGCAACTTGAGCAAGAATGGGGCAAAGCGACGGACCTTTTGGGAAGACATGGCGACGAGGTGCCAGTCTTCCCTGATGACACCCAAGGCAATCTATACGGGACTATCACTGTCCCTAGCACCAAATCTCCTCTCGGTGCTGCCGGACTCGCTGAAATACCGGACGCTGATGGCGTGCAATCAGCCATCCGCATGCTAGACAGAGTGCCCGGTCTCGACTCCCACAAAGCTGGTGTAATCTACGTCGGCGAGGGCCAGACCACCGAGACCGCTGCCTTCGCCAACTCAAGCGGCGCTCCAGATTACAGGGAATTCGTCGAACACCTCGGTCAACTACGAAGACTCAAAGGCGCCACTTTCAACACCCAAGGCCTCGACAAGTGCGACGACATGGACGGCGAGTTCGCCATCGTCTGGAACAACGAAGTCACCGAGCTCGTCTACCACGTCACCACCATGATGCCCGCCTCCGAGCACGACGACGAAATGGCCGTCACGGCCAAGAAAAAACGCCACACGGGAAACGACTACGTCAACATCGTCTTCAACAACTCCGGCGAGCCCTTCCGCTTCGACATGTTCCCCTCGGCTTTCAACTACGTCTACATCGTCGTCACACCCTCCGTGCGAACGACTTTCCTGCAAACCCGCA
>Ga0265797_10006486_pt1 | contig 16479 bp, 26 predicted proteins | sample P2T30metagenome_FD_192433 | JGI IMG/M metagenome (GOLD analysis project Ga0265797, IMG submission 192433) | Plant litter microbial communities from East Loma Ridge, Irvine, California - P2 T30 | ecosystem: Environmental > Terrestrial > Plant litter > Unclassified | place: USA: California... | reverse complement strand
AACAAGGCCCTCTTCATCCTCGCTCTCCAGGGCGAGAAGCGGATGGGTCTCTACCTGCCGAGCGTGTCCGTCAGCCTCGGCGACGCCCCCTCGTTCGACCGTGAGGCGCTGTTCGAGATTCCCCTCTCGGCGTCGATCCTCTCGTACAACGGGAACTCGATGGAGTGGTTCCACCCCTCCCTCGACAAGGCCGACTACGTGCCGGCCCCCGAGTAGCAACACCCCTGGCCCGGCAGTGACCAACGTCACTGCCGGGCCTCCCACATCTCCCCGGCGCGGCGTTTAGCGGACCCACCGCGCCGGGGGCTCCACCTCCCAGGTCCGCATCACACAGAGAGGGTCCGCCATGACCTCCAGCACCACCAAGACCACCGCCACCCGCGCGCCGCGCAAGCCCGCCGACCGGGCGAAGCCCGCCGACCAGCTCCGCGCCGAGGCTCTCGCCGAGAGCCCTGCCGGCTGGGAGCTCATCACTCCCGTCGAGGAGCTCCGATCCAGCCAGATCGCGGACGCCCAGGCCGACCTCCTCGAGCTCTTCGAGGCGCTCGGCGTCGACCTGTCGCAGCCCGACCGCGAGTTCGAGCTGGAGATGACCGCGGCCACCATCCGCAAGGTCGGCGAGCTCGGCACCGTGCTGCAGCGGTACTCCGTCGACGAGGAGGCGTTCATCGCGTTCGACCGCGGCAAGGGAGCCGCCGAACGCATCACGCAGCTCTCGATGTGGTTCCTGCAGGAACTGGGGGAATAGCGGGGCTGAGCAAGACCCTCGACGAGCACAAGATCGCGATCCGCGCTGACTTCCAGCAGTTCTACCAGCTGGACATCGCGGACGTGTGGCGCGGGACGCTCAAGGCGTCCCGCGCCCTCGAGCTCATCGACGGACTCGCTCACGTGCCCCAATCCCGGTACCGAGCAGAAGCACTCGGAGACGAAAGCTTCCACGGGTGGGACCGCGCCACGGAACTGCTCGCGTCGATCTTCGATGCGCTGCAGACGAACACGGTGGTCACCGCGAAGGCGGCCGGCGGCAAACCGAAGTCGCCCGACGACTACCCGCGCCCGGTCGTGCTCACCCAGTCCGACATCGAGATGCCTCCCCTCGAGGAGCTCACGATCGACAACTTCCCGATCTTCGCCGTGATGGCAGTGACCCAGAACTGAGGTACCCATGGCCGGCGACTACGGCAAGCAGGTTGGCCGGCTCAACATCCGGGTCCTCCCCGACGCGGACAAGTTCCGGTCGACGCTCAAGCGTGAGCTGAAAGAAATCGAGAAGACCCTCAAGGTCACCATCGGCGTCGAAGCCGACACAGATGCCGCAGACCGCGACATCCGTGGCTTCGCACGCCGGTGGGGCCGCCAGAAGATCAAGATGGGCGTGACGGCGTCGACCGTCAAGGCCGCCGCCCAGCTCAAGGTGCTCACGCGGCCCCGCACCGCGCGCGTCGGCGTGAGTGTCGACGGCAAGAGCGTCACCGCCGCTCAGCGCAGCCTCTCCGGCCTGTCGAAGCTCTCCGGGTTCGGAGTGCTGAGCAACCTCGTCCGAGACCTGAACGCGAACATTCAGGACCTCGACAAGAAGGCGCTCGGCATCGGCCGGATCGCTCTCATGTTCGCGAACCTGACCACCGTCATCGCGGGGGCGTCGGTCGGCCTCATCACAATCGCCGGCGACCTCGCGAAGATCGGCAACCTGGGTCTCGTGCTCCCGGCCGCGTTCGCTGGCTTCGCGGTCGGGCTCGGCACGCTCATCGTCGCCCTCAAGTCGGCGAAGGTAGAGCTCGCAGAGCTGGGCCCAGCGTTCACGGACCTGCAGAGCGTCATCCAGAACAACTTCTGGGAGCGGGCCAAGCAGCCGATCCTCGACTTCGCGAACAACGTCCTCCCGTCGCTCAGCGTCGGCTTCGGGCGCGTGTCGACGGCGATCGGTACTCAGGTCGGCGCGCTCGCCACCGCCTTCCAGAAGACCCTCGGCGGCGGCGTGCTCGACGTCATGTTCTCGAAGCTCGTCGAGACGATCGACATCGTCACGACCGGGATGCAGCCCCTCGCCGAGGCTCTCACGACGCTCGGCACCGTCGGTGCGTCGTACCTCCCGCGCCTGGCCACCTACCTCGTGAACATCGGCACCGCGTTCAACGACTGGGTCCAGGAGTCCGCAGCGAATGGCGACCTGTTCAAGTTCATCGACGAGGGCATCGAGTCGCTCAAGAACGCGGCTCGCGCCGTCGGCGGCTTCGTCGGCATCCTCCGGGGCATCGACTCCGCCGCGACGGCGGCGGGCTTCGGCGGCCTCGCGAGCTTCGCTGACTCGCTCCAGAACGCGGCGGCGATCATCCAGTCGCCCGCCGTGCAGACGGGGCTCACCACGATCCTCACCGGGGTCAACGCTGGCCTCTCCGGGATCGGTGGTGGGCTCGCTGAGTTCGGGCGAACTTTGCTCGAACTCGCCCCCGTCATCTCGACGGTTCTGGCCTCTGCCGGCGACTCGCTCGGCACGCTCATCTCGGCCGTATCGAGTGCGCTCGTGCAGCCGGAGTTCAAGCAGGGTCTCCTCGACCTGTTCGGCGGGATCAACTCGGCGATCAACTCGCTCGCTCCCGCGTTCCCCGCGCTCGGCCAGCTCTTCGGTCAGCTCGGCACGACGATCGGCATCTTCCTCACTGCGCTCGGTCCTCTGCTCGCCACGTTCAAGATGACCTTCGCCCCCCTCATGGATGAGCTCCTCAAGGCCGTGCAGCCGCTCATCCCGCTCTTCGGCTCGGCTCTCACCGGTGCGATCAGCGCGCTGACGCCTGCCGTCTCTGCGCTGGCCGGCTTCATCGCCGAGAATCAGGGCGCGATCACCGCTCTCGCGGGTTCGCTCCTCGTCGGCACGGCGGCCGTCAGTGGTGGCATCAAGGCGTTCTCGCTCTTCGGGAACGCCATGGGGGCCGTCAAGAAGATCATGTCCGGCATCGAGACGGCGCGGATCGTCGCGATGTACGGCGGCGACCTCGTCAAGGCGCTCGTCAGCAGCGGTACCGCGATGAAGGTCTTCGCCGGCATTCAGAAGGCGTTCGCCCTCGCCCAGGCAATCGCCACGGGCGCGGTGAAGCTCTTCTCGGCCGCTCTGCGGGCCAACCCGATCGGCGCAATCATCACGGGCATCACCCTGCTCGTCGGGGCGCTGATCTGGTTCTTTACACAGACCGAGCTCGGCAAGTCGATCTGGGCGAACGTGACGAAGTTCATCGGCGAGGCCATCGCCAACATCCAGACCTTCATCGGCAACGTGGTGGCCTGGATCACGCAGAACTGGCAGCTCCTCCTCGGAATCCTGCTCGGCCCCTTCGGCCTGCTCCTCGGCTTCATCATCACGAACTTCGAGGCGATCAAGGCGTTCATCGTCTCCTGGCTCAGCCTGATCGTGACGGCCTGGACGACCTACTGGGCGGCCGTCGGACTCGTGATCCAGACCGCGCTCGCCGCGATCGGTGCCGTCATCCAGGCGGTGCTCTCGGTGATCGTCGGAGTCTGGAACGCGATCTGGACCGCGGTCGGAAACGTCATCTCCGTGGTCTGGAACTTCATCGTGAGCACGGTGCAGTCGTACATCCAGATGGTCGTCAACATCGTGACGACCGTGCTCGCCGCGATCCTGAACGTCTGGAGCACGGTGTGGACCGCGATCCGCGCGGTCGTCACGGTGATCTGGAACGTCATCCGCAGCATCGTGCAGGCCGCGATCGGAACCGTGCGGACGATCATCGCGAACGTCCTCGGGATCATCAATGCGATCTGGACCGGACAGTGGGACAAGATCGGCGGCTACGTCCAGAACATCCTCAACGCGATGCGTGCGTTCATCCAGAACGCGCTCAACGGGATGCGCGCGATCGTCTCGACCGTGCTCGCCGGCATCTCATCGGTCTGGCGCTCGATCTGGAGCGGCATCTCCAGCACCGTGCAGTCGATCATCAGCGGCATCACCGGCTTCATCTCCGGTCTCGTCAGCTCGATCGCCAGCACGATCAGCGGGGTGCTCGGCACCGTGCAGGGCCTCCAGAGCCAGGTCATCGGCGTCTTCGCCGGGGCCGGCTCCTGGCTCGCCGAGTCCGGGCGGAAGATCATCCAGGGCCTCATCACGGGCATCTCCGGGATGGTCGGCAGGGTCAAGGACGCCGTCGGCAACGTCATGTCGGCCGCCCGGAACCTGCTCCCCTTCTCGCCCGCCAAGGAGGGCCCCTTCTCCGGTAAGGGCTGGTCGCTGTACTCGGGCCGCTCGATCGGTGAGGCCCTCGCGACGGGCATGGAAGACCGCACCGCTCGGGTGCGCGCCTCCGCGCTCGCGATGATGGAAGCGATCCCGTCGACCGTGGCCACGAAGTTCGACGCGGACGGAGACACGTTCGCGTCGGGCAGTGGAGCAGCCGGAACCCCCGGTGGCAGCGGCGACACCATCAACATCGAAAACCTCGGGTACGACCCGGGTGAACTGCAGAGGGAGACCGCCATGAAGAAGAAGCAGCAGAACATCCGGGCTGGGCTTCACCGGGTGCTTCCCTCGTGATCGGTCTCGTGCTCGAGGGCTGGGATGGGTCGGTGTGGGACCTCCGCACCGGCCCCGTCCGCGTCACCAGCGACGGCGTCGAGGGCCTGAACGGGCTCACGTTCGACCGGTTCGTGCAGGACACGGCCATGCTCGACGGCCAGCGGTTCACCGGGTGGAGGGGGAAGCCTCGCGACTTCCTCCTCCCGGTGCTCCTCGGGCCCTTCCGGGACGCCGCCCAGTGGCAGGCGCTCAGTGCGCTGTGGTGGCGTCTCATGCACCCCGGCAAGGTGAACGTCCTCCGCATCACCGCACCCGACGGCACCGTGCGGATGCTCGACATGCGGTACGTCGACGACGGCGGGGTGGCCTCGACCAAGGACCCCACGAGGGACCTGCTCGAGGTCTACCCCATCCGCATGATCGCGGATCAGCCCTGGTACTACGGCGAGGACTTCGGCCGCGAGTTCAAGGGTGCCCCCGAGGTCGGCGAGGCCGAAGCTCGCAACTTCTTCGGCGGGGAGCCGGTCACACCCGGCACCAACGGTGTCGGCACGCCGCTCTACCTGTCGCCCTCGAAGCGCGACGACGTCAGCACGCTCACCAACCCGGGCGACACCGACGTCTGGCCCATCCTCGAGTTCGACGCCGGCATGACGCGCTTCACTGCGACGATCGGCACCGGAGTCGTGGCGGGCTCGAACCTCGTCGTGCCGGTCGGCTCGGTCTTCCGGGTCGACATGTCTCCGCTCCGCAAGGCGGCCGAGCTCGTGGCGGCCGACGGCACGCGCACGCCCATGACCCGACGGCTCTCGTCGTTCGGCTTCCGTCCGATCCCCTCGGGCGAGTCCTCCGTCCTCAAGCTCGAGGTGACCAGCAGCTCCGGCTACCGCGTCATCGCCGTGCCGCACTACTTCCGGGGGTGGTGAGTTGCTCGACAACCCGCTCGAAATCGTCGTCTACGACAAGGACTTCAACGTCACCGGGTTCGTCGTCGACCCCCTGTTCGAGAACATCGTCCCCTCGTGGGATGACCAGGGGTACGGGAACTTCCGCCTCGCCGCCGACAACCCCCACATCGACGCCATCGAGGAGCCGGGCGCGCGCGTCACGGTCGTCTACGACGGCTGGGTCGCGCTCTCCGGGCCGGTGACGAGCTGGGACGGCGACATCCTGAGCGGTGGCAACGTCACCTATCAGGTGCTCGACGACCGGCACCTCGCCGACGACACCGTGCTCTTCGTCGCCCCCGACAACCCGCTCATGCCCGAGTCGATCAGCGACCTCGGCCAGGCGTGGAAGCGCCCGGGCGGCGACCTCGTCCCCGGGCAGGTCAACAACCAGGACGGCTACTACCAGTGGCCCGACTCGGTCACGACCGCCGAGGCCGCGATCAAGTGGGTCGTCCGCGACCAGATGATCGAACGCCTCGGGCACCCGATCACGATCAAGCCGGACCTCGGCCGCGGTGGCCCGCTCGACCGCGACGTGCTCCCCCGGATCAGGTTCGACCCCGTGCGCGAGGCCATGAACCCGATCCTCAACGCCTACAACCTCGGCATTCGCTTCTGGCAGGACCCATACGGCAAGACGATCAACTTCGACGTCGTCGAGCGCGGCGTCTGGCCCCAGGAGCTCACCGTCGAGGCCGGCATCATCGTGGGCGGCACGTACCAGCGACGCGCTCCCACCGCGACCCGCCCGATCATCGGCGGCAACGGCGAGACCGCGGCGCGCGCCTTCTACGGCCGCGAGGGCCGCGGCCGACTCACCGACCGAGAGCTCACCTACGGGCGCATCCTCGAGGTCTTCCGGGACTCCACCAACGGGCAGATGATCTGGCCGGAGAACCTCCCCGAGGAGAAGAAGGTCGTCAAGTACGGCCCGTTCGTCATGACGCCGGCGAACTGGAAGCTCTACATGAAGACCCTCCTCAAGTCCGAGGCCGACGGTCTGGCCGAGGGTGCGGCGAAGACGAACCTCGCCCTCAAGCTCGCGGAGACCGAGGACTTCCGCTTCGGCGGGACATCGGGCATCCAGATCGGCGACGTCGTCAAGCTCAACATCCGCGGCGCAACCTACGTCGACAGCATCTCCTCGGCGCAGCTCGTTTTCACCCGCGACGACGGCTTCGCCGCGACCCCGATCGTCGGCGACTACGAGGACGACCCGGACGCCGCCCTCGCCACCTACGTCAGCAACCTCACCAAGGCGATCCGTCGCCAGGCAACCCGAAAGTAGGACCATGGCTATCACAGCGATCGGCTTCGACGGCACCATCGACGAGTCGAGCTTCTCGCGGCTCATGAACCTCGGCGGGATGCGCGACGTCGTCCTGAGCCGAGGCGACATGCAGGCCACCCCCGTCGCCAACACGCGGGCGGTGCGCTTCTCCGTCGGCAAGGCGTACAGCGCCGGCCTCCTCGTGGAGAGTACCGACACCCCCACGGTCGCTTTGCCGCCCGCCAGCGGCGGCCAGTGGCACCTCCTGGTACTCCGCCGGAACTGGGACACCAACGCGATCACGTTCATCTCGATCCCCCACACCGTCACGACGGCGCAGCTCCCGATCGCACCTCCGGTGGGGTTCCCCGCCGCGATGCAGCGGAACCCGGGCGTCATCTACGACCAGCCGCTCTACTGGGCGTGGGTCGTGACCGGCCAGACCGCCGTCCAGCTCATCGACCTCCGCAACCTGCCCGACAGGGAGCTCCGCGGCACTACCGCCGAGCGGACCGCCTACTACGGCGGCTACCCCTCGTTCCCCGCGGCCAGGCGTTACCTCCAGGGCGCTCGCTGGTACAACACGGACTCGGCCCTGAACGAGGTCTTCATGGCGCAGTTCGTCGCCGGCCAGAATCCCGGCGGCGTGCCGAACCCGGGCTGGTACGGCGTCGGAGTGAACGGGCAGACGGAGCTCGGCCGGAGCCAGAGTTTCAGCTCTCAGGCCCTCGACGGCGGCGACACTGTCGAAGTCGACCAGCTCGTGATCGACTTCCAGACCGGTCGCCTCGTGACGGTGCGGCACTTCGTTCGCTGGGTCGCTCCAGGGAACTCGACGGGGCAGTTCTTCGGAACATTCGACGAACGGTACGTCGGTCCGAACACCGTCAAGCTCGGACGCCAGTACATGCACGCTGAGGGCGGCGGCGTCCGGTACGGGCCGCACTACATCGAGTACAGCATGTGGGTCACCCCGGGCGAGCACGTCTTCCGCAGCTTCATCCTCTCCGACCGGCCTTCCGACAAGAACTGGAAGAAGGACGCGCAGATCGTCGTCACCGGCGCAGCGTACTGACCACCACACCCCCCGAAAGAAGGCGACCACAATGGCGACTTACACCAACGGACAGATACCGCGCTCCGTGATGAAGCAGTTCCGGCAGACCGGCAAGTACGGTCACCCGGTCTTCATCGACCACCTCGAGAAGGCGTTCCAGGAGTGCTCGCGCGCCGGCATCGAGCTGTCGATCGGCTCCGGCCAGGACATCTTCCGCGACTACGCCGGGCAGGTCTACTGGAAGAACTACTGGTCGGGTCGTGGCACCCCCGGGAACGCCGCGACGCCCGGCGAGTCCAACCACGGCCTCGGTATTTGCGCGGACATCTCGGGGACCGGCACCTGGGGCTCCGCGCGCTGGCAGAAGGTCTCCGACATCTTCCAGAAGCACGGGATCAGCTTCACCGTCCGCAGCGAGGTGTGGCACGTCCAGGACATGACCATCAAGACGAGCGGCTTCCGCTCCGTCTCGATCGCGCCATCGGTCGTGACGCCGAGCAAGGGTGCCTACTCGGGCAACCCGTACTTCCCGTCGACCAAGGCGTTCGCCGCGGTGCAGGGCGGCTACAACGCCCTGGGCTACGGCCTCACCAAGGACGGCCTCTTCGGGCCCGCCACGGCCGCCGCGACGCGCGACTTCCAGCGCAAGCACGGCCTCGTCGTCGATGGCGTGCACGGCCCCGGCACCGAGAAGAAGCTGATCGAGGTCGTCGCCGCGAAGCGCAAGGCTGACGCCCAGAAGCCGAAGCCGCTGAGCGAGGTCGTCAAGGACCAGCAGCGACGCCTCAACGTCTGGGGAGCGGCGACCCCGCCCCTCGCGGTCGACGGCATCCCTGGCCCCCGGTTCAAGCAGGCGACCCGGGTGTTCCAGAAGGCTCACGGCCTCAGCGTGGACGGTGTCATCGGGGCGAAGACCTGGGCCAAGCTCGAGTCGAACCCGCGATGATTCGTCGGAACGTTCGACGGCTGTTCGGCCGAACCTGGGGCCTGGTTCTTCGCGTGTTCTACGCGTCGATCTGGGCCCCGGGGTCGATCCCGATCCTCGAGCGGAAGTACGCCGTGCCGCTCAAGCGGTTCGTTCTCCCGGGCTACGACATGATCCTGCTCGCCTCGGGGTTCATCGCGGTCCGCAGCGGCATCCCCGCGCTCGAGCGACTCCTGCCGCCCGGTGCCGCGGCCATGCTCGCGATCCTGCTCGTGCTCACATCCATGGCGGCGTTCATCGGCGTCGCCTTCCCCGCGATGTGGCGCATGGAACAGGTGGCGAAGCTCGCCATCGTCAGCGTGCTCGGCCTCTACTTCGCGGCCGTAGTCACCGTCGGCGGATCGTCTCGTGAGTTCATCGCCGTCATCATCCTCCTCGCGCTCCCCGTTCCGCTGTTCCGCCTCTGGCTCCTCGGCATCGAGCAGCGAGACCGCATCGCAGAGAAGGAGCGAGACGAGTGATCCTGACCCTCATCGCCGCAGCCGCCACCAGCCCCCAGTCCCTCTCTCTCCTGCAGCGACTCGAGCAGTACGGCACCCTCATCCTCGGTGCCGGCGTGCTCGCCCTCGTCGGCACGATCATCACCGTGCAGGCGACGAAGCAGAAGACGAAGAACGAGTACGTCCAGGGGCAGTTCACCTCCGCGAAGGCTCTCGACGAGTACATCGACGGGCGCATCGAGCGAGTGGCGAAGCCTCTCCGCGATGAGCTCAAGAAGCTCCAGGACCGCGAGCTGTCGTCGAAGATCATCCTCTACGGGTTCTTCCAGCGGCTCATGTGGTGGGACGAGACGGGCCGCCTGGGCGTCATGCCCCTGCCCGACGCCGACGACCTCACGAAGCTGGGCGTCGACCTCGCCGACCTCAGCACCACCCAGGAGAAGGACACCGTCCGCGCCGCCGTAACGCGGATGCGCGAACGGCAGCACACCTCCGACAACATCACCGACATCCACCCCCAGCAGAACGGAACCTCGCCATGATCGCCACCCTCTCCGGCCGCCGCGCCGGCCGCGCTCTCCGCAACGCGTCGCGCCTCCTCATCGTCGGCCTCCTGGCCCTCGTGCTCGCCCTCGTCTGGGCCTCGCCCTCGTCGGCCGCCGTCGCGAACCCCGCGCCCGCGCCCGTCGAGGCGTCGAGCGGCGCGCTGTCGATCGCGTTCGCCCCGTCCTGGCTCCAGGTCATCACCCTGCTCGTCACGGTCATCCTGCCGCTCCTGGTCGGGCTCGTGACGACGCGCGAGACGAACTCCTCGCGGAAGGCCGTCTACCTCGCGATCCTCGCGGCCGTCACTGGCTTCGGGTCCGAGCTCCTCGAGGCCATCTCCAGCGGCACGACCTACGACGCCGCCGGCGGCCTCTTCACCGCCGTCACCGCGCTCGTCGTCGCGATCGCGCTCCACTTCGGCATCTACAAGCCGACCGGTGCCGCCAGCGCCCTCCAGGCGACCGGTCGCCACCGTTCCGTGGAGTAGAGTCTTCCCGTTGGCTCTCTCGCCTCCCGCCCCCCGTCACATCCTCGCGATGTGGCGGGGGGCACTTTTGTCGTACCCTGGGCGACATGAATCCTGACGACGTCGGCACCGTGCTCATCTTCGCGAGCATCTTCCTCCTCGGCCAAGCCCTCGATCACCTCCTCGCCGCCAAGAGCAAGGAGAGGCGTCTCGCCCTCCGCGAGAGCGACGGTGACGAGGCGTACATCCGAGACCTCGAGTGGTACGCCGAGAGCGGCTACACGCGGATGAAGATCATGATCGCTCGGCTCCGCGGCCGGGGTCGCGACGATGGCTGACGTCCTCTTCTGCATCCTGACCATCGTCGCCGTCGCCGCGCTGCAGGTCTTCATCCTGATCCTCTGGCGACGCCGGAAGCAGCGCACCGCCCGCTACGACTACATCGACGCTCACGTGAACTCCGCCGGCAGCTTCTACGCGACGGCGTTCGAGCTTCACCGCCGCGAGGAGCTCAGGCGGGTCCAGCAGCTCAACCTCACCGTGCTGAGGCTCCAGGCGCGCTCACGCCGCAGCCACCGCTCGAGGCGAAGAGGTCGCGTGCTACCCCAGCGCCCCCAGAGACGCTAGGCTGACGACGCACCCTCGGCTCTTGCGGGGTCGGGGGCGCGGCTCCTTCCCTAGGAATAGCCCCCGGCCAGCCCCCGCCCCGACCCCCTTCCACAGGGTCGGGTCGGGGGCTTCGTCGTGTAGGGTGCCGGGCCATGGACACCTTCGAGAGTCGCCCCGCGACCATCCAAGCCTTCCGCCTCGTCGACCTGAACGAGCACCCCGAGGCGATCGACGACCTCCCGCACGGCGTCATGCCCTGGCCGACCGACGGCCGCGGCGGAGCCCGCATCGTCACCATCCAGGGCCAGAGCGTCTACGTCAGACCGGGCGAGTGGATCGCCACCGAGGCCAAGCCCGGCTACTACTACCCGATCGCCCATGACGTCTTCGAGCGACGCTGGCGGAAGTCGTCGATCACGCCCGAGGGTCGCGATGCCGCCCGCGTTCGCTTCTTCACAGCCTCCGAGCATGAGGACGTCGTCGCCCTCCGCGACGTCATCGTCGAACTGGGCGCGCAGATCGAAGCGCGCGTCCCCGCCGGCCGCAACAAGGCGCTCGCCCTCACCGCGCTCGAGGATGTGCAGATGCGAGGCAACCGCGCCCTCTTCGCCCCCGAGGGGCTCAGGTGACGCTCTTCTGGCTCGTCCGTGATCGCGACGTCAAGGCGGGGCCGTTCGTGGTTCTGGAGAGGGCCCTCGAGGAGTTCGATGCCGGCGATCGGATCGTGGGGATCGAGGGTTTCGACATGACGCCACCGAAGCACCGCCCGGTCGTGTAGGGTCTCCCGAGCAGCCTCCTGTGAGTGGTGGCGGATCGTCGGCTTGTGGAAGCAGCGGTCCAGCGCGAGCAGAGCAAGAGCCCCGCCCCGGGTCGCCGGAGCGGGGCTCTTGTGCGTCACCCGCAGGTGATGTGCGGGTGATCTGCCCCGTGCCACTTGTCGCCGCACGATTCGGCTGACATGCTCATCTCCAGGCCCCATCGAGATGTCATGCGTGACCGGCTCGAATTAGTGGGTACAGTAGTGGGTACGCAACCTCGTAAGGCCCGTAAGTACGCGGGAGTTACAAGCAAAACCAAAGGTTACGAGCCTTCTGGTACGATCCAGAAGAGCAAGCAGCAGGGCGACGATCGACCGCCTGCCCCTACCAGGCCCCGGAACTACGCGGCCAGGGGGTCGAAACCACAGAGGGTACCCCCGGGGGTACCCGGACGAGAGAGAGCATCAGCATGGATTTCAAGCACACCACCGAGGCCGTGAAGGGTCACATCTCCGCCAGGCATGAGCAAGGCACGAAGGGTCACGACCGCGTCGTGCTCACGGTCAGCCGAGACACCTTCGACGGTCGGCCCGAGCCCCGCTTCACTTTCGGCATCACCCAGCAGGGCGACAACCACACCCAGTACGCGTCGATCACTGACGAGACGGCTTTCGCGATGATCGACATCCTCGAGGGGATGCTCGACGAGTCGAGGAAGCTCCGCGGCGAGGCACCCATGGTCGAAGCCGCGGAAGAGCGCCAGCTCCTCCACGGCGCAGAGCTCGACGCGCTCGGACGTGGCTCCCTGATCCAGGACCACGAGGGCTTCTACATGCTCAAGCTCAACGACGACTCGTGGAAGCTCGGGGTGACGAGCGACTCCAGCGCCTCCCGAAACTCGGATGTCGCCTTGCCTGCCACCCTGCTCTACACCCCCACTCCGTCCCCGTCGAAGGAGTCCTGACCATGGACAAGCCCTACACCGGCCACAGTGCCGAGCACCAGAGCCTCGTGACCGTCGTCGCCAGCCGGGTGACCACCGGCAGGGCGGGCACGATCCTCAAGATCGAGACCGAAGTCGCGAACGGAGAGCCCGGCTCCACCAACATCTACCAGGACCGGCAGGCCCGGTCGTTCGTCAACCCCAATGCGCTGAGCGACGTCGCCGATCACATCCTCGGCCACGCCGGCATGGTCACGGCCGTCGTCGAACGCCAGAAGGCGGCCATCGCCGCTCTCGGCGAGGACTGGGTCCTCGACACCACCGAAGACGCCGAGCACATCGAACAGGGGGCATGATCGTGCGACTTCACATCATCACTGGGACAGGCAAGTCCGGTCGATCCACAGCCGCGTTCGACAAGCAGACCTCCGAGCCCGCGGCCAACTGGCTCATCTGCGACGGCATCACGGCGGCGGCCACCGTCGACTCGTACCTCAGCAACGGGCGTAACGTCATCTGGGTCGCCGACCGTGTGCACAGCGAGAAGCTCGAGGTCACGACGTCGCACTGCGTCGCACTGCCGAAGACGTTCGGGTCCAGCGTGCTCGCTCGTGTCATGGCCCACGGGCCCGTCCGTCGCTTCGTGCTGAGCCAGGACCCGGACGGAGAGCTTTCCTGGTTCAGCAAGGATGGAGTCGCCTACCAGGCCAGCGACCTCATCGAGCCGGTCGTCTCGTTCGTCGCCGAGGAGGTGTGACCGTGCCTACCGGATACACGCAGAAGCTCTACGAGGGCGAGCCGCAGTCGTTCGTCGAGTTCGCGATGGGCGCGGCTCGGGGGATGGCCCAGCTCTACCCGATGCGCGACGAAGCGCCCGACGCCGCCATCCCCGAGTTCTTCGAGCCGGACCCGCGCGAGAAGGTCTATCTCGACGCCGCGCGTCTCAAGCTGGAGGAGCTCACCAAGCGGTCGAACGACGAGTGGCGACTCGCCATGCTGGCCGACAACGACAAGCTCGAAGCGGACTCCAGGAAGGACATCGAGCGGTCGAACGCGATGCGGCTTCGCTACGAGGCGATGCTCGCCGAGGTCGACGCGTGGATGCCGCCGTCGTCTGAGCACGAGGCCATGAAGACCTTCATGCACGACCAGCTCGTGACGTCGATCGACTTCGACTGCAGCTTCCAGCGCAGCCCGACTCTAGTGCACTCGGTCTCCACGTACCGAGAGGTGCGCCTGCAGTCGGCTCGCGACTCCCTCGCCCGGGCCATGCTCGACTGGGGCGACGCCGTCGCCCGCGCCGAGACCCGCACGCGCTGGGTCCGCCTGCTCCGCGAGTCGCTGGCGAGCACGCCGAGCAGCCCCGAGGAGGCGAAGCCGTGAGCCGTCAAGTGAGCACCTCAGCCGAAATCGAGGCTCTGCCGGCGGGCGCGATCCTCCGCGGCGAGAACGCGGTCGCGGTCCGCGAGGGCGACGGGTGGGTCGTGAGCGGCTACATCTACCCGCGGACCCACGAGGACTTCGAGGAGTTCATCGGCTCGTACCCGCTCGACGTCGTCGAGCCGCGCCTCGAGAGCGTGTGGGTCCTGGGATGGGGAAAGCGTGGCGAGTGGAGCATCCGATCAGTCCACGCCACGGAGGCGTCCGCCGAGGCGCAGAAGGCGCTCGAGCTGGAAGACGACAGCGTCTTCGACTGGTACTCGATCGAAGAGCAGGAGGTGTGGTGGTGACGGGCTTCATGACGGCCCTCAAGGTCGCACTCGTCGTCCTCGCCGCTCTGCTCGTCGTGGCCGCGATCGTCACCGCCATCATCTCGACCTGGACCTTCGACGAGCGGTGGGGAAACACAGGCGTAGCCCTCGGGTTCGCGGCGATCCTCTCGGCCGTCGGGGCCTACTTCGTCCGGGCGGCCGGATGGTGACCTACACCGTGATGCGTGGCGACCACGGGTGGGCGATGGTCCCGCCGACGCGCCGGTTCCACTTCTACGACGCCGACCAGCGATCCCTGTGCCGCACCCGCGTGAACGTCGGCGTGCCGACCGACGCCTACACCACCCCCACCGGGTCTGAGACGATGGACCCCAAAGACTGCGCCGCGTGCTGGGAGAAGCTCAACAAGCGGCCCATCGAACCCACCGACCCACCCTTCCCCGATCCGCTCCAACCTGACAGTCCTGAGAGGACACCATGAAGACCAGCATCAAGACCACGCTCGCCCTCGGCATCGCCGCTCTCTCGATCGGTGTGCTCGGCGCGTGCACGAGCGATGCGGACACCACGAGCCGCAACCTGTCGACGGCCGCCGAGCAGTTCGAGGTCCAGCGCCGCATCGTCGGCGTGAACGGCATCACCGACAAGTACGCGTTCGAGGTCGAGGGTCGATGCTCGATCGAGCGCGCCAACGGTCAGCTCGAGGTCGTCTGCAAGCACGGCCCCGACGACTACCGCAAGCACTTCGTCGGCCTCAGCGACAACACGTTCTACGTCGTCACGCAGCTCGAGGGCATGGACGCCGACGAGTACCGCACCCGGGTCATCATCAAGCCCGAGTCGCTCCTCCCCGACCTCGACCTCGAGACCAGCGGCGACCTCGAGCGGGACGGCGAGTAGTCGTGGCCGACCTCGAGAAGGGACGCCAGGCGATCATCTTCGTCGACGGCCGCCGGATGCTCGGCACGATCACGGACGTCCGCCAGAACGGCGGCGAGACCGAGGCGACGTTCGTGCCGCACTACGACCTGCCGGTCGGCGAGGTCGTAGATGAGCTGGGCGACCGCCCCGGCGCGACCGACGTCGAGCAGGCCGAGGCCGAGCACGACGAGGTCGTCGTCGAGGCAGAGTCGTCGGCCGCCGTCAACCAGAGCATCATCGACCAGCTCCGAGAGCTGTTCTCCTGGGCCGAGACCCGCCGCATCGCGTTCGAGGCCCGCACCGACGACGACGCGCGCCGGCTGGCGACCAACCGTGACGAGAAGGCCATCCGCCTCCTCGGCCTGCCGGAGCCGACCCAGGACGAGTTCCGCGAGCTGTTCGAGGCCGTCATGCGTCGCGACGGGCTCCTGTGATGGACGACGAGGAGGTGACGCCGGCGGATGCGCCCGAGCCGGAGCTCGTCATGCCCGTCGGCCACGCCCCGGTGCTCAGCGCCGAGGACGCGCTCTTCCCGACGGGGTATTGCACGGTGTGTGGCCTCTGGGTCGTCCGCACCCTCGGCGGCCTGGCGCACGCGGACGAGCAGCCCTCGTGAGCGACTCGTGATCCAGGCAGAGAGCTACTTCCTGTGGTGCATCGTCGGGATGCTCTACCTCATCATGTTCGCCACGTGGGGGTGGCTCAACTGGCTCCCGCGGCTCCGCGTCATGCAGCCGTTCATCCGCCTCTTCGAGAACCTGAGCTACTGGCTGCAGCGCCTCGTCGATCGCATCGCCAATCTCATCTTCATCAAGGACAGATCATGAACATCGCCCTCGCAGTCCTTCTGCTCGTCAACGTCGCCATCTCGTTCATCATCCTGATTACGATGCCCCTGCAGATCGGCAAGCCGCGCGCGCCGCTCGACGCTGGCAGCATCGCCCTCCTCGGCGCGTTCCGCCTCGCGTGGATCGCCGTGTTCTTGCTGGCGGCGCTGGTCCTCCTGGGCGTGATGTGACTGCCGCTCGTCGCCGCCAGGGCGAGGGCAGCATCACGCAGATCAAGAGGACGGGTCGCTGGCGGGGCCGTGTCGAGCTGCCGCCGGACCCCATCACCGGGGCCCGGCGGCAGAAGGACGTCACCGCGAAGACCCGCACCGAGGTCGTCAAGGCGATGAACGAGCTCCGCGCCTCCGCCGACAAAGGCACCGTCATCTCGTCGTCGCCCACCCTGAACGAGTGGCTCGATCATTGGCTCGACGTGATCGTCGACGTGCGCCCGAAGACGT
>Ga0265797_10006485_pt1 | contig 16481 bp, 16 predicted proteins | sample P2T30metagenome_FD_192433 | JGI IMG/M metagenome (GOLD analysis project Ga0265797, IMG submission 192433) | Plant litter microbial communities from East Loma Ridge, Irvine, California - P2 T30 | ecosystem: Environmental > Terrestrial > Plant litter > Unclassified | place: USA: California... | reverse complement strand
CTGGCAACAATTCCAGGGTTTTCACTAAGTGTAGAAATCCGACCTTACAGCCGGACAAGCAGGTGCTCACGCACCGCGCCTTTGGTTCATCGAGGTCATGGCGTGATCGAAGAGAAATAACAACCAGTGCCAACAGGCAGCGGAAATCTGCGAGCGTGTCGTACGCGCCGATAATAGAAGCGCCGCTCTTCCAGTCATCGAGCAAGGAGAGGATTTCCTCGCAAGTCTGAATACCAAGAGAGGCTATGCCCACTGCAGAGGCGGCGGAGTCCATGTCGATATGTTACCTGCTCTCTCGCAGCAGCAATGAAAGTATCAGTTCTAGAACGAGAGCAGCTGAAGGAGGTAGCTTGTGAATGTAGAGAGTTTGCCCAAATGATGTAAACGGTACCCGCTCGCAGACCTTCAGCCACCTCGCATGGCAGATGTGACCAATTGTTGTATCGCACCGCTCCGCCACCGGGGGCGAAGTGCATGGCGCATGGCGCTGAGCCGAGACGCGACATTATCATGGAGCGGATGCCTACTGCCGGGTGATGTTTTCGGCACTGGCAGGGCATCGCTCGTATGTCCTGTAAGATCTTCGGGTCTCTATGTTGCTGTGTTGAGAGCAGAGTGAAGTACTGTGCACGACACCTTCCACCCTCCACCACGAAGTCAACCGGTCCCGCCAAGCCGCCCTCTTCGGCAGCAGCTTCAAGCTTCCAAGGGTTCGGTGTTGACATGTTTACCTAAACACCACCCAACTATGGAAATACACCAAGGAAAAGGACAAAAATCTTAATACATATGGCCACGCAACCATGAGCAAGTTCTTCATCGACAGCACGTCGGAATCCGCGGACACGACGCCCGCATACGTCGACTCTCCCAGCTTCGGCTCAGACGACGAGGACACTCTTCCCTATCCCGCCGAACTTGCTCGCAACGACTTCCTAGCACCGAACTTTGACGCCCAAACATATCTGTCATCTTTGAGGAACCGTCACCAAACGCTTGAGGACCTGCGCAGCGACCTCCGCCAGCGAAGCCAGCTGCTGAACCGCGAGCTACTGGATTTGGTCAATGGCAATTATGAGGAGTTCTTGAGCTTGGGCGGGGATTTGAAAGGCGGCGAAGAGAAGGTGGAGGGTGTCAGAGTCGGGCTACTTGGCTTCCAGCGCGAGGTTGAGGGCATACGGAAAGCTGTACAGGACCGGGCTCGAGAGACGGGCGAGCTATTGCAAGAGAAGAAGGGCTTAAGGAAAGAAATTGTGCTTGGGAGAGCGCTGCTGGAAGTGCACGAGAGGCTCGAGGAGCTCGAGGAGAAGCTGGGCATCAAGACGAAGGAGGGCGAAGAAGACGACGAAGACGATGATGATGATGAGGACGACGATGAGACCTCTGACCTGGAGAGTTCGCCATACGCAAGCGCCGCCAAACGCCTACGCAAGCAGTCAGAGCAATATCTTCTGATTGTCTGTCAGAGCAGTAAGATCGGCCCAAGCCATCCCTTTCTGGTCTCGTTGCAGCCTCGAGTGGAGGAGGTCCGCAAGACCCTAATTCTGGATCTTTCAGCATCTTTGCGACAAGCGAAGTCGTCGAACGACAGAAACGCCATGCTTGGTCTGAGCCAAGTCTTTGGAGCACTTGATGCGCAGAGCGATGCGTTGAAGGTGCTCAAAGGTGGATGAACGAGACACCTAATCTCAGCAACATGCACAATTGATTGAGCATTACTGTCCTTGAAGGACTGGCATATCGGTACCCCACGGCGGATGTTGACGATGTCGGCTATGTGCTTCAGCGAAATATGCTGCATCCGTGCCTGCTTCCGAGCCTCTACACCATTTCGAAAGACCCTGGTTACCTCGCGACCCAAGGGAATGTCTCTGGATGGCCCGCCCAAGCCAATGAGTACCAGCCACAGAGAGACATTTTTATCGAAAGAGGATCGCCTCCGCCCTCGGAACTGAACAGCCGCAATGTCACGTTGCCGAAGCCGAGCATACCCAGCAGTTGACCACCGTAGAAGAAGGCCAGCAACCAGGTCAACAGATCACCTACTGGTTTGACTTTGCAGGCATGCCGTTTCAGGAGCGGCGATAAATTGATCCCGGTATCGCTATGGTAGGCACCAAGATTGGCGGCACAGCACTTTCCCAGATAGCATACCGTGGAGATACATCATTGAGGCAGACCGAAGCTACCCGCTCACGTCGAACACCAGATTACGATTTTGCTTCGAAGGGCAATCAAATCCAAATGAATCACGTTCTACTAAAATCAACCGGGTATCTTTCCAACGCCTGTTCCCTCCAAACTTCAAATCGCACGCAGAACAGATCAATAATCAGCGACGTCAAACCCTCACGCCATCCCTCCGCCTCCACTTCACACCCCTCACCATCCTTCGTTTCATCGCCCCCAAAGCCTTCTTCACACCCGGCAAAAATCCCTGATTCGCGTACGCCTGACTCGCATCCCACATCATGACACCCCCAAAACTCTCAAACCCTCTACAATACTCAACAACCTCCGCCAGCTTATCCACCGGCACATACCCCGATCCCGCCGCCGTAGGCCCAGCCGGTACACCAAGAAAAACTTTCACGCCTTTGTTCAGCGACGTGTTCTTCGCCCAGTCGTCCCAGGTGTTAAAATTGAAATTCGTCTGCTCAGTGGCGTTTGGTTGGTACGACTGCACGCCGCAGTAATTGTTGTAGAACTGCACGAACACAGCGTCGAAAGAAACTTTCCCGTCGAGCATGTCGTTGTCTGCGGCGTCGGGGAACGGGCACTGCGGAGCGGCGGTGAGGTAGTACTTGTCTCCTGTCCGTGACGTGCGATCATCCATCAGTGAGCGGAGAGTCTGACCGAAAGGAACCATGTTGGTGTTCACAGACTCGAAATCAAAATCGAAACCATCGACGCTGACGTCGCCGAAAGGGCGGAGAGCGCTAGAAATGTCTTGTCTCGGCCCAAAAGTCTCCCAGATCTTCTTCGCGCCTTTCTCTGCAGCTTCAGGGGTGAGGAAGCCTCCTTCGGTGTACGTCGCGCCGCCGATGGAGAGCAGGATGGTTTTATTGTGTTTTTGTTGACAAGTGGCGATATCGTCGGCGATTTGGGGGCACTCCAGGAGGCCGGTGCCGTTGAAGGGCTGGCAGTCTCTGGATTGGGTTGAGAAGTCGATGACGGGCTCGCCGCCGATGCCTGTGGTCATTTGGAAGAGGAAGGCCATGGGGATGATGTCGATGTTGGAGTCTGTCTTTTGGTCAACTTTGCGCTGTCATAAGGTGAAGGGCAAAGCGCACCTGCGCAGTATGTTGATAGGTTCTGCTGGACCATGCCGCCGCTTGATTGCCCTTTCAATGGGGTTAACTCCGGCATTCAAATATGGCGCAAGTTCGTCGCGGCAAGCTCACCCCAGTATACAGCAACGTTGCTTGATCCTTGCGTCGCGAAGCGGGCGTCTGCGTTTGAGAAGGTTGCTGCTACGGCAAGTGCGAATGCTAGTCGTCGTGCCATGATTGTCAGAAAAGAGAGAGAGTAAAGCAAGAGGTGATTATATGGCCCAAATGACTCGAAGTACAATTCACTATTCCAAACTGTATGCGAACGAGAATTCACGATTGCATTGTCTTGGCTCTTCACCATACTTCTATACCATGGGCAACGAAAATAGAGAGGCACGCAGAAACTCGAAGGTGGCAGGTATGTGAATACTGATCGCGAAGCGTGGGATCAACGCACTCCAGACTTACAGCCACCAGGTTTGTCAAGGCAGAGGTATCGAATGCGTACGTAACGGCCATGTTGCGGCACAGTCATTCAACACTTGTGATTACATCTTGAAAGTCACGTCGGGATGGACATCCTGTTGACGGTCGTATTGTATTATTACACAGTCGAACCAGGCAGAGTGGTGATGCCTATTGGGACAAGTCGGTCGGGACGACGGCGGCTGTGACGGTCACTGCAACGAAACCATTGTCTTACGTCCGCTGAGACAGGCTGGCCAAATCCACGAGAGTTGTCCGGTAAGGAAAACCACAAGCGATGTGGACTCTGTGACACCAATGTTCGATGTCGGGGTATGGTTCAATTTCGAGGCGCAGTTTGGGTTTTGTTGCCATATCCCCAGATCAGGAACTTTTGAATAGCGAGTCGCTAGAGAAAGCAAATGCTCGGTCACGCTATGATAATGAGGCGTGCGTTAATAGACGGGCCGGTGTCTCACTGTGCTGCCACTCATTAAACGTCGTGATCCTGTACAGTTGAAGAGAACCTTTCGAGTGCTGTGAAGAGTGCATCCGCGCATACTTGCTAGCAATGTGCTAGCTTGTAATATTCTCCTGGTATTATGGCAATGAGAAAAGTTGTCCATGGTCCCTTGGTGGTGTGAGATGGCTGAAGAAGCAAGGCGTTCGGTCCATGGTAGGTACATGGGCATGGCAGTACACGTTCATCTCACACGGGCCATGGTTTGCATTTGGGTGTCAAGAATCGATGGAGATGGCGCTGGCCGCATTGTATGAGTCCGAAAAGACCTCATGTTCGCTTCTGGCAACAACAAGATGGTGTTCGAGTGGTCGGGGAAGCACAAGTCAAGGTTTGACGCTAGTATCTCGGACCGAACGCGAGACCTCAGAAGCCGAAAGCGTGGAGAGAGATCGGCGCTGGCACTTTTTGAAAGAAGAAGCTACTCGCGCCTGGACATTATTTGCTATAGCCCAACAAATTCATAACCACGAAAAAATGCCTAAACGAAAGCGTGACGACGGCACAGAGGGCACTCCCGAAAAGTCACCCGAACCAGTCGCCGACCCCAAACAGAAGCGCCTACAGCTCAAGCTTCACCAGGCCACGGTGAAGCTGGGCCATGCTTTCAAAGTCGCAAAAGGATTCGAGCGCCAAAAGCTGGGACGGAGGCAAAAGACTGCAGCTGCAGCAAAGAATGAGAAGGATGCGCAAAGGGTAGAGACTGAGATCGCGGCGTTGAAGGTGCGTGGCTATGAAGAAAGAACCACTTTGTACATTGGCAAGAAGCTGACGGGATTTGGATGATAGGCACTCGATACCACCGTAGCAGCACAACACCACCTGTACAAATGCCTATTGAAGATCAAAGCCGTCCAGACATCCCCGCGACTCGTCCCCGAGCTCTCGAAATTGGCCCCGGTGCAACGCGACGCCGCAACACTCAATATTCTGTCAAGATTGGCCAGCTCCAAGCCAGCAAAAGACGCTCTGAACACTGTAATTGAGGATGTGCAATCGGCCGCTGGCGTGGTTCGCAAAGCATCGAAGAAAGACGGATCACCACCAGCAAAAGAGAAAAAGGCAGCCCCACCAGTCTTGAACCCTCTCGAGATCACCGACGAGGAAGATGCTGCAGACGGAGACTCCGAAGAGGGAGATTCTGAAGACGACTTTGGAGGTTTCGACGACAGGCTCGGCTCAGACGACTCCGACAACGACTCAGACGTCAGCATGGACGACCGCCCCCCACCATCAAAACCAAAAGCATCTGCCTTCATACCATCCCTCAGCGTCGGTTACGTAGCAGGTAGCGGCTCAGAACCCGAATCAGACATCGAAGAACTCACTGTAAAGAAGAATCGACGCGGACAGCGAGCGCGACAGCAAATCGCCGAGAAGAAGTTCGGCGCAAAGGCAAAACATCTTGCCAACCCAAAGAACGATCGCAGTCAAGGCTGGGACGCGAAGAGGGGTGCTACGGACGGCGCGAGAGGTGGACGTGGAGGAAGAGGTGGATTCGGAGCTGGCAGGGGTGGATTTGGTGGTAGTGCTGGCAGAGGAGGTAGCTTTGGTAATAGTGCTCCGCCAGCTGGAGGCGATGCGCGTCCGCCGCCAAAGAAGAAGCACAACGACGACGAGGGTCCTCTGCATCCCAGTTGGGCTGCTGCGAAGGCAGCGAAGGACAAGAAGGCTGTGCCGGTCGTGTTTACGGGAAAGAAGATCAGCTTCGATTAGACGTCGAAAGACATGATGAAACTCCGATGATTGGGTTTTCGAACCAGCATGTACAATCCATCGTAATATCTCAATGTATAATTCGACCAATGAGATCTTGCTCGCGTGGCATATTCTCTTCGGAATAGCTTGCTTGATAAAATCGACTGCACGGATAGGCTTCGTGCCTAGGTAGAAAGAAGTACCTTACGCGTTGGTCTCCTCACAGATAGGAGGTACCGATGCTCGCGGTCTAAGATCAAACATCTTACGGACCTCTCAGCGGCAAAGTAATCAGCACAGCGTTCGAAGCTTGACCGCGAGCGATCCTACAATCGGGAAAACAGCCTGCAGCGACTGATAAGAAACTCGTCAGCACCATCAAACGAGCCAAAGCCACCCTCGCACTCGCACCGAGACCAAAAGCCCGAAACCACATCTATAATTGCGCCTACCAAATCCGCTCAGCCCTAATACAACCAAATCCGCTAAGCCTTTCCTGATCCTTTCCCCTGACTATAGCCAATCAAATCGAGATCCGATACCGAGAAGTGGATTCGCAAGATCTTCCCCAGGCTCGCGAAAAGCCCGAGAGGGCTTTCTCGGTTTCGTACAATGGCTGGACTGGTGGAGACTGCAGATTGCAACATGGCGTTTTTCGCTAATAGGCAGGCAGTGATGTAGAAAGGAGAGCATAAGTATATAGCATGTAGGTGTTCCCTTACTCGTCCTTTGACATCTCATTGCTACACCCACCATACCTCCCTCAACACCACACTTTCCCTCGACCATCACCAAACCAGTAACCACAGCAGAAACGATCCTATACACATACACTTATACAGCGACCACATTCCCTCTCATCACACATCGGGCCTCACTAAAGTCCACAAACACCATGCTGTTCTCACGCCAATCCACCGACGCCGACCCCCATGGCGGCTTCGTCTTCTACCACTACGAGCCTTCGATGGCAGCAGCAATCATATTCGTCCTGCTATTCGGTGTCTCAGCGATACTACACTCGGTCCAAATGGGAATGACGCGTACTTGGTTTATGATCCCGTTCCTTATCGGAGGGTTCTGTAAGTTTGACTCCAGCCATGCTCGCTTCGATGATTGACAACACAGAATGGTTACTGATACGATCACCCAGTTGAGACAATCGGATACATCGGCCGCGCGATGTCAGCGACGCAAAACTTCGGAGAATACACCTTGGGCCCGTACATTATGCAGAGCGTGCTTCTGCTCGTTGCGCCCGCGCTGTTTGCTGCGTCCATCTACATGGAATTGGGCAGGATTGTGCTTATGGTCGATGGAGAACGCCATTTGTTCATCCGCAGGACCTGGTTGACGAAGTTGTTCGTTGCGGGTGATGTGCTCTCGTTCCTGATGCAGTCTTCTGGTAAGTCCTCCAAGCCAAAGCCGTCAATAGACTTACCCATGCAGTCACTGACCAACCCTCCTCTCAGGCGCCGGCCTCCTAGCCACCGCCGACAGCGCCGACTCCAGCGACATGGGCACCAACATCATCATCGCCGGCCTAATCGTGCAAGTTATCATCTTCGGGCTCTTCGTCATCGCAGCCGCAGTCTTCCACTCGCGCCTACACAAGCAGCCCACTGGCAAATGCCACACCACACCCTGGAAGAAGCACATGATCTCCCTGTACCTCGTCAGCATCCTGATCTTCGTGCGATCAATCGTCAGAGTTGTCGAGTACGCCCAGGGCAACGACGGTTTCATCATGGTGCACGAGGTATTCCTCTACATCTTCGACGCTCTGGTCATGTGGATTGCGATGGTGGTGATGAACTGGATTCATCCGAGCGAAGTCGCGGCGTGCCTGCGTGGAGGCAAGGCTTTCACAAAGGCGTGGAAGCTTGAGGAAGTCGGATCTGCAAGTCAGGCCGGCTACAGTGTTGCTGCTTGAAGGGTCAGAGCTAGTGAGTGAGAGGCCGCGATCACAGCAGGCGCGTCTTCAGAAAGAAAGAAGAAAGACTTTGGTCTACGCAGCGTATGAGCATGGCGCTATGGTTTTGGAATGGGGTCGTCATGGGTCCCTCAAAGGGATGTTTTCGTGCGACAGATAAGGGTGTCGTAAGAATCAGGGTTTTTTCCTTTCGTCGCGCAGCTAGATAGAAGATGTTTCAGACCAGCTTTAGAAAGCATTGGGATCGGGTTTTGGCATGGCATTGCCGTATAGAAGCGTATTCAGCGTATTTGCGTCTCCCGCCGCCTCACCCGTGCTTTTAGGGCAAGGAGACTCCATCACCTTTTGTCGAATCATCGCAAATGCATTATCTAGGCAACCGGGCATTCGCATGCGTTCCCAGTGACTTATTCCTGGCCAGCGAGTGTGACTTGAGCTGCAGGCTCTCTGCGAAAGTCGTCCGTGTTGTTTGTGTTATGCTCGTGTCTCGCCTGCTGCGTTCGCCTCCATCTCCAGCCCCGCGAAACTTGCAGACCCCGAACACCACACACCATCGAGAAGCAGGCCAAGAGCCTCACATAGAAGCTTGACCTGGCGGCTGCATTGCCATCAACATTGAGACGCTACTCCTTGTTGAACGCGTCGCAAGATGACACAGCTCGGCTCGAAGAAGTCGCGAAAGGGATGTGCACAATGCAAAAAACGGCGAGTGAAGGTGTGTACGCATACAGCCCTGTGGCTGCCTAATATCGCTGAGGGTTTCGCCGAACTTCTTCTCTAATACATATCATTGTCTAGTGCGACGAAAGTACGCCATGCGCCAATTGCGTGCGGAGGGCAGAGCAGTGTAGTCTGCTATACCCGGCTTCACCAGCAAGTGTACGTGGGTAAAAACGTTCCAAGCCACGGATATATAAGCTGATCACGATGAATAGGCAAGCACCATCCCTGCTCCAGCTACAGATACCGAGAGTTGGCTGCAAGATCTCGAATTGATGCATCATTACAGCCACAGAACCAGCAGAACGCGACTAGGAGCCAAAGTACGACTTCAGCACGTATGGCAGGAACACGTTCCCAAAGAAGCAGCAAAACACCCATTCCTGATGCACGGCGTATTGGCACTGGCCGCCCTCCACATCGCGTGCACGAAGCCCACGCAGGCTGTCCACTATGCTTCATTATGTGACAAGCACCAGGCTTCAGCATTAGCTTCCTATCGGCAAATACTGACACACATCACGGATGATGTCGTCGATGCGCTCTTCGCCCTGGCCACCATACTGTCGATCTCTTCTGTCGCTCGAGCAACTTTGCGTGCCTCGCAGATGGAAGGCCAGCAGTATATCAGCGTGGAAAGTATCTGCGAGCTGCTTTTCCTAACAAGAGGTGTTCGCGAGGTCAAAGAAGCCACCGGCGAACTCGTCAACAAAGGCCCTTTCTCAGTGGTACTCTTCGGCCACGACGTGTCGGCCGACGTTCAAGTCACCATGTCTCCCAGACTTATGGGTGTATTCAGAGAACTCGAACGCATGATCCACGACCACTGCATCGAAGCGGACCAGCGCAAACACTGCTCCGAAGCCCTCGCGTTCCTCCGTGACGTGTACGAATCTGTGCTCGCGAAATACTCCCTGGGAGACCTGGAAATGGGCTCCGTCTGGCGCTGGACGGCCATGCTCTCCTACGACTTCATCAAGTTGGTCCAATCCGAATACCCTCCAGCCTTGGTCATCACCGCGTATTTCACCGTAGCAGCGATGATGCTGCGAGAAACATGGTCTGTCTCCAACTGGGGTAAATACGCGCTCGATGGAATACGGATTTCCTTGCGAGGCCAGCTAGAGGAGTATCTGGCGTGGCCAGAAGAGCAGATGGCTTCGGACAATGCAGGGCTGAAGTATGGCGCGGCGACTATCGAGACTACTGGAGGCTTCCAAGAGGAACTGTTAGAGTCTGGTAGTCATGCGCCATCGCCAATGATACAGACGCCGCTTGCTGAATGAGTGGTGATACTGGCCGGGTGGACGCGCAGACGATATACTCTTGCTTGCAGTCTATTCATACTCCTGACTGGACTCTCAGCAGTATGGCGGGCAGTATGAGCTATGAAGCTCGACCGCGTGCCTAGTTATCTTTCCGCCAGACACTACGCCCTTGCAGAGTGTCCATTAGGACGTTTTGCATCCAGACGCAAAATCCCGCGACATCGCCAAGATTCAAATCACGGCAAACAGAGAAAAATACATCCTTGCAGAACCTGGGTTGAAGCCCGTATGAGCTTGTCAGAAGAAACCATGTTACGCAAGTGGATCGACGGCCACTCCGACATGGTGGGCTGGCATTGGCAACGATGGCCCACACATTAATGATCCAAGCAATGCGCGGTCCAGGCGAAAAGTGGACTGTGTACTAAATACCCTGCGTCTTATACAGAGACGATTGTTCTAGCTCCAGAGTCTGGACCACCGTCGCTCGAAAAGGCTTACGTGGATGGAGAGTCCAGTGGGTTTGCACCTTGGGAATTAGTTGGACTCCTCTCGGCACAGGATGTTTCACCACAGCTCTTCTGAATGGGCATAGCAGCAGGATCGCTGTACATTACCTGAAGCATAAAATTACTGGTATTACACCCTTCTCCCTGTGCAGAAGTAGAGCAGATTTTGAATGGTCCGCGGACGCGGTTGGTTCACAGACAATTGTGGAACAGGTGTTGGCGCGGCACGTTTCTTCGGTGGAAATCGCATGCTTGGAAGGTGGCAAAGAAGAAATCGGGATGTTACGAACCACTACTATAATCACCGGTCTTCATGTAGCCAACTCTCTAGCGTCGACGACACGTGCTTTACTCTTGGCGGTTTGGTGAAGTTGTATCCGATGTGGACCATTTACCGGCTTCCAGTGATACAGTTGCATCGGAGAATCGCCCGGCAATTAGATGCTTTGCGAATCAGAAAAATCATGCAGATATCGCGATCTCGCAAATCGCTCAGCTGCTGACTGCTTCCAAGAGAAGACATGTGTCTTGGGGGAATCCTTCCACAGCTTCCCCTCAATCTATCAATCAGTAACAATGCACGTACACACGCGACCATCATCGCGCACTCCGCGATCTCTCCAACTCTCCACAACGTCATCGCACTCTACCCCATGGCACGCGTCGTTTGGTCGAATCGGCATCCTCAACCGTAGCGAAGCAATGCCACGGACCGCCATGCAGCGCGGTGGCGTTCTCGAGGCTGAACGCCAAGCGCCACCCTTCCGCCGTGCCCAGCGTTTGACCACCAACGCCGCGCCCTCTGCCACGGCGCTGAGCCTTTAGTGCACGTGTTCCTCACCTACAGAGTGCACGGCGGAGTCTTGGTCATCTTGACCAGCGCCGCCCTTTGACGTCTGCCAACGTTCACCCACTGCGCGCCATGGCATCGAGATGGAGGGTGCGGTGGAGAGTGTGGGTAGCACCCCATGGGTCTTGGGGAGTGGGTTAGATGTGGGTGCGACGCAGCGGTATAAGAGTTCAAGAAGCAGTGTATGCGCTCATTTTCGGCTCTTGTTGTTTCGCCTTATCACCGATATATTGTCTTAGTTCGATCGCCCTGATCCACAGCAATCATGCCTGCTCCTAAGGTCGACGACGAGGCTATCTACGAGGAGAAGCGTCCTTCACCTGCCACTGGCAACTCCAGCAACGATGTTAGACACGATGAGCATCAATCCCAGCGACGCGCGAGTGTTGCTGCCGTTGCTGCCAAGCTCCGCAACCCTCTCGGTGGAATGACCGATGAGGAAGTTCTCAAAGACGTCGACGCCTTCATCGAGGCACGCGGACTTACAGACAAGCGAGATACTTTCCACAAGGGCGCTCTGATGGCTCGCGTGCAAAACCGCCCGAACGGATACGAGAAGATCGATATGTTGTCTGAGGAAGAGAAAGGATGGCTGCGACACGAAGACGGCCACCGCTGGAGTCAGCCATTCCAGCTGTACTTCCTAGTCGTTCTATGCGCTGGTTCTGCCATTGTACAGGGTATGGATCAGACCGCTGTCAACGGAGCTCAAGTTCGTACCATCATATCGATCAATCCTTGCCATTACTGACATGCCGCAGCAATACTACTTCAACGAATTCAACCTCAACGGCCCCGAGAACGAACTACTCCAAGGTCTGATCAACGGCGCACCTTACCTGTGCTCTGCCTTGATCGGCTGCTGGTCCAACGCACCCTTGAACGTAAGTCTCCGATTCAACCGGACCCTCGCCACCACAACCCATGACTGACAAGCCCCTCAGAAATACTTCGGCCGTCGCGGAACGATCTTCATCTCTTGCGCGATCTCTGCTATAACTGGCATCTGGATGGCCGCCGCAAACAACTGGCCGAACCTCCTCGTCGCTCGCTTTGTCCTCGGATTCGCTGTCGGCGCCAAATCCTCCACAACACCCGTCTACGCTGCGGAGTCTGCACCAAAGAACATCCGCGGCGCCTTAACGATGATGTGGCAAATGTAAGAGAAGTATTACGATTACAAATAACGATAATTTTACTGATGCTACCAGGTGGACCGCTTTTGGAATTATGTTAGGCTTTGTATCGTCCGTGGCCTTCCAGAGAACGACTATATTCGGAGAGAACACACAGTGGCGATGGATGATGGCCTCCACGTCGATCCCGCCCTTCATTGTCATGGTTCAGGTCTATCTTTGCCCTGAGAGTCCTCGCTGGTAAGTCAGAACCTAGCAACACAACCGTTCGACCACACACACTGACCAATCACCCAGGTACATGGAAAAAGGCCGATGGGCAGAAGCCTTCAAGTCCTCCAGCCGACTCCGATCCCACGAGATCCAGGCCGCCCGTGACATGTACTACGCCTCTAAGCTTCTCGATGTCGAAGCCAGCCAGCGCCAGGGCAAGTCGCTTTGGAAGGAGTTTTTCGCTGTCAGGCGTAACCGCCGTGCTGCGCAGAGTGCTTTCTTCGTCATGTTCATGCAGCAGGTTAGTCGTTCTCAGCATGTTCGATGTTCCCAACTTGCCACGCACTAACCAGAAACAGTTCTGCGGTGTCAACGTCATCGCATATTATTCGACCGACATCTTCGTCTCTGGCGGTTTTTCGTACTCGAATGCTCTGTTGGTTTCTCTCGGCACCGGTATCGTCAACTGGCTGTTCGCCATTCCTGCGTATGTTTCACAGCGATCCTCACAACATCACACGCGATATACTAACCGTCCACGTTCGATAGAATCTACACCATCGACACCTTCGGACGTCGCAATCTCCTCTTGACCGGTTTCCCCTTGATGGCTATCTGCCTGTTCTGGGGAGGCTTCAGCTTCTTGATCGGTGGCGGACCTCCCACCGAAGGCGACCCAGCAAACCCAGCTCAACTGGGATCCATCGCCGCCGCCATATTCTGTTTCATGGCCATCTACTCGCCCTCCGAAGGTCCCGTGCCCTTCACCTACTCCGCCGAGGCCTTCCCGCTCTACATCCGTGATATTGGTAAGTCTCCAATCTTCACAACCCAATCGCCGAACACTCGCTAACCAAAACCCAGGCATGTCCTTCGCCACCGCCACCTGCTGGGGCTTCAACTTCATCATCGCCTTCTCCTGGCCCGCGCTCCGCACAGCTTTCACCCCCACCGGCGCCTTCTGCTGGTACGCGTGCTGGAACCTCTTCGGCTGGGTGTACTGCTACTTCCTGCTGCCGGAGACCAAAGCGCTCACGCTCGAAGAGCTCGACACCGTGTTCAATGTCGGCAACCGCGATCACGCCAAGTACTACACGCAGAAACTGCCGTGGTACGTTGGAAAGTACATCATGCGCAGGGATGTGATGCCGATTGCGCCGATGTATGAGTTTGAGGATGAGGCGGAGACGAGGCATAATAGTGTTGTTGATCCTAAGGATGGGATGAGGGCGACACCGGCGGATTACCAGCAGTACCACAATAATCTTTAGATGACGTTGGTATAATATGGGGGGAGAAGGGGATGACATAATGTGTAGCTTATGTCAAAGATTTCCTTGGATTGCCGACTGAAATCCTTTCCACTGCTTCGTGTCTTCTTCCTCGTTCTTGTTAGGACAGCCATTCATGTCGTTACAATGCGATACTTGTTGGATTAGTGTTAGCTCCTTTGGTATTTTCCTTTGATAGTTTTTTGGGATCAATTGCCGCCGACTGCCGTAAACAACTACAGTACACGTTCGCACAGCTTCAAGGATCCATCCAATGAAGCAACCTGAGGACTGGCTTACTGAATCCGACGACAGATGCCCCTGCTGGCGCGACTATCATGGCCATTCATCTGTCGCGAGTCACTGGTGGTAGCATATCAAACATTTAGAATACAAACCAGACTCTGGTTTCCTCAATTCTCATTCGATCACGGTCTCTCATATTCTAGCATATCGTGCCAGTTCCGCCTGCTCCTCTCTAAGGGACCGTCTGGCCTGAGCCTCTTCCCGTTCAGCCCTGTTCTTCTCTTCGTTCACCTGCCTTTCGCGCTCAGCCATGGCAGCTTCCCTCTTACGCCGTTCAGCACGCTTCTTCTCTTCAGCTGCACGCTGCTCCTCGCTCCACTCGCCTTCGTCTGCCTCAGGAGCAGGTGGCAAGCTAGCAATATGTCTCTCGATGACCTGATCCCGTACGTTGGCGGGCAAAGAGATGAGGTGCAAGTGCCCGAGGACCTGATGAGGGAGGCTGTCTTTTGTGCTTGATTTGTTCAGAGCGCTCAGAGGCTGGGATTTGAGGAGCGTTATTAGGTCTGCTTTTCGTGTCGATTCTGGCAGCTTCAAGCGGTTAATGTGGTCGCGGTACAATCTCTCGCGGTCTTTGTCGACGAGTTTGCGGTCGTTCATCTCGGCGTCTTTCTTGAATTTGCGCTTGAACTCTGGCCAGTATAATTTTGGCGTCGCCTTCTCTGACAGGAACGCTAGGTATGCGATTTTAGGATCCAGTTTCTCCATCTTTGCTCTTTCTTCTCTGAGCTGTGCGGCCTTGTCTTTTGTCCATACTTCCCAAGCCTCCTTGCGCGCTCTCGAGGTGGGAAGGATGGTGTAGCGGTCGTCCATCAGGATGCTGTCTTCCGATTCATCTGCAATGATCTTGTCCCAAGGCGTGTATGGGCTTATTCGGTGATCGTCCAACATGTCGCGGAACAGGTAAATCGCGTCTTCCTCGCTGAGCGGAAGTCCTTCAGCACCTTCCTCCCACTCCTCTTCTTGGTCATCTCCGTATTCTCCAGGATCTAGGCCGTATTCTTCGCCCATTGCAGCCAGCTGATAGGCTATGTCGTCCTCTCCGAATTCCACAGGTCCGTCTTCTTGAGGCTCCTCAGTTTGTCCATCAGTCGTGGGCAACGCGCCTTCAACTTGCTCGTCGTCGTCGCCCTCCTCGCCTTCCGTATCGGTAACCTCGACATATTCATACTCGCTGTCACTAGCATAGTCACCGGCTTGCGGACCCACTGGCTTCTGTTCAACTGCCTTGACCGCTTCTTTCGCATCTTGCTCTTCATCATGCTCAGCCTGAGCCGCCAGTTCAGCCATGAACGCCTCCTCGTCCTCACGTTGCAAGCTCTCACTCCTTCGCCGCCTGCTTCTTCCCTCTTCAGCATCTGCTGCTTTGTTGACTTTCGCGGCTTTGCTTTTTGCTTCCATCTCCCGCAGCTGCTCCTCAGCCCATCGCTGGTTCTCTTTCTTCTCCTTCTCCTCCTTTTCGCTGCGCTCGAACGCGATCACGCCAGGCATCACATCCTTGGGGATGTACCAGTAGCTCTCTTTTGTTTTCGTGTTGTGCGCAAAGCGTCTGCCAAATTTCGTCCTGACGAGTACCCATGGCTCGAAGCCTGGAAGAGCGTGCTTCGATTTTGGTCGATCTTTTGCGTTTCGAGGGTCGTGTCGCGCGTTTCGTTGACGACCGTGTTGTTCATTGCCGATATCCTTGTCGCGGGGTCCAGTAGGTACGTGGCTTGAAGATTGCTGAGCAGCTTCTGCTGCGCCAAATCCGTACTGCTCATTCCCGTTCTCGTTTCCTCCCAATGAGACGAAGTCGTCTTGGGCGTCCATGGCTCCAGCTTGCGTTGTCGCAAAAGGTCGGCCAGAAGAGCTTATTGCAAGGTCTTCAATTCCAGTTTTCAGTCGCTTACTCGGCGACTGCATGGTATGGTGAAAAGCATATGTCTCTCACGTTTCTGTTCAACAGCGTCGCGAATTGTTATAGAAATCGTCATTGCGTAGCTGCTAGCGGGAGTGAAGCTCGGGCGGCACTTTCCGAACTGTGCACGTCAACGTCGCGTTGCCTGGAGCTTGTGAACTGAGCTGCCAGTAGAGCGATCAGTCAATCACACCCCAGCTACACCAACACATATCAAATCGCACACTCCACCATCACCCGCACGAACAGGAAAATAAGGCCTCACATATAGATTGAGCGAGAAGGTCACAACACAGTCACACCGCCGCCACCATGTCACGCCGTTACGATTCCCGCACCACCATCTTCTCGCCAGAAGGCCGTCTCTACCAGGTCGAATATGCCCTCGAGGCCATCTCACACGCCGGCACTGCCCTCGGAATC
>Ga0265797_10006484_pt1 | contig 16483 bp, 10 predicted proteins | sample P2T30metagenome_FD_192433 | JGI IMG/M metagenome (GOLD analysis project Ga0265797, IMG submission 192433) | Plant litter microbial communities from East Loma Ridge, Irvine, California - P2 T30 | ecosystem: Environmental > Terrestrial > Plant litter > Unclassified | place: USA: California... | reverse complement strand
GTTGGCGTATTGGCCGCTGGCGTGCTCGGCGTTAGCAGCAGGCTCCTCGTGATCACGCTGCTCGTTGGCGCGCTGCTCGTCGGCAAGCTGCTCATTCGCCATCTGGTCATCCGAATGCCGGTCGTCCGAAGGTAGCTGATCTGCCATGTCAAAGGATTGGACACCTGTGACACCATGCGATGTAAGGTGAGGTGTTATCGCGAGTGAGGGTGAGCTAGTGGGCGAGATCGCAGCCTACAGCCTGGTGATGAACGTGCCGTGGGCGCGTGCACTCCAGTTCAGAACATGAGGAAGGAGCGACCTTGGAGCTTGGCGCGCTCACTCAGTAAACACTGCAAGTGTGCTCGTAAACGGTAGTATACGCATGATGCTCCAATCATTTCCCGAGATGCTATGCCTTCAAGGACAAGTCTCTCGGCGTTGTGGCGTCCTGTTGGTAGATAGGTAAGCAGGAGAAGGTAAGAGCATGACGTTTGATCTTCTGAGATGCTGTCATTTCACGTCAGATCTGTCGGTATTGATAATGAACGTACCACTCACTCACCACTGAAGCGTCACTCGCTTCGTTGTTGGTCAGTATGCTCGTGACACTCAACATGCCCGTGACACCGACCTCACTAGACTCATCAACGAGAATGGTAAGGAGACCTCAGTACTTGCTGGTGAAAGAGGGATTGGTGAAAACGTCAATATCATATTTATACAGATGCATGCCGAGTTTTAGCATAACAGCACCTGCGCTGCGCTATGCTGCCCAACGCCTGGAACGCCTGGCGCTCATCCAACCCATCATAGACTCCCCGTTCAGGGCGCGTAAACCGGCTTCTCGTCCAGGTACGGCTCTACTCTGATCCCGTCCTTTGTCACCACCTTGACCAGTACACCCTTGAAGTCGATGGGCAGACGCCTCTTCAGCTCATCCGTGCACATTCTGAGGATCTTCATGCCCTGCTCGAAGTCGATATCGGGGTGGTGGTGCTTGTCAAGCAGTGACAGGCAGTAGTATTGTGCGTAGCCGTGCGCGGCGTAAGGGACGCGCGCTGATGACGCCAGGTAGTCGATCCAGTAGAGCTCTGGCTTGTCTGTGATGGGGTCGAAGCCGCCGAGGAGGAGGTTGACGTTGTAGGGGTTCTTGGAGCGGAGGGATTTGGCGAGGGAGGAGCGCACGAATGATGAGACCTCGTAGGGGGAGAGTTCCGAGCCGTTGCGTTTGCTGTAGAGCTGGATGTTGGCTTGGACGTATTCCGCGAATTGTACTGGAGATGATGTTAGCGCTCTGTGTTTGTCATCATGATGAATCATCACACATACCTGTGTCGCCAGCCTCTCCACTGTATGCCATCAGGGTGTGCTTGTTCAGCGACCTCGTCTTGTCGTCTTGGACCTTGAGGACGGTCGGACCACGCATCACGGCCTTGGAGGCGGCGATGATGGTGAAGTCCTTGCCAGTGATTCCGAGTAAGACCTCCCTACATTCATGTTAGCTCGGTGCAAAGGCATTGTCATGTTTGAATGGCTTACATGTTTGCGATGGTGTGGATGTGTTGTTTGGTAGTGGAGCTGTTCGTAAGGTGTACGGCTTATGCTGTCGGAGCTACGATGAGGTAGGCAGGCACTGACGCGCGCTGTCGAGGCAGGCACGTGGCAGGTAGGCCGAGGCGCATGTATACTTCACTTCACTCGACTTTTGGGGGGGAGAGAGACAGAGGCTAGAGCTCACACTGCAAGCAGGCTGTAGTCTTCCAAAGTATCATAGAGCCAATTGATGAGACCATATAATAGCTCGATCCTAAACAGGCGAATCGATGAGCTGAACCAGGATGCCGACATGGCTTCATCAATAACGCATACCCATGTATACACGAGTCTCGCTTTGAAACGCTTCCAACAGCATGCCATGATAGACAAACATGTCATCTGATGTATCGATAATACAGTGGCTCGCCATGTTTGGAGCTTACCAATGATTTTCGGAGATGTATATGCTTCAGGGTTAGGGTTGGGGTAGGTAGGAATAGATCTCCTGAGGTATAGGTGCCTATCATCATCACGTCGATCAGCGCCGAGTAGTTGACAATATTTGTTGATGGTAAGCTGTACCAGCAAATCGACCGATCGTTGAGAAAACAGCCAATCATCGATCAAGTCCGATCAAACAGTTCTACTACTAGGCCCATTTAGCCTGACTCAATGTTGTCGGCACGTCCACCCAGCGGATCGATCATGTATCATACATACGACCCAATCTTCCTATGTCGATATTCCAGAAGTAACGAGCGGTGCCAACGAGAGTTTCCAGATTGACAGCGCTTGCGGGGGAGTTCGCGACAAAGGAGTTTCTGGCAGCTGTCGAGTGCATGGAAGACGAAGAACCCGGTTGCTCCCGCAGGTGGATAGCCAAGGTTTCCTTTGCAAATACTACCAGGCGAAGTTCATCTTGCAGGACAACGCTGCCGAGATCCACGTTCCAGAAGCGGCTACGCCTATCGCGGCGTTCATCGAAACCGTGGAGCTGCTGGTGCAGGCTGGTGACCGTACGCAGCAACGCCCTAAGCCATCTTCCCAGGGCTTCAACCAGCACTTGGACATGCTGCTCTAGTCGCCGATGGACCTGATTACAGTGAACTCCGTGTTCGAGAGATCCTGTATCGGGCTGTGAACGCCGCTAAGTGGTAGCTGTGCTAGATGAAGGGGATGTTACATTGGCTCGAGTCAACCTATACTGTGTGATAGAAGCAAGGCTGAAACCAACTTTTTCAATCAACCATATGTGACTTGTGCAGCAGATCCCGTAGCTTTCTGGGTTGCCAATGAAGGCATCGTCCTTTTCTCAAGCGTGGAACATGTGAGAGTTTGTCCGTATCGTTAGGTCTGCCGACCATGATTGATCTCTTTGCAGTGAATTGCTGCTACCAATGTCATCTGTAGCTGTCTCGTCGTTGTAGTCCACCGTTGGCTTGGCGTGTGTGTTTGCTTAACATGTTTTTTTTTTTTTGAATTCCCAACTTCACTCGGCTTCTCTCTTCCCTCGTCACACCACCACATATACCGTTCCTTCTGGTACACGAACATCTTCCTCTCGTTTGCGCTCCGCGCCGCCGCCATGCGGCGGCCTCGGACTACCCCCCCTCTCTTGCCGCTCCCTGCCGTGGTATGTTCGTGCGATCGTACTACGGTGTGATTCCACAATCGCACGCCTCTTCCATCAGAAGGGAGACCATCCGTCCCACCTCCTCCCGCAAACAGGAGTACTCTTTCTGTCAGAAAGACTGTCACCTCCTAAACCAGCATAAGAAATCTGTTTTCCATCCGCGTCCTCCCTTTCGAGGCTCGCCCTTACTTTCATCTGTAGGCCGACTTTCGTGGGTCTGCCCCTCAACTCCTAAGGATATCTTACCGATCGCAGTTCACATTCGTGGACCAGAAATGGGACCCGTTGATCATGGATCATGGATCGCCCAAACTAAAAGGGATAGGAAAAGTGTGGGAGTCCGCGATGGTATATCGATGATTCCCACAACAATTTCATGAAGACGGACGGAAGGAGGGGAGGGGAGGGGAGGGACCAGAAAAGGGATGGGCGAGCGATGCTTCGAGCACAGTGCCTGTGAACAAATAGATCAATACCAATACATCGTTTGTTCACCCAGATCATCTTAACACCCAGATCATCTTAATCCGCATGACGCAAAGAGCTTGAGGACTTACTTTGAAAGAGCGTATCGAACACCGGAGAAAGGTGACCGCAGTGAATAGTATACTACATTCGTTGAACCCCGTCGAATTTGTAAAACCGGGTATAGCTAATTGTATTTCTACACTGTGCACATCGTGACCATCCATCACAGATAACTCAAAAACATGCTGCTGCGCCACAAGCGATAGCTTCCAACCAGTACATGCCCTGGGATCCCACCCATTACCTGTGCTCGTGCTGCTGTACTGAGCAAGTGGGGTGTCGGGCCCGCCCGTGTTGTTGTGCCAACCTACTCTTCCTTCTTCTCAGTCTCACCGTTCGGTGGCGCTGCCTTGGTGGTGCTGTCGGGGTATACGCTCCCAGTAGGCTCGTACAGCACTTGGTCGCCCTTGCCGCCCATCTCCATGAATTCCTGCGGATCTCTAGAAGCGTCTGGGCCGGGCTCAACCGTGGTCTCGAAGTGGCCTGCGTTCTGCGTCACGCTATTTTGACTGTCCGTCTTCTCATCCTTGCCGTCCTTCTCGCCAGGAGATCGCTGAGTGCGGAATTGAGGACGGGAGTTCTTGTCGAAGACCTTGACAGGCGGCTTGTCGGGCTGCGTGTCGATGACTCTTTCGATCTTGACGTCGTTGATGGAGGAGAGCAGAGTGCGCTCGCGCTGCGGCTTGCGGCGAGAGAAGTCCAGGCCGGCAAGCGCACCTGTCAAGCCCTCGGTGCTATCGGTCAGGCTGATGTTGCGCATGGTGATCCATGGGTGCTCCAGGCACTCTTCCACGGTAATCCTCTTCTCGACATCCACGGTGAGCATTCGGTCGATCAGGTCGAGAGCTGGGTCGCCAACCGAGTCCCAGTATGGCGATGGGTAGTCGAAGCGTCCCATTTTGATCTGCTGACTAAGGGTGTAGGGGTTTTCAGGCGAGTAGAGCTCGTCCGAGAAAGGAGGGAAGCCGCAGAGGCAAATGTAGAGCACAACTCCAAGACTCCAAATGTCTACTGCTCGAGTGTAGCGGCGACGGTTTGACTGCTCCAGGATCTCTGGCGCAACATATGAGGGTGTACCACAAAGGGTGGTGGTAAAAGATTCTTCGCCGATGATCTTTGCCAGACCAAAATCGGCAATCTTGACATTGAGCTCTTTGTCGATTACCAAGATGTTCTCAGGCTTGATGTCTCGATGTACGATGTTGCGCTCGTGCTATCAGAAAAGTTAGCTGCGTGTTCTTGTATCTAGAAGATGGTCTGGCGACTTACCAGATACTTGATGCCCTGGAATAGCTGCACGAACACCTTGCGAGTCTCGCTTTCTGACAACTTCTGCTTCATGACAACCCAGTTGAACAGCTCTCCCTCGGGTGCAAGCTCGAGTACAAGGTAGACGCCATCCGGCTCGTCGAAAGTGTCCTTGAGACAAAGCATGTTCGGATGGCTGACACCCATGAGCACAGCAATTTCTTGCTGCAGACCATCGACCTTGCTCCTCTCTCCGGGTCCGCTACGCTTTTCGAACTTCTTCACTGCGAAGCGCATTCCTGAGCTCTTTTCAGTGGCCAAATAGACCGTTGCAAAATGGCCTTTGCCTAGCTGGCCTTGCACACTGAACTGGCTGTGGAATGCACTCCCATCGCGGTTCCGAGGATACCTAAAGATGAAGCGGGCCTTGTCGAGGATCGACAGCTCGTCGCCGTCTTGCAGCTCTCGCCGCTTGTTGCGACCAATGAAGGCGTTGTTGACATAGGTACCGTTACCGCTCAGATCTTCCACTACGGCCAGAGCGTGGCCGTCTTTATTTTCGGCGAACAGCAAGCAGTGTCGGTTGCTCACAGTCGCAATGTTGATGATACGGTCACACTCGGGATGCCTTCCAATCAGGTAACCGCCTGACGGCACACCTGCGCCGGCCTTTTTTGCTTCGTATTCGTTCTCATTTTCCAAGTACTTGCCCTTGGGTACCTTCTTCTGTCCGCCGGGTTTAGCCAGGCCTCTCGCGGGTATGGGGCATGCCGCCCTCTTACGCAGCACAAGAGCATCTGAAGTGCCGTCAATTGGCACAAGGTATCCCCATACACCCTCAGCCTCCTCGTCTTCAACTTCGTATGAGTATGGTGGAGGTGCGAGGAATTGTGAGAACGGTTGCGTATCAGACGGCGGTGATGAGAGTCCGGCGACCTTGAGCGACGCAGGCGGTGGACTTGTTGCAGGGGTGGCTCGCTGGTCGGTGTATTCTTGTTTTGACCGACCATTGATTGGTGTGTCGGGGATGTGAGCGCCTTCCGTGGTATCCGTAGAGCCTTTGGTGACCGGTGATGGCAGCGCGCCATGGTGGTTTGTATGTTCGACCTGCTCCGTATCCTCGGTTTCGTCCTGGGCTGCTGGCGCATTGCGCGCAGACCTGCGGGGCTTCTTCACTTCACCCTCATCACCAGTTGAGACCTGTAGCCAAGATCAGCTCCGTAAGTTTGAGAAATGTAGATATCAGCGAGTCTACGCACCCGCGAGCGCTTCAGCGCACTCTTATCCCCTCGAGGCGGCATGTCGGCAACGGCGCAGTGAACGATGTGTATTTGGCTCGGTGTAGGCTTCTCTTCCAATAACAGTCAAGCGCTTCCGTTGTGGATGGAATGGAAGCAGTCGTCAATCGGTGCGCTGGGAGTGATGTCGGACCGGCCGAGGAGCGAGCCACGAGGTCTCGAAGCGTGATGAAGGTGACCTGGGCTTTAGGTTTAAGTTTGCTGGGGTAACTATTTCTGGACTGAGCACATCTCGCCCTCTGCAGGTGACATGTTTCGGCAGTGATTGATCGTGTGAAACAATAGTGTTGCGACCCAATGCTACGTAATCTGGATTCTCAAGGCTGTAGTTGTTTACCTACATTGTTGTTGGCCTCAATACAAGCCCGGCTTCACAGTTGGGGATCACAAATTCATGGAGTGACGTTGGGTTCAGCCGAAGCTGTTTGGTCAGCTCATCGAACCTTTCTCATCCTCCTCTATTCTTGTACCTGTCCATGCATGATACCAACACCAAGATAAAACCATGCCATTCTCACACCACTCACACTCCGGCCAGTTTTGTGGCCATGCGGCCAACTCCCTGGAGGAAGTGGTGCAGCAAGCTATCTCCAAAGGCATGTCGACCTTCTGCATGACCGAGCACATGCCTCGAGATGAAGCAGACTTCTACCCGGAAGAACTCGACAACCACAACGAGGCAAGTCTTGCGAAACTTTACGACGACTTCTACGTGGAAGCGAGACGATTGCAAAAATTGTACGCATCGCAGATTCAGCTTTTTGTTGGCTTCGAAGGCGAGTGGATCAGACCCAGCTCGCTGCAACTATGCCAGAACATCTTGGAGAAGCACGATGTCGACATGTTCGTGGGCTCAGTACACCATGTGCACACTGTGCCCATCGACTTCGACCTTCCCTTGTATCACAAAGCGCGCAATCTTAGCGACGGCACAGACGAAGGCATCTTTGCGGATTACTTTGATTCACAATACGAAATGCTCCAAGCCCTGAAGCCTCCTGTTGTCGCGCACTTTGATCTCATCAGGCTAAAGAGCGACGATCCAGAGAGGAGCTTCAAGACTTGGCCGCGGGTTTGGGAGAAAATCGAGCGCAATCTCAAGTTTGTGACCGAGTACGGAGGTGTGTTGGAATTGAACTCGAGCAGTCTGCGGAAAGGGATGAGCGAGCCTTACCCTCAGGTCGAGATCTGTCAGGTCAGTACTCCAGGGTAACCCGTGACGAGTTCATGACACGCTGACGACGAAGCAGAGATTCATGGAACTGAACGGCCGCTTCACGCTCTCTGATGATAGTCATGGGGTTGAGCAAGTTGGATTGAACTTTCCACGCGTTCTTGACGCCATCAGGCGAGCTGGTATTCAGGAGATTGTGTGCCTGGCTACGATAGGCTCATCCGCTTCACCAGCTATCGACGAAAGGTTCCAAAGAGTATGCTGGACAACCATGACTCTCGATCAACTCGAGTCACACGGTTTCTGGGGGGTTCAATGAAAGCAGGAGCACATCATCGTAAGGCAACCAACGCCGCGTGTGCTATACCATCCATTGCCCCGTGAATGCTTAGTATTGCTTAGTAGTGCTTGTTTGTGCTTGGTCGATACACAAGGTTCACATAGCACTACTCATTACACAGTCCTCGTCCGAGAAACGATCGCTACTCGTTGTTTACATTTCCGCGGCAAACGTCGCCGTGGTCAGCTTGTCTCAACCCTAACCCTACTCAGAGGCAGCGGTCAGCCAGATCTACCTAAAATCTACATAGTAGATCAGGCACCAGTGACGACATAACGGGAAACCCACGAGGCGAGGTCAGCCCTTTGGCCGTCTGTTGTGTGGCGGGAATTCGCGGTTTGCAGCAAAGCAGAGGCCAGCAAACGGCCGTCACTGCACGCTTCCCAGAGCGCCACGCCGGGCGGCTGTAGCCTGTAGGGATGCATGCAGTATGCAGACACGCGGTGATCGATGATCATCGACAGTAACACAAACCGCTCGAAAGGGAGACGAAACAGATGCGATGATGGTTTGTCGCAGGAGTCATTCCAACCGTTCAGGGCGCAACTAATAGGTATACCGATTACACTTCGTGTAGTAAACCAGAAATTGTGGGTGAAGATGCCGCTTGCCGGTTGGGAACTCGGAGGCTCTGCTTCCATCATCTTCAGGCGTGGCAAGTGGATTTTCCCCCGATGACATCGCGGGTGTGTGCATCGAGAGCTGCAGGCCGGGGCTTCCTTGTCGCAGACCTTCAATCAGTCGATGGAGAACCACCAAATACCGCAACACGCTGCGCTGTTTCTCGACAGAGGAGTAGCATATCGCGCATGGTAGTCGCTGGCTGCAAGTAGCTGAGCGCATTTGCAAATAGGTATTTGCCTCGGACGTGGACCAGAGCCAATTCGATCGAGTGAATTTTGTTTTTCCCCAGTTGGGCGCGCAAAATAGCGCAGCTACCGACCGATTTTCCCGTCGTTCCGAGCGCGCGCGAGGCGAGGCCTGCCAGTGCCAACCTTTGCACACAGGCCGACGACTCCATTTCCACCACTGCCTCCATTTCACCGCAGCCTCTTACACTACGACACCTCCAAACCTTCACTGACCAACTCACCCCTATAAGGACAGCACGCCTGGCCTCATCACAAGCACAAACCGACCTGCCTTTGGTCATCTCAAAGGCACTTTTCACAACACGGCCCCGACGGCCAGCGACCGAGTAATCAGCCAAATTGCATCCATTCGCACAAACAAGGACACCATCAACAGCAAGCCACCGCCTCCTGGACACACCATCCGACCTTGAACGCCTGCTATTCGAGTCTTCACCAGACCCGTCGCCGTCCTCGCCTCCCCCTCAGCTGCCGCATAAGAGCATCTCTGGAGTCCTTCCCTTCGGTGGGGAAGACTCTGCGAGGCCTCGCCGATCGAGTCTAATTGCATTGGGCTTTACGATCTTCAAGCCTCCTTAACGTCTTCACAACAGAACCCGGCATAAAAAATCATATACATACCATCCACAAAGGTTATGGCACCTATCGCGATCGACCTCAGCTCTGACTATGCGCCTTGGCATGGAAAGACCAACTACTTCGACAAGCCCTCTCTGAAGGGAGTCGATGAAGAGCACGAACAAGATGGCACCAAGCTTGCCAAAGAAATGATCGGAGCGGCCCTGCAGAAGCATGTGCAGGCCGTGAACACCGATGACTGCGAGGCTGGCGACGAGGACGCCTTCTTCGTCGCAGACCTGGGAGACGTCTACCGCCAGCACCTCCGCTGGAAGAAGCACTTGGGTCGCATCATTCCGCACTTTGCGGTCAAGTGCAACCCGGACCCAATGGTCATCCGCTTGCTTGCTGCCCTCGGGACGGGCTTCGACTGTGCTAGCAAGTCTGAGATTGAGCTGGTCTTGGAAGCGGGCGTCGACCCGTCTCGTATCATCTACGCCCAGCCTTGCAAGACTAAGAGCTACCTGCGCTACACCGCCAAGGAAAACGTCAAGCAGATGACCTTTGACAACAGCGACGAGCTGCACAAGATCAAGGCTCTTACCCCGGACGCAGAGCTCTACCTCCGTATCTTCACGGATGACTCCCAGAGTCTCTGCCGCTTGAGCCAGAAGTTTGGTGCCCACATGGACACCGCTCCTGAGCTCCTCGCTCTGGCCAAAGATCTCGGTCTCAACATTGCTGGTGTTGCCTTCCACGTCGGCTCTGGAGCGTCTGACCCGAGTGCATTCCTCAAGGCTGTCACCGACGCACGCAGCGTCTTTGACCAGGCGATTGCCCTCGGTTTCAACCCGCACACGCTCGATGTGGGTGGTGGCTTCGTCTCTGAGACGTTCAACGACATGTCCGCTGTCCTATCAGCGGCCGTCGATGCCCACTTCCCGCCTTCCATCCGCATCATCGCTGAGCCAGGCCGTTACTACACTTCGTCGGCCTTTACGATTGCTTGCAACGTGATCGCACGCCGTACAGTCGAGGACCAGAACCTCAACACCAAGAGCTACATGCTGTACCTCAACGACGGTGTCTACGGTAACTTCAGCAGCATCATGTTCGACCACCAACACCCGATCCCGCAGGTTCTGTCCACTCGTCGCCGCCCCGACGGCTTCAACTACAGCACTGCGTCGCTTGCAGACTCGGGCTACACCTCCGCTGAGGAAGGTGTTACTGGTGGCAACGGCGCCAAGACGATCGAATACTCGATCTGGGGCCCGACTTGCGACGGCATTGACTGCATTTCCGAGAAGTGGTTGGCCCGCGAGACCGTGGACGTCGGCGACTGGCTCTATTTTGAGGACATGGGTGCCTACACCAAGTGCTCTGCCACTCGTTTCAACGGCTTCACTGACAAGCACGAGACCAAGTACGTCTGCAGCGAGCCTGGTGCAAGTGCACTGTTGGGCTTCTCTGCTTGAGTGTAAATACAAAGGGGAAAAGTTTCGAGATGAGTTTAGAGGGGGAGGATACATATACGGGATGGTAGTTTGTTTATTGCTGTTGTTATAGCTTTGTCTGTCGCTACTTGGAAATCATAATGATGCTTTCGATCGAAAATGAGCCCCTCACATGCGTCCATTCACATGTTGTGATTCATATCTTTCCATCTCAAACCCAGGCTCCCTACAGATAGCGATCCAAAGCTGTTTTATCCGTGCATGCAATGACGCATACCCAGGTAGACAAAAACGTTCACTCAACCCACACAGGCATTGGCTATCATATCCCGGATGCCATTGAATTGATTGAAGCGCAGCAAAACCCCTCGTCGTTTCGTGTCCTACGCCTTCATGCGCTACACATTCTGACATGCCAATGCTTGACATCCAAATCCAGCTGATTCAGGTTGATAACCACTCATGAAGAAGAGAGGTAAGAAGATACGCTGTGGCCGTCGAGTCACGGTCATAACCGAGGCTTCTACGGAGAGCTCAAAATTGTATACTCAGAAGTCAAATCTGGTATTCGACAAACGATCAGGGTGCCCCAGAGGGAGAGGTTTATGCGCGATTGTGAGCTGCCACGTCGGCTATTGAGTATCACTTACGTTCTGCTCCCATTAGGTATGCTTGACTTTGGTCTTTGTCGTTGTGTTATTGGTTACTCCTTCAGGTCAGGGTTGTGGAACGACGGGAACCCCCTAACACACCGTGTCTTCTCCATAAAGACTCTTCTCGACAACATACCCCGAAAAGCAACTAGCGGCCTACATACCCTACCTCCAGAGCATTCGGAGGTCGTCCGTCCGCCCATCGGACCGCGGCCGGTTAAAAGCTACCATACCCAGAAAGGAAGAGAGCAGTGGAAACAGTAGGGCACCGCGTCACTAACGGCCGACACCGGCGTCTGGCAGTTCCCCAGGTGCGATTGTAGCCAATGGGGATTACATCTTTCAGTGTGAGTGAAGCCCTGACCAGAAAAATCTTGAGCTGGCTCGCTGTTTGAGCTCGCTGTCGTCACACCCGCCGAGAGATTCGAAGCACGCACACCTCACCTTCGACAACTTCCCAAGACCTTACTGCCGTGCAGTCCTTTGTTCCCCTACTCTCAACTCAACTGACTCATCTGATACCATACCAGTCATACTTTACTCGACTGCCGCCTTTTTAATAACACTCTTACTCACCTCTCCCGCTGTTTCCACTCTTCCTCTTTCCTGCATCAACCATTGAAGCGCACACGACCATCCACAGCAGCATCCACATACACCAACATGTGCCCTGCACCTGAAGAGAACGGCCATGCCAATGGCACCACCAATGGCCTGCAATCCAACGGCAACCATGATGGCTACCGCGCATTCCAGACAAACCAGGCCTCGCGCCCCAACACCAGCAACCCCTACGCTCCCGTCGGCGACTTCTTGAGCAATGTCTCCAAGTTCAAGATCATCGAGTCCACCCTCCGCGAGGGCGAGCAGTTCGCCAACGCCTTCTTCGACACCGCTACTAAGATCAAGATTGCGAAGGCTCTCGATGAGTTCGGCGTCGACTACATCGAGCTCACATCGCCTGCCGCTAGTGAGCAGTCCCGCCTCGACTGCGAGGAAATCTGCAAGCTGGGCCTCAAGGCCAAGATCCTCACCCACGTGAGATGTAACATGAGCGACGCCAAGCTGGCCGTCGCGACTGGTGTTGACGGTGTTGACGTCGTCATTGGCACCAGCAGCCACTTGATGGAGCACAGCCACGGCAAGGATATCACCTACATCAAGAACACCGCTATCGAGGTCATCGAGTACGTCAAGTCGCAGGGCAAGGAGATTCGTTTCTCCTCCGAGGACTCGTTCCGCAGCGACCTTGTCGACCTCCTCACCATCTACAGCGCCGTCGACAAGGTCGGTGTGCACAGAGTCGGTATTGCCGACACCGTTGGGTAAGTTTTAGCATTCCTCTTGCATTGACTTCCAATATTAACATCAAGACAGCTGCGCAACTCCCAGACAAGTCTACGACCTCGTCCGCACTCTCCGCGGCGTTGTCAGCTGCGACATCGAGACCCACTTCCACAACGACACTGGCTGCGCCATTGCCAACGCCTACTGCGCCCTCGAGGCCGGTGCCACCCACATTGACACTTCCGTCATTGGTATCGGTGAGCGTAACGGTATCACCCCTCTCGGTGGTCTCATGGCGCGCATGATCGTCGCCGACCGCGACTACGTCAAGTCCAAGTACAAGCTGGAGAAGCTGAAGGAGCTCGAGGACATCGTCGCCGAGGCCGTCGAGATCAACATCCCCTTCAACAACTACATCACCGGTTTCTGCGCCTTCACCCACAAGGCCGGTATTCACGCCAAGGCCATCCTCAACAACCCCTCCACCTACGAGATCATCGACCCGAAGGACTTCGGCATGAGCCGCTACGTTCACTTTGCGTCCAGGCTTACCGGCTGGAACGCGATCAAGTCGCGTGCTGAGCAGCTCGGTCTGGACATGACCGACGAGCAGGTCAAGGCCGTGACCCTCAAGATCAAGGCCATGGCCGATGTTCGTCCTCTCGCCATCGATGACGCCGACAGCATCATCCGTACCTACCACCACAACCTGAGCGCTACCAAGGAGAAGCCGCTTCTTCAACTTACGGAGGAGGAGAAGCAGAAGTTCGCCAAGGCAGAGCAGGAATTGAAGAAGGAGACCGAGGCCAAGGAGCTTCAGCGCAAGGCCGACGAGCAGGCCGACGTTCCCGCCGCCAAGAAGCAGAAGACCGAGGTCGTCTCATAGAAAGTTGAAAGAGACGAAACAGTCGAAAAGACTCGAGTGTAAAAAGAAGACAAAGAAGATTGTGTTTTCGAGGGTTTCCTTACTTTGAGGAAAGACAGAACGGGCGAGTCCGTCCTTCTCTTCAGACAAAATTCCGGGCATTTTGCGTGTACTTTGAGAACGGCGCTGGAAGACAGTCGGCGCTGAAACAGGGTTTCTTTTTCCTCTTGCTGTAATTCTTTCCTGGCCGCGAAAGCGTTGGCAATGGAATGATGATGCCGCCAAGATACGACGCCAGAATGAAATTAAAAGGATGTTCACTATAATGCTTCGCCTTTCTCGGACTCGGCTATTCAATGTGACTTGTTTGTGGTCATGCCATAAAGCTGATATCATTTCCTGGTATTACCACGTAAGATTCATGTGAAAGTAATTTCTCTACTGCGTCTAATCTACAAACATATAATATAGAATGCGCGTTCCTCGGACTGTACGCGCAATGCACCGCCACCAACTCCACATACCCCCCAACACCAACACCAGCCAAACTACTCCCCCCCAGCACCCCTCGCCACAAGAACCCCCCTAACCCTCTCCAACACCCCCCTCTCCACCCCACACCCCTTCTCCAGATACCCCTCAACACCCCCCCACTCCCTCTCCAACCACCCACCCACAACCCCAACCCACCCCTCCTCACAACCCGCAAACGAAGCCGGCAACCCAATCCTCGCAATCTCCCTCACCCGCTCCACCCTCTCAGGCTCCAACTCAACCCCGCTCCGCATATAATCCCCATCCACCGCCTCCGCCCCAACCCCGCACAAAAGACAAACCAGCAAAACCACCAGCCCCGTCCGGTCTTTGCCTTGCGTGCAGTGCACCAGTACCGGGTAATTGGCCGGATGCGCCAGCAGGGCGAACACTTGGGCCACCTCGGACGTCGAGTGCGTGAGGGTGTCTATCGCTAGCCCCGAGAGGCCGCGGGCGGCCATGACGTTTTTGCCGAGGATGCTGATTGCGGCTGGGCGGTAGGAGGGGAGGGTGTAGAGGAGGGCTAGTTTGAGGGTTTGGTGGTAGGGGAGCTGTTTTATTAGGGCGAGGGAGTAGGAGGGGCCGTTGAGGGAGATGTGGGCGGTTTTGGGCGGTGGTGGTGGTGGTGTTGGTGTTGTTGTTGTTGTTGATGGTAGCGGCGACAAGGATGATAGTGACGATGTCGAGGGGTTTTTGGTGGGTTTTGGTGGGCGCTGTTGCTTCTCTTTCTCCTGCTCGCTTATCTCGGTGTCGGTGCGGAGGTCGAGGATTGTTTTTATGTGGTATTTTGTCGATAGATTGGCGCGGGCTTCGGGGGAGGCGGTCGATGGCAGGGCGGAGCGGTAGAAGAGTCCTGCGTTCAGGGTTGGCTGGTTGGAGGCATTGGAGGCGTTTATGATCTTGGCTACGTCGCGGAAGTTGGTGATGTTTTCCGTTGAGAGGGAGGGTGTTAGGGAGGCCATGCTTGGATCTTTGTGGTGAATTTTGCTGTTGTTGTTCTTGTCACAGATCTTGCTGAGGGACTGGTCGGGATATGCTAGATGACAACTATGAGCTCTGAGTTCCTGGGACGCTGTTTTCGCTTAGGTTTACTTGGTGAAGTATGTCGACAAAGACCCTATCGAAGTATTGGTGATGTCGTTTGTACTAACAACCGGTAAGGTAGTTGGAATCTTAGTAATTTCGATGATCTGAGAATACATATGTCGACGGTACCTGCCAAGTTAGCTAGTAGTGAGAAGGAAAGCTTGCACTAGACAATCGCATGGTATGATTGTGGGATGGCGGTGACGACTAATGCAGCCACAAACAAGGAAACGTAGGAATCAGGAAAATGCCAACCTTGCCGTCGATCTTGTGTTTAGAATTGCAGGGACGTGAAGGTCTATGTCGACGTCGAAATTGTTCGGAAGGACCAGTAAAGACAACTCAGTGCTTACATCCTTACGGAGTAATAGATCGTTCTGATTATGTGTTGGAACAAGTTTCTTGATTTGCTCAACAGCAACATCTTGTCGACCCTTGCCAAGTCATCAGCAGGAAGCTTAAGCTTTTTCTAAAGTGGAGTTGCCCCGATCTAGTGACGTAGCGTTCCATCAAGCGATTACCTTCAATGTTACGTCTCTAACCAGCAATAACATCCTTCAACTCCGTGCACGACTATTCCATCTCTTCATCTGGCACTCGGTGGTCAACGAGACCAACGAACACGCCTGAAAATCGATGGAATCACGGACCCACAGCCACAATCTCCCTTCTGGGACGCATGAACGCATGAACTCAGGAATCTCGCACAGTTTGCGAATCCATCGTTACCGACTGCGTCAACGCTGACGCGGACTGGCCTACTACTGGGAAGATATGAGAATCATGGGTTTACAGCAACACCGTATTTTTTTCGTAGACATAAACTGTCATGGCTAAACTGTTCTTTCCAGCCCAATAGCGAACGGACGCCCAGCACCTCTGGCCCAAATCTCCAACATCCTGTCTTCCCCTCCGAAGTCCCACTCCCACTATGCCACACCAGGCACAGCCGTATTCCAAGCGGACATTGCTCGCTCACTTGGTGATGCCGTTGTTCCACTTGACGCACTTGATCCTCCTCGTGGCGCCCGGCCTGGAGTCCAAGTTCACGCACGGGTGCCCGTTGTCGTTGTTCCAGCTGCCCAGCAAGTCTCCGGTGCAGACGCCGCCGTTGCGCGACTTGCCGCTGTAGTAGTACCAGGGCCCGGAGGCGAAGTAGACCGAGTGGCTCGTGTCGTCCATGGTGACGTCGACGTTGTAGTTGCTTTGGTGCTCGTAGGAGGCGGTGCCTTGGGCGCTAGGGGAGGGGAGGGAGGATGTTAGTTGAGAATTTGGATTGGAGATTGGGGAAGAGGAGATGGGCTCACCAGTTGCCGCTGCTGAACTCATTGGCTTTGCGGTTGGCGCTGCGCTCAGAGAGGGGAGTCGCCGATACGGCTGCGCTCAAGGCCGCGATGGTTGCGAGGAGGGATGTGAAGTGCATGGTGGTGGG
>Ga0265797_10006483_pt1 | contig 16488 bp, 5 predicted proteins | sample P2T30metagenome_FD_192433 | JGI IMG/M metagenome (GOLD analysis project Ga0265797, IMG submission 192433) | Plant litter microbial communities from East Loma Ridge, Irvine, California - P2 T30 | ecosystem: Environmental > Terrestrial > Plant litter > Unclassified | place: USA: California... | reverse complement strand
TTTTTTTTTGTAACCATCTGATTCTTTTCGCCCGGATCCATCCAAGTGACCCGTCGTCCTCCGTCATGCCAGCCAGCTCCCTTTCGTGCAGATTCATGCTCGCTAATTGTATTTTTTCCGCGACTGCATGCATAAAAGTAGAAAAAAATCGCTCAGAACGCCAGTGCTGTAAACCAAAGTCGTGAAGTTCGTAATGTCGGATCAAGGCGGTGTCGCAAGATCCAAAATTGGTGCAGCAGTCTCGCTGTCGATCCCATATGTAGGGCTCACATGATGTTGTGTGAATTTAGTTATTGTTGTTGTTCAGCTCTGGGAACAGCTCGTGCAAAACGCTGCTCTCAGTAGGCATGCGTACAGTCTGTTGCTTGCCGTCAAACTGGCCTCCGAAATTGCCCCAGCTGCCTCCTTCGGTGAGTGGTTGGAACATCTCCCCAGAGCTGGTCACCGTGTGAGAACCGAAGAGTTCGAAGTCTGCATTAGGGCCGCTGACGGTTTGTCCGTAGGCATCGCCCATGTTCATGCCATCGTAGAGATCCGGAGTGAATGTCGGGTCTTGGGCGCCAGGGGAGACCTGTTGGTCGTGAGGCGCAAAGTTCATGTCGCCAGATGGATGCGCCTGCGCGTTCATCTGAACACCACCCATGTTCATATCCATAGCAGAGTTGGGAGTGTCCTGCTGAAGACCGTATCCGAAGTTGTTGAAGTTTGCATCAAATGCAAAGTCGTTGGGAGAAATGTTGCCGCTGAAAGTGCTGTTGTTGTCAAAGAAAAGACCGGAGTCAGAAGTACTGGACGAGCCACGGCGATCCTCGCTCAGTGCAGGGGTGATGGGGAAGGCTTCCACGTTGTTGAAATCGAACTGGAAGTCCATGTTAAAGTGGGAGGCGAAGTCGGGTGACGGCTGGATGAACGCAGGGGTGCCAGAGTTTGACGGCAAGGCAGGTGGCGCCATAGAGCTGTGACGGGAGCCACTGATCCATGAGTGAGCTGTGGTCGAGGGTGAAGGAGCAATGGGAGTCAGTGGCGTCATCATCGAAGAAGAAGGCGATGCAGGGACAGAGCCCTTGGGAAGTCGAGCCACTTCGGATGCTTTTCCTTTGCCGTTGTTTTTCGAGCGCACATAAGTCCAGTTATGCGCTTTCTCCATGTGCTGCTTGCAGTTGCTCTCACGCTTTGACGTATAAGGGCAAGGCTTGAAGAGGCAGTGGTACAGGGAAGGCACAGTCGAATGCTTGTCATTGACATGACGCTCGCATTCCTTCTCCGTAGGCCAGCCGTATTCATAGTACTTGCACTTGTCGTTGGGGCATTTGTACGGCCTGTCGTGGGTTTTGATATGCTTGGTCAGATCACAAGGTCGCTTAAACTCCTTGTCACACTGAGGGCATTCGTGAATCTCCGGCTTGGCGTTCTTCTTGCGTCTTGCCATGGAACGGAGTGTTTCGTCGTCATCAAACTCAGTGTCCATGTGGCGCTTGGTAGTAGTGGGTGGTCCCATTTCCTCGTCAGAGATCACACGACCAGTCGCAAGAGAGATGACCTTGCCGTCTTTGTGACGAACAAGCTCGGCTTGCTTCCCGTTGTGACTCAACCCCCCGTGGAGTGAGACGGATTCACTGGAAGTGGGTGAGCAAAATGCAGTGATGTGATTGGAGGAGGCGGACGCATACGGTGAGTGATCCATCGCGTCGACTTTCTCTTCCTTTGTCTGTCTTTCACGTGTTGCGGCCAGGATAGTGGCGTATCTGCGAATCTGCATAATTTTGTTAGTAAATGCCGGGCTGACAGCCGAGTCAGTACAGCCAAAACACACCTGCTCAACCAAGTCGAAGAAGTAGCCTTGCGTATACGGGCGATCGGTCGGTGCGCGTTGGTCGCTCTCGTGGAGAGTGGTGACTGTCGTGTGCAGAACTCGGATCGTGCGTTCGCAGAAGTGGAGGTACTTTCGTGGTGTGCGCGAGTGGTCCTTTACGCCAGAAACCCAATAAGTAAATGTGTAACCCATTTCCTGATCACAGAAACTTACCGGTGCACAGAAGATGAGTGTCTTCTCGAGGTCGCGGAGGTTCTTGATCTCTTTGCTGCCGATACGGTGCGGCACGTCCTTCAACAGCGAGTGGAACTCTTTCAGAGAAGGCTCGCGGAGGATAGGCTGGATGATGTGGCGGTGAATCTGATCTTTTGCATACTCGCTGAGGCCGCGTTCTTCGGTGGCCACGGAGATGGCGGTCATGGACTCAGAAGTCGAAGGAGAGATGGAAGAAGCTTGAGAAGGGTCAGCGGGGGATTCGAGGTTTAAGTATGTCGAATGCAGGGAGGCCTCACTAGCTTTGGCACACTTGCCAGATTCGGAGGCGATGCTAGATCCAATGCCGCTATCAGCAGAGCGGCTGCGGCTAGTCTGTCGAGAGCGAGAGTTGTCGAGTGTCGGCGCGGGGAGTACTGCAGGCTCGCTTAAGAGGTTTCCAAGAGCAAGTTTAGATTGAGCGGCGATGGCCTGGTCGACGCGACTGATCAAGTCTGCAGCACGACGTTCACCGGAGCCGATGAGGAGATCTTCGAGGGACTGTGGGCAGGTGGTGGAGCGTGGCGGCATGGAAGGAGTGGCAGTCCCCTTGGACTTTGAGTCGGATGCGAGAGGGTCCCACAAATCCTGATCATGCTTGTGGGGGACATGAAAGGTATCCCCTTTGCGGATGGACATGTTCTGGAAACAGTCGAGCAGAGAGGGAGTCACCGCAGGGCTAGCGGGCCGGCGCCGAGGGTGGACGTTGGTTGGAGACATATTTGGGAGAGATGCGGCGCGATTGAGCGATTGGCGAATGGGTGTCGGGAATAGAGGTGAGTCACAATGCAGGCCAGCAGGCGCCGGGAATGGGCAGGGCGGCCTCTCCGAGGAGAGTGCACGGCGAGGAGTTTTGCGCGGTGGGAATGATTGTTGGTGATGGCGGGCAAAGCAGAGCAGCAAAAGTGGGTGTTTCGCCACGCAAGATAGCGGCCGAGAGATCCAGAGCAGAGAGAGTCAGAAGGGCGGTGTCGGTGGTTTGAGGTGCAAACAGAGGTTGAAGTAACAGTGCTAGGTGAGAGGGAGAGACCGGTGTCCTGAGGAAGACGCGAGGGTCGAGAGTGATGTCGAGGGAGTCAGAGGGATCAGCTGGTCGTTTGGTCTTTGAGGCGGAGCCCTGCGAGCTGCCAGGCACCGCGCGCGCGACTGCTGCCTAGAAGGATCGCGCTAGTGCCGAAGCTCAGACTCGAAGGTGTAGGTATGTATAGAAGCCGCTCACTTGATCTCTCTTCTTTTACCGTTGCTGTCGGAGTCAGTCTGTGAATTTCTATTATCCGTCAATAACAATCGGTTCTTACCCTTCTAACCTCATCGATGCCTTCACATCACCATCTCTCACATGTCAACAATAATCCCGTCATAACTGAGGCAGACAGGGATCAGCACTAGTCAAGCCTCAGGCAACCGTTCTTCACCGGAGCGGGTAGCGAAGCCACTAAACACAACGCGAGCGGCATATCGGCCACCCTATCGCACCGCTCCCGATTCTTCGACACCGCAGGCCACATGCAGCAAGGCACTTCCAACCCCTCTGCCACGCAAGCAACAGCAATAATCCTCCTCTGCAAAGCATTCCATTGTTAGGTCGGCAGAACGGCATTCTTAACACCTAGCGCTGGTGTCCGCATAGCAAGAGCTGAAGGTCAGCCCGTGGTTCAATAATCCTTCGGCTAGGAGCTTTCCTTCTCTCGGCCGATAGCTTCCTTGCTGCGCCTCTTTCGTTCCATCTCGTCTCAAAGTTGGATAATTCCTTAGGATGATATCTGCGAGTTCTTCAGATCCATGGCATGGAACTCCAATAGCTTGTATACTGCGTCGTACAGCGTAGACTTGGACCTGGAAGGTCAGCCCGGCTGCCATAGATCAAGTCTTGTGCGACCAAGCTAGCGAGTCCTGGATCTCGGTCAGTTATTGGGGACCGTCCATTCGCGTGGTGGGTTTCTGTCGATAGATCTGAGTGGTGTCTGCCGCACGCAATGTGCTGAATCCGGTGTCATCTTCGCGAGTGTAGGTTTGTCCGAGTTATCAGAGTGGTCAAGCAGAAGTCTCGCGTGGATTTCGTCCCATCGCACATGGATATTTCCAGAGTGAAGGGTTAGGGTTGGTGTTAAACATGCAGGTGAAACCATGTTGATTACTTAGCGAGGCAATAGTTCTTGACGATATTTGAGTATACCTTTCGCCTATTGTCATTTGCTACCTTGTACCATAAGCATACATCACGTTGTCATCAAATCAGAGTAGCAACGCACTGCTGTACTCGTCGCTGTGTAGCCAACTTCTCGCACTTGTCACATCCGACATTAACTCCATCACCAGAAGACATGACACTCCGGCGACGTCCATCTCCGAGCACAACGTGGCGACGACGAGAGCATTGTCAAACCACAGCAAACGTCCTCTTGCGAAGAGTGCTCCCTCGACCACCAGCGTTTCCATACATACAACCCTCCGACTTCTAATACAATCGCTCAGAACGCATTCTCCATATTGCTTGGAGTCTTTTCGACCAAGTCCGCACAGCCGGAAATTCTCAGTACAAGAAATACCCCAGTATCTTCCGGATCACATAACTTTCCCAATATCGCACCGATTGATATGTTGTTTGATCGAGATTGTAGCCCGAGCTCTGCTGTAGAGATCTGCTTACTCAAAAATCTATTTGGGTGCGCTGATGTTTCGTCCTGTCTAAAAACGAGGCATGCTCAACGCTGAGAGTTCAATATGCTCGGTGCCTCTGGAATGAATATTAAATGTATAGCTATCGCACCATCCTGTCAACATTGCTAATTGGACGCACGCTACCGCCAACACTGCGGCATACGCTCCCATCGCCATCGCTCGAAGCATATAGTTTGCACGATATAATCAATTTGACTTAATTCTGTCCAATCACCTCACTTCAACATAAGATGTAGAGCAAAGTCAGGAGCTGTGGCGCAGTGGTAGCGCGTGTGATTCCAGTACCTATGGAGCATCCACAAGGTCATCCGTTCAAATCGGGTCAGCTTCATCGTTCTAGCGAACCATGGAGTTCAACTTTTGCCCATTGCAAGCTATCCGACACCAACTAGGTTAAGGATACGTTTGTCTGCTTTTTATTTTGTACAGTAGTGCTGATTCATGGGGTCAGGACGCTCGTGCGAGTCATGCCTTGTTGTTGTCTTTCCGATCTCAATTCACTCTCGATCCCAAAAGTCGCACTTTGATTCAGGTGTGAATACAGGTAGTCGATTGGCACCACAAAGGTAACAAGAAGAACCACGCTTGTGCACCCGACAGATCGACAACAAATGCTCTTACGACCTAGGTTTAACGCAATACATTCACCCACATGCATGCATCCAAACACCTCTCTCCCTCACCCATAACCACCTCCAACCCCCTCCCATTCTTCCTTCCCTCCCCTTCCTCACGCAACCGTAAGAGTAGCATTCGCCCTCAAATCAAGACTGCTCGCGCCCACAAACACCGTGAACGCGCCCGGCTCGACCTCATACTCCATCTTCCTGTTCCAGACGCCCAGCTCCCCGACATCCAGCGGGATCTCCACTTCCACAGTCTCGCCAGCAGGGACCATGACCTTCTCGAAGCCCTTGAGCCTGATGTTCGGCACGTCGACAGAAGCGAGCATGTCTTTGACGTAGAGCTGGACGACCTCGGCGCCGTCGCGGGTGCCGTTGTTCGTGACAGCGACGGACGCCGTGATTGTGTCGGTTGCGGTCGCGTTGTGAGCGGAGAGCGTGAGGTTGGAGTACGCGAAGGAGGTGTAGGAAAGGCCGTGGCCGAAGGGGAACCAGGGCTGCGGGGTGTTGGCCACGTAGTTTGAGCCGAAGACGATTTCGCCGCTCTCGAGGACCATGCCGGGGTTGCTGGTGCGGCCGGAGTTCAGGTAGTCGTAGTTGATGGGGAGAGTGCCGACGTCGTGGGGGAAGGAGACGGAAAGCTTGCCGGAGGGGCTGTGGTCGCCGAAGAGGATGTCGGCGAGGGCGTTGCCGCCTTCTTCGCCGGGGTAGAATTGCTGGACTAAGGAGGCGGTGGTGTTGGAGATCCAGTCTTCGGTGATGGGCTTGCCGGAGCTGAAGACTATCACGGTCGGGGTTTTGGTGTCCACGATCGCGCGGGCAAGGGGGCCCATGGCTCCCACGAGGTTGAGGTCGGAAACGTCGATGTGCTCGCCTGTGGTGGCATTGACTCCTTGCCAGAGCTCTTGTTGATCTCTAGACCAGGTCCCGACTACAACAACTGCAACATCCGCACCCTCGGCCGCAGCGATGGCCTCCGGAAATCCGCTTTCGTCAATTGACCAACGTTCACAACCTTGTGCATAAGATACAGTGCCGTTGCCGACTGCATTGCGAATACCCGCGAGAGGGGTGACACCACGGTATTGGGACTGATAGACGACATAGTCGCCGTAATTCATGAACCCATCAGCCATGGGTCCAATGACCGCGACCTTGGCGCTCTTGCTGATTGGCAAGATGTTCTCGTTATTCTTGAGTAGCACAATCGACTCGCGGTCGAGATCCCTGGCAAGTTCCTTGGCCTCAGGCGTGTTGATCAAGTTCTTCCACTCACTCTTCGGAGCGGCTGGGAAGGGGTTTTCGAAGAGACCCATGGTGAATTTCGTGCGAAGCTGGCGAGCGACAGCCTGGTCCACAGTAGCAACGTCTAGGCGACCGGCTTCGACAAGCTCAGGAATGGAACGGTAGTTGAATGAGCCTCCGCCCATCTCCACGTCGGTGCCGGCAGGGAGTGCCTCGAGGGTGATGCAGTCGTTGCCCTCGTTTACCTCTTGGCCATACTTGTTCAGAGGTGAGGGACAAATGCGGAATGGGCTTGCCAGGCGATCAGTGGCACCGGCGTCGCTCATTACGTAGAAATCGTATCCCCACTCCCCTCGCAAGATGTCTGTCACAGTGTGGTGGTCTGCAACCTGAGGTACTCCGTCGTAACTGACATAGGAGCTCATGATGCTCCAGACGGAACCCTCGGTAATAGCAGGCCTGAACGCTTCAAGCCAGGTTGTGCGAAGCTCACGCTCGCCGATATGGACAGGACCGGTGTTGAGGCCCTGTTCCGGCATGGCAGACACAGCGAAGTGCTTGATCATGGCGGAAACATTCAAGCTCTGCATACCAAGAACGTAGTGCAGGGCGAACTGACCAGCCAAGTAAGGATCTTCGCCGTACGTCTCCTCAACACGACCAAATCTCAATTCTCTCGCAAGATCCGCGACTGGGGCAAAAAGCTGGGTGACACCGAGAGCTTTGGCTTCGACGGCGATTTGTTTAGCCATACGCTCGATCAATGAACGATTGAAAGAGCAGCCATGGGCGATGGGGCTGTTGAAGATTGTGGCATTGCCGATGAGGAAGCCATGGATACCCTCGGTCTGGACGATCGGAGGGATACCCAGGCGGGTCTCGTTGACGCTGTAATTTTGTGCCACCTGGATGTTTTCGGCCAGCCAGTCCCAGCTGATCGGATAGCCAACGTAGTAAGATCCTGCCTTCTGATCGAAGCTTGTCTCGAGGCCGGTACGGTTGAAGGCACCGGAAGTGACATTGAGCCAGTTTGAGATGTCGCCTTGCATCAATTGGGTCGTCTTCTCTTGAAGCGTCATCCGCGAGAGGAGGTCGGCAATGCGATCCTCTACAGGCAGATTTGGGTTTTCTATTGATGTTAGCTTGTGTCAAGCCAATATTGGTTGCACTGATATCGTCGGCAAAAAAAGATCGCGTGTTGTGAGCTTATAGATAATTCGAAGTCAAGTGCTTTCATCCAGGAATTGGTAAAACACTTGTGATAGCTGTGGTATACTTCAGAAAATCCTCAAGAGATTGGCACGTACTGTAAGGCGCGTTGGCAAGAGAGTCGTTACTACCAGGGTTGGTGTCGTTGTGGCCGCCATAACCAGCTTGAGCCAATGCAGATGCCACACTGCCAGCGAGCAGCAGCGTAGGAGAATTGAAGAAGAGCATCTTGGCTGATCGAATGAGATGACTGGACGATATCAAAAAAACCGAGGAAGCACGGAGGGTTTTATACGGCTACCTAAGCCGCTGCAATGAGGCCCATCACGCTTGCGTGAAGCGAGACGCAGCTTGAGACGGAAGTCAATACTCCTCATGCCCTACCAGAGCGGTCCTCTCGGGGTAGAGAGAGTGATATATCATGGCGAAGGATTGGACGGAGAAATCATGACGGGCGCTGCGGGGGCGATGGTTCCTGGGTATTAGCTGCATGCTAATAGCGGCTGAAGTCGATATGCATGGCGAAGTTTGTGTGGTGAGGAGAGATGATGGATGCTACAGCGAAGCGAGCTCGGCGTTCACGAGAATTAGAGTCAAAGAAACATCAATTCCATCGAACCTCGGAAGCGGCGATACATGTGTAAAGTTGAAGTGAGGTACAGTAAGGTACCTTATCTACTGAAGACGTACCTATCTCTCACGCTTCGCCTGAGTTGCCTCTTGGAGTGACGTCTGAAGCTAACCCTAATTCGACTTGGACATGAACCCTTCTAGTAACTAACTAGAGCAAAGAGCTTCGTCTTGAGCATCGTCCGTCCGTCCATCCACGCACTTGCGCATACTGTACCACTCATACCACTCGCCGTGGTGTTGCTACTAGGCCCCCATTGATCCACATTTCTTCACACATCTCACACATCCCAATCGTGATCAACACGTACACGTGCTCGCACGAGACCATCCGATGCCGACACCCTCCACCCACATGCACCCACAACCACAACCGCCTGTCAACATGGCGATGAACCAACCTCGCCATGGGTCGCCATTCGGGCGCGACTCACCATCGCCAGTCCCTCAACCGCAAATGACCAAGCGCGACGTTCGCAGAAATCGCATGGTCGAGAAGCTCCAGCAGATGATGGACTCCTTCAACTCCAACCAGCATCAGCACTACCGCGCTCAACTACAAGCAGTCCAAGTTGACATGAACTTGATCCTACGCGCCGATCCGTACGAGGGCATACCACTAGAGGATGGTGGAGACGAGATCCGAACACTGGTCGAAGGCATGGGGGCAAACATGCCGGCAGACGACGCGGCGCAAAGAGATTATTGGGCCATGGCAGGCAATCGATACAGGACATTTGTCAGGGAAGCAAACGACGCGATTGAACAAAGAGATGCGGATTTGACTGCGTTACATGTGAGTTGACTACTTGTGCACTGATCGATTGAGAAACTGACTTTCTGCCACAGAACCACTACGAGACTTCTGTCGCAGAGGTCGATCGCTTGACACAGCAAAAGATGCACCAGGCAGAAGAGGAGCACAAGGCGCTGGCGAGTCAAATCCGACAACGATTGATCACGACGATCTCAAAGAGACGGCAACAACTACTCCGTGACAAGGAGCAACTCGATATTGCAGACAACAACGCGATGTTGCTCAACCCGAACCAATTCAGCATCAACAACCCAGGCTCGCCAGGTGGTGGACAGAACCGCAAGACGAGACACCTCCGGCATCGCGCCATCAGCCCTAGTGGTGGAGACGAGAATGGCAAGCGGAAGAGGAAGATGCCTGCTATGGATGATGAGGGTAACGAGTCTCCTGCTCCGGGCTTCCGATCGCTTCCTCCGCCTGACAGCCTGGGAGGTGGCAGAAGTCCATTCAAAGACGCCAGGGACAAGAGCATCTACGCACAATTCGAAGCGCCGGCATACAGCTTGGAGCGACTTTTCACGGATAAAGAGCTCGCCCTTGCTACCAACACGGCGCAGAATGCGACATACAAATACTTCTATCAACCCCCACAACAGCAAGACTCGGGTTCCAACACGAATGCGACAGCCGATCCATCAGTCGACAACGAGGCGCGTGACAACGCTTTGACTGCCGACGGCGATGATGCCGGTCCGTTTGGTGCTGCGGGAGATGCAGTCAACACACCGCCGGCTGGAGCTCCAGAGATGGAGCGTACATCCTCACACCAAGTGCTCACGCGCGGTGGAGCACGCGCAAACCCGCTCGCCGCTCTTTCAGATCTTGCAACGGCTGCAGCAGCCGCAAGCGGCACCACCGCAATGATCCCAACACGAGACAACCCATTCGCCCCAGTCGTGCCTAACTATCACGCTGTCACGCGGAGTGAAAAAAGTGGGGCTCCAGCGCCTGCAGCTGTCAACAACTTGGACGCGGAGAACGACTTTGAACTCATGAGACGGGCGGGAAGCAATTTCCCCGCCGGCATGCGAGCAGAGGACGGCGGGGATGTCGAGATGGGCGAAGCTGGGGAGCCTGTCAACGGCACCGAGGTGCGCAACGCGTTGTTGGATCAGGCTCTCGGTTCTTCTCTCGGCACCAGCCAGCCCTACCGCCTGCCACTCTTGGAGACAGGACCCGCGCTCATCGGCCGTGGAGTCGACCGCGTTCCTCACACGGGGTTTGCACCTGTACCCAGTGTTCTGGAACAGAGACTTAGGGCGCAAGCTGCTGCTGCTGCTGCCGCGAGCGCTCCTCCTGGTTCTGCGTCTGCCCCGGCCGTTGGTGGCAACATGGCATCTGCAGTCAGAGGACAGGTCCGCGTTGGTGCGGAGCCGATGAGCAGGACGACGAGTGCAGCTGGAAGCGAGATGGGAGAAATTCAGGGCACGGGCAAGAGAGGCAGGCAGGGTAGGCTGGTTTGAGTGAGGTTCTCGACTAAGTTACTGCTTGTTGTAGCCTGTATCAGAGTCTTGAGTAGTCTTAAGAGCACTGTAGATAGTTTGGCTGTTTCAGGCCCGTTGAACGCAAACATCGGCTGCCGATTTCCCACGTCCCGATCGCCGCATGATTCAAGTCACTTTCCAGACCAGCATCCACTGACCGAGACGGTCAGAACGGAATTGTGCTGTAGAGAGTACGAGCGCCGGCCTCCGAGGACCGGTTAACGTTGACGTTTGCTGAGCGGGCGTCCAGGCCGGCCAGCCGCACAACTCCCACTAGGACTTACAGTTCCTGCTTTGAGTAAGTGCGTCGGGCGTGTCCGGCGCAGGCTCGCTCGTAGCGAACGAATGCCATGCACGTGTTGATGGCTGATGGCTGTCCTTACGCTTTTCGCTACTGATATTCATGCTTACAGTACCTGCAGCGTCGCACAGCACATGACCGGCTCCACGAACAGCAGCACAACAAGTGTGTCCACTATTGTCAAGAGGACTTGCGGAGAGCGCACTGTCTCATGTTGTGTTGGGCTGGAGCAACATCGGGATATGGGTCTGACCATTGACCGCTGCACAGTCTGCACTGCACTTACTGCACCGCAAGAAGAAATATGGGAATTATTAATCGCGTGCGGTAAATCTGGTGGGAAAGGCCGCTTCCGACCTTCCACCTCACAGCCTGACACTCGCGATCGACAGGCACTCGCTCGCGTAAGAAAGCAGACTAATGTACGTTTGCACGTTTCACGTGTCAAGCTGCCACAGTAGGTTTGACTGACTTTGACATGCTATGCCATGCCATGCCGTCGTCACGGTCGGATGCCGGGCAGGTGTGGCAACTTGGTTGGTCTTTTCAACAGATCGTGAACAAACTCTTTAATCGGAAGCCTATTTGCCATCGAGCCCTTGTCGCCAGAGGCCAGAGCAGCACAATTAAACGTTCGGGGCGTGACGGCAGGCCAGCCATATCGTCATAAGGGAAGGATTCTGGAAAGAAGCTTCTTTATCATCGCGCTATATCACGGTCCGCGTGGATCCAGACATGGGAACCGGCGCTGGCTCGGTCGATCTGGGCCGCGTCGTAAGACCTCACCTTTGAATTTGCACACTAGGCTCCGAGAATAACGGCGGTATCGCCACTCTATCCATCAGAACGACACTCCGGACACTGGAATACAAGGTCGATTTCGCTCGAAAAAGATTGGGCTTCGAGCAGTCATGTCAGAATACCATCCTCAACGATCGAGACGAGATCCGCCGTATCTGGGACGCTCGGATGGGTGTTAGGAGGCACCTCGGTGGTATCGTGGGCCTCGTGCACAATTCCCCCGTCACCACCGTGATTGCACATCCGGTCGTCGTGCCCGCCAAGCTGTGGCCACTCTCGCCGGCAATGTCCTACGTGCGTCGTTGGGGATGGAGGAGGCCCCGGTGCGGTTGGCGACCGGCAGCGTCATAATACCAAGAGCAGGTAGGCTATTTATTTGCATCTCGTTCTGCTTCTCCCATGTGCTCCGGACCGATTACTCCTCCTCCTCCACCCTCTTCCCCCATCACCAACTTTGCAACAACAACAACACACCTCTCACATCATGGTGCAACCTGTACCCAAGAGGGGCGGCCCCTCAAGAAACGCCAGTGTGTGGAGTATGGACGTCGAGAGCAAGCTTGGAGCAAAGACACCCAGGAACGGCTCCGTGGCAACCACCAAATCGGAAGTTGCTGGCAGCGCTCCCGATAGCGGCGATGAAGAGCCCAAGGAAACACACCAATATGGCCGTATCATCGGCGGCAAATACCTGCAGGAATACGTCGAGGATGAGACTGCCGACAACGAGCTGGCACCTTTGATGAAGCTGGACGATGTCGATATCCCTCTCACCTTGACCGAGAAGGTCTACGAGAACGACAAGGAGTACATCGTCTTGCTCTTCGCGCATGGCGACAAGGAGAACCCGTTCAACTGGAGCCCCGCGTACAAGATGTTGATCACCACCCTTCTCAACTTGATGACCCTCTTCATCGGTCTGGCGACAACTGCCTACAGCTCTGGTATCAACAGCATGGCCGAGGACCTGAACTCGACTGCTTTCATCGGTCAATTCGGTCTCTTCGCGTTCAACTTTGCCTGTGCTCTCGCACCGCTTTTCCTCGCTCCCTTCTGTGAAATGGTTGGCCGCAAGGTCATCTACGTCAGCGGTTACCTCTGCTTCTCCATCCTCTTCATCGGTCTCGCACTTGCCCAAAGCATGAGCACCATCATCGGCCTCCGTCTCCTCCTCGGATTGTTCGGTTGCATCGGTACTATTCTTGTCGGCGGTACTTTCGACGACATGTACGAGCCTCAGCACCGTGGACAGCCCATGGCCGCCTTCTCCTGGATTGCCATCCTCGGTACGGTCGGTGCTCCCATCTACGCCGGCTTCATCAACATGACCATTGGCTGGAGATGGATCGAGGGTGTCCAGGGTATCGCCAACGTGCCCCTTCTCATCGCGATCGTCGTCCTGTTCACTGAGACCCGCGGCGGTGTTGCCCTCCACAAGCGCGCCAAGCTGGTCCGCAAAGCCACCAACGACGAGCGCTACGTCGCCAGCGACGACATCACAACCCCGAGTGTCAAGGTCCTTCTCAAGAACTCTTCCGTTAAAGCCATCCAGATGCTCGTCACCGAGCCAGTGGTATTTGCCTTCGGCCTGTGGATCGGATTCACATGGTTCGTCACCTTCATGTTCCTCAGCGTCATCCCCATCACCTTCCAGGAGAAGCGCGGCTGGAACGAAGGCGTCGCCGGCCTGCCCTACATCTCGCTCTGCATCGGCTGCACCCTCGGCTGGATCGCCAACCAGTGGCAGATGAAAAAGTACAACCGCATCGTCGCCGACCCCGACCGCAACGTCACCCCCGAAGACCGCCTCTACGGCGCCATGTACGGCGCCATCTGGCTGCCCATCGGCCTCTTCATCTACTCCTTCACGCAGTACGGCTACGTGCACTGGATCGCCCCGACCATCGCCCTGGCGCCCATCTCCTTCGGCATCTACTTCGTCTTCGAGGCCACCTACTCCTACACCGCCGATTGCTACGGCACGTCCTCCTCCTCGGCCATCGCCGGCCAGGGCTTCCTGCGCAACACCCTCGGCGCCGTCTCGCCCCTGTTCGCCAGCCAGTTCTTCCACAACGTCGGCAGCCAGTACGCCGGCCTGATCCTGTCCATCGCCGGCACCGTCCTCTGCATGATCCCCTTCGTCGCTTACAAGTGGGGCCCCGTCCTGCGCGCCAGATCGAAGCGTGCGCTCGTCTACTAGGACGGCTGCGAGTGTTCTTTTTCTCATGATTCCCGCGCATATTTCCCGCTCTGCGAGTGGGGGGTGCGAATGTCCCTTGTCATGTGTCGGATGTTGCATATATTATAGATTTATACCAAATACTTGCATGGGTGTGGCGTTTTTCTCTTTTGGCTGGGCTCCCTCTATACATAGATAATCACGATTGGTTAAAATCCAGTGGTCTTTTCCTACCATTATCCATCGATCCTTTCCAACCAGCTCACTTTCCACTTCCAACCCAACGCTGACACGTGGTCTGAGCAAACACTGCGGACTTCAACACATCACAATGGAGCGCGGTGGTGGTGTTGTGTAGAAGTCCGTTTGATCGAAACAATCGCACCGAAAACGTCACATGTCTTGCAAGAGTCTTCGACTCAATTAGAATCCCCCAGATCGGAACTCATCGATTCCCGCGGGTTCTACGTGCGAATGAGGTCAGTTTTACACAACATAACCCACTGCCCTGATCCTCGCGTTCATCCAATCTTTTGTGGAAGTTGCCGGTTTTTGGTGGTGAGGTCGACTTATCCAAACATCTCTCAAGTAGCTGCAGTGATACATGTCCGTCTTGGGATGTATCGCTACATTGATGCAAACTGATCTGTATATAACTAGCTATCGTCGTAACTCGTTTCGTAGTCCAGATGATGGTCGTTGTCAACCCCAACCCTAACCCTATGTATATCCCTGCAGAAACAGATAACTCGATGTATCAGATGCTTGAGTCGTTACAAGACGATGTCATCAAGTCTCTTTGCCTACGTTCCGTGCTGCCATTGAGGTTGTGCTGTGATATGTGTGTGTAATCGTGATTTTGTACGGTGTCTTGCTGTTTGTATCAATCTTCCCCTCAAACCCAACAAGATCTCACGGCCGTTGGTCTGTAGTTGACAAAACACGAGAGCGTAAAAGTCCGGCATGATCAATTGCAAGATGAAAGGCACAAAAATGAATTCATCGATCCAAACGGGAGTCGTTGAGATTCGTCGGAAGACGTCAACGAGCCGATATCTCGTTGCATCCATTGCTTGCCCAAGGAGAAAGTTGGATACTACGGTCCGTGTTTTGGCAAGGTGCCCACCAAAAACTCCAGCCATGATCTTAGCGTTTATCTTGTCATCTACTCAGATATAAGCGTTATCTTGTAGGTTTGATACATTCCCGTGACTGGGCAAGATAGTACACTCGACCCGTCTCTTTGCTCGTTCCTTGATCGACTACGATCACTCCGTTTCGTTTGGTTACTCTGAGCTTCATTATCACCATGTGCTCACGTTTTTCATCAAGCATTGGTGGTTTAGTGGTAAAATTGGCCGTTGCCAGTCGAGATCTCCAAGACCTTAATTGATTCGGCCAGCCCCGGGTTCGATTCCCGGCCGATGCATGACTACATCCATCAACAGGTGGAATAATCTTTTTGCCGTTTTTCCTGACATGAGGACATTGGCAAGGACCTGCCCGCTGTGAATGCAGAAGGGCGACATCCCAGACGCTGGCTTTGGTTTGATCCATGTTGTTTCTTTTGTCATCTCGAAAGGGAGTTTATTTGATTCGGGATTCTCTCAGCGGTAGGCGGAACTGTGGACGGTTCTTCAGCTGGATAGTAGCAGCGCCGTGCCATCACAATAGATATTCCGACGATACTTCAATAACGAAATGTGATGACGAAAGGGAGACGAAAGGGAAGAAGAGTAGGAAGAGAAGATAGTGTGGGTGTGGAGTGTCGTTACGCGGATTGGTTGCGGTATCGCGAAAGTGTGCTCGAATCACCCTTCCATTTCTCATGGAGTGACTGGAAACTGGCCATCGAAAGTCTCCTGCTAAGCTCTGTTGATTTGACTTCATGATCGATCCGATCGTTCGATTGACCCACAGGCCCGTAACACACAGAAGCGAGTTCGCAACACGTCGATCAGAAACTTTACGTTTCTTGACGGGGCATGTTCTCTGTCTTGAAACTCAGTGGCAGGGGGCGTGAAGGTAGGTTCCCAGCCAGATAGTAACACCACGAAGTCGACTTCATTCCAGGCAAGAGGCCCGACGACACCACGACGAAAAACATCGATGTAGAAAACACCCATCATCCAGAAGAACATCAGACGGCTAAAAATTGCCCCGAGGAACATGCATCCGTCAATTCCATGCAGTGTATTGTATAAAAAAAGTTCCATGATCTGGCTTGTTTTGATTGAGATAAAAAAGAGATATTACAGCGCCAGCAAATGCTCCATATCAGCCCTCTAGATCCCAGAGTCGTGCTTTGCGTAAAAGACGTTGTTGGGGGAGTACTGCCTCCATGCGTCGCAGGTCTCCAGGCCCAGGTTTTCGATCTGGCCGATCCTGTCTGGGGATTCCAAGAATTGGACGGCGAGTCCCTCGTCGGCGTGCCAAGCGATATGGCAGTGCA